>ERZ1504675.24-NODE-24-length-47686-cov-5.508303_pt1 | contig 47686 bp, 49 predicted proteins | sample MGYA00572432_ERZ1504675 | MGnify/ENA primary metagenome ERZ1504675 (study PRJEB39906, sample SAMEA3182116) | gut metagenome | biome: human; feature: gut; material: Stool; isolation source: human stools | place: Canada | collected 2014-02-25 ...
TATTATTTACATCATTTTTCTTATTTACACCATCTAAGGACTTCATTGTCGGGAATAAAATTTTGCTCTCTCCATCCTGCCCCATGCCGCTCTGTAGGGGTTCAAAACTCGCACAATACTCGATTCGTGAAACTTTTTTCATTCGTCTTGTGTCCTCTTGTGCCGTCCTTTTCGCCTCAAAAGTTGTAGAAAAATTGTAGAAAGTTGTAGTGCGTCTGTTATGGCATATTACTGGCACAGGAATGGCAGCATTCTGCTATGCTATCCCAGTATGCCGTATCCACCATAATCTCTACATGAAGAACGGCTTGTTTGTTTAATCGCAGACGCATACATATTATATGATAACCTCCAAGCCCATCCAAGTCAACGGTTTTTATTGAAACATTTTATGACTTTTATTTCCCTACCTTTAATAATTAGTAAAGAGGAGACTGCTATGCCTGAATACCAACTTCAAATTAAACAAGTGGTAGATTACCCACGATGCCGGATTTATCGTGAGTTCATCCACAAACTGATCAACGACCGGAGCATCCGCATAAACGGAGGCTCCGGCCTTTTTCATTTTACTGTACTTTGCAGCTATGCAAACTTCCGCACCTCATACCGCCGTATTGACGGAATCAGTTATACAGTCTCGCCCGGCGAATGGGTGTGCACCGTCAAGGAACTGTCTTGCTGGTTCCGCACCCGCTTTCATCGGCAGGCGCTGTCCATGCTGGATACCCTTCAGAAGCAGCACTTGATTTCCTATACACTGCTGGGCCGCGGCAATGTAGTCAAATATAAAATCCTCCACTGGGCCCGCCACAATTCCGCACTGGAGTACAATGCCCCCTGCCAAAAGGATACCGGTTTTTTCTTCCTGCCAGTCTCTGTTGCCCTGGAACTGGTCAGCTCTGCCCGCTGCTCTGAAATGGACATCGTTCTGGATCTGTGGGTATCCGCTGTCTACAACGATACGCAGGTGCAGGGGTCAGAGGTCGGTCCGGTAGCCTACTTTCGCAATGGTACAGGAAACCCGTTGGTCAGTTATACCGAACTCTCCTGCCGCTGGGGGCTGTCACGCGCTACCGTATGCCGGATACTGAAAAAGCTGGACGGTCTTGGGTATATCTCTATCATGTCGTTTCCCGGCCGGCATGGAAGCGTGATCTACCTGCAGAACTACCTGTCCACCATGTTTGAGATTTCCGATGTTTTAATCGACAAGGAGGAAGTTGCCATGACCTTAAACATTCATCTGGAGCTTCCGGAAACTGCTGAAACCGAAGAGAGCCATTCCATCTCTGAGCATGAGGTCATTGTTTCGGATGCACTTTCCAGCGTTTCAAAATCGCACATTGAAACGATACTCCGCAAGATGGCTGACATCCTATCTACGCAAGGGATTTCCTGCTTTTCTTGCCCGCTCTCCCGCTATAAGTTATATCCCTTATCGGACGACTGCTGGGAAGAGTTGATTCCGCGTGCGCGAGGGAAATCCACAGCCCACTTTGGTCTGACCATCCTCTGCGGCACAAACACTTCAATCGCCACTTTTGAACTTACACTCACTCCCTTTGAGGAGCACGAAAATAGGAGGAACCTGAAATGAGAAAATTTGTTGAACCTGATGTTGCTGATAATCCCCTGTACCATGATACCTGGAAACTGCTGAAAAAATACCGGGATGTTGTGTGGAGCCTGGAGCTTTCTGTCCAGCATGTCCGCACCAAGTTTGAGATCGAGTATGGCACCTCCATCGAGGATTTTCTGGATTCAGTCTATCTGGCTGGCGCTGATTTGGCCGGAAGCGACATCGAGCATCATGCCAAATGCATTGAACGCAGCCACAAAATGCTCAAGCTGCTGGATTCCGCAGTCGAATTGCTGCGTACCAAGCACAAAAACGGTGAGGCATATTACTGGCTGCTGTACTACTCCTTCCTCTCGCCGCAGCAGCTCAAAAATGTTGAGGAAATCATCGATACCCTACGACCGCATATTCGTGACATCAGTTTCAGAACCTACTACCGCAAACGCCGGGAAGCTATTGAAGCCCTCAGTTCCGTCCTTTGGGGCTATACCTCCAAGGACAGTTTAGACATGCTGGAACAGTTCTTTCCAGAGACAAAATCACCTTCCGGACAATCGGGCAAATAATTGGCACAATTCGGGAACAAAATTGGCATGGTTCTGCTCTTTCAGTGTAAATACCGATGTGTTAAACTGAATATGCTCAAACTTGCACCCAAAACCGAACAGGACAGTAACGGCACCTTTCATCAGGGTGCTTTTTTGCTGCCCAGATGGCCGCCCGGCCATTTGAAAGCCCACATTTGTTTTGACAGGTGTGGGTTTTTCTGTTCCCTATTGAGCATCAAAAAATCATTCAGAATTGGAGGATCGCAAATTGAAGAAAACGAAAACCCCTCAAACTCCGCAGCTTCAGGAGCCGGATACCCAGTCCAAGCGCAGGCTTTCGCTGCCCAAAGTGGCTTACAGCGCCTTCCTGTGTGTGATGATGTCCATGATGTTCTGCCAGCCGGCTTATGCGGCAACAGATGTATGGACCAAGGCCAAAGAGATCATGCAGGATGTATACACCCAAATCCTTGCCATCTCCACTATCGCCGCCATCGTCACTGCTTCGGTAGCCTTGCTGCTCATGAACTTCTCCCGTTCCGGACGGACGGTAGATGAAAGCCGCGCCTGGCTCAAACGAATCTGTATCACCTGGGCTATCCTCAATGGCTTGGGCTTTATCATGGCGTATGTGACGCCGCTCTTTAGTGGTGGACAATGGACAGGCTGATTGACCGTCTGACTGCTCGCCGGAAAGGAGGCTTGCATTTATGGGCATTTTAGACGGCATAGTGGAATGGATCGCAGAACAGGTAATGGCCGGTCTTGATCTGGTGACCACATCGGTTTTGGGTGCGCTGGGCTGTGATATGGCTGTATTTCTGCGTTATTTTCCCGCAGCAGAGACTATGTACTCTGTTTTCGTGGCTCTGGCAATCGGGATCATCCTGCTCAACTGGGTCTGGCAGTTATTCAAAAACTTCGGTCTTGGCGCAGGTGTGGAAGCAGAAGACCCGGTAAAGCTGAGTATCCGTTCCGTTATTTTTATCCTGCTGACGCTCTTTTCAGATGAGATCGTCAATATTGTTCTTACCATCGGCGGCACCCCCTACCACTGGATCATGGAGTCCGACCTTCCTGCATTAAGCTTTGCAGACTTCAATTCCGTGATGCTGGTCATCATCGGTGTGTGTGCCAATGGGGCTGTGGCGCTGATTACCTTGATTTTGGTTCTCATCCTGGCCTGGAACTACCTAAAACTTCTGTTCGAGGCAGCCGAACGGTATGTGCTGCTCGGTGTACTGGTCTACACGGCTCCTGTGGCTTTTTCTATGGGCGCCAGCCAGACCACAGCAAACATCTGGAAATCCTGGTGCCGGATGCTTGGTGGTCAAATTTTCCTATTGGTCATGAACGCCTGGTGCCTGCGCCTGTTCACAAGCATGGTGGGGTCCTTCCTTGCGAACCCGCTTTCGTTGTAAGGAGGTCTTATCCTTGAAGAAACTCAAAAAAATTTTGTTTGCGGCCTTTACAGTCGCAATTCTCTCCTGCCTGCTCTGCCAGCCGGCTTTTGCCGCTATCTCCGAAAGCGATGTGCAGGCTCAGGTAGACGCTGTGGGAAAAGAAGCCGTTTCCGGCAATGTGTTTATCTGGTTTCTCTGTGCTATCGGCTTTCTCAAAGTCGGCCAGAAAATCGATTCCTTCCTCTCCAGTCTTGGTGTCAATGTAGGACATACCGGCGGCAGCATGCTGGCTGAGGCTATGATTGCTGCCAGAGGCATCGGCGGCATCAAGAACTTTTCCAGTCACCACTTTGGCGGCGGGAGAAACAGCAGTTCCACCAATGTCAACTCAAACGGTGGTAAAGGCAGCGGCGGCTTTGGAGCAGGGTTTGCCAGCGGCGGTCTTGCTGGAGTGGTGAGCCGAAAAGTCACAAACAGCGCCATCAAAACAGCCACCACAACTCCCGGCTCCAAGCCTTCCGGTCTTGGCAGTCTTTTAGGCGATGCTGCAGCCGGAGGGATCGGCGGCCATATGTACGCTTCTTCCGTCAGTAAGGGCGGCAATTTTGCCAACAATGTAATCGGCAGCGTAGCCACGGGCAGTATCAGCCAGATGGGTTCCATTTCCGGTAAAAAAGCCGCCGAAGCCCTGCACTCTTACATGGGATATGCGGCACTGGAATCCGGAGCTGAAAATATTCCAACCTTCCAAAATGTCGAAATCGGCGGCGGCCGCATCACCGGAACAGAAGTGACCGAGGAACATCCCGAAGGCATCTCCTTTGGTATGTACCACGCAGACCAATATGTTGCCCCGGAAGGCCAGTACACCACCGTTCATGCCGTGGATGGCACAGCATGGTATAAGCAGTACGCTGTGGATGCTGTTGACAAATCGCCCTATATGGCTCCTGACGGTTCTATCGCCTTCAACGAGTCCATTGTCAAAAAGCTGCCTCCAGCCCCGAGGAGAAAGGACAAGATATAAATGCCAGAAGATCAAAAAAGCAGTTTTTCCGAAGCTGTGGAGACCGGTGCCTCCGCAGCGCATACCATCCGCGGCGCAATCAAAACCGGAAAAGCTATTTCCTCCGCTGCCAAAGGCGCTGCCGCAGGCGGTCCTTACGGTGCAGTTGCAGGCGCAGTGTGGGCAGGCCGGAAGCATATCGGGAAAATCATTGTGGCAGTCATTGCCCTGCTTATGCTGCCGGTATTATTTGTTCTCATGCTCCCCGGTCTTATTTTCGGCGGACTGACCAATGCCTTTTCGCCATCTGACCCCGAAATTCCGATTTTGAATAGCGAAACAGCGATTATTGAGAACGCCAACGAGATCACCTTTACCCTCAACGGCATCTTGGGCGAGGCACTGGATGATGTACTTGCCCGGATCGAAGCTGACTTTGCGGCATCGGGAGCCGACCATATGGAGGTCAAAAATGCCTATTCCGGCGGTCCCATTTATAACGCCAACCTGTTTATCTCTCAGTATTGTGCGGCCAAAGACAAGGATTTTGAAAGCATTTCTCTGAATGACCTTGCCGCCACCCTGCGGGAAAACAAACAGCATCTATATTCCTACACCAGCAAGCAAGAGATTCGTGAAAGCACCGTGACTGATCCGGAGACTGGGGAAGAAACAACGGTGTCCGAAACATGGATGGTCTATACCGTCCGTTACAACGGTGAGTCCTATTTTTCTGATGTTGTATTCCAGCTTACCGATGACCAAAAGGAGCTTGCATCTGATTACGCTTCCAACCTAAGCCTGTTCTTGGGCGATGGTCTGCTGCAAAATCTGGAAGCGTGGACCGGAAACAGCATCACTGCTCTGGGCGATGTTACTTTCACCGACGGGATCACACCTGTTGTTTACTACAATCAGCTGGATGAACGCTATGCCGGTAAAGCATATGGTACGGACAATATTGGCGGTTATGGCTGCGGCCCCACCGCTATGGCAATCGTGGTGTCCTCTCTGACGGACGATATGGTTGACCCTGTGGAGATGGCCGAGTGGTCTTATAACAACGGCTACTGGTGTAAAAGCAGTGGTTCTTACCATGCGCTGATACCTGCCGCCGCTGAGGAATGGGGGCTTCCGGTTTCCGGCTGTACCACTGCGGAACCACAGCGCATCACAGACGCACTGGCTAATGGTAAACTGGTAGTAGCGATCATGTCTGAAGGCCATTTTACCTCTTCCGGTCACTTCATTGTCCTGCGTGGCGTAAAGGACGGCAAGATCATGGTGGCTGACCCTGCCAGTTACACACGGAGCGAACAGCTCTGGGATCTGTCCATTATCTTAAATGAGGCCAGCCGGCGCGCTGGAGCTGGCGGTCCGTTCTGGATTATCGGCTGATGTGCCCGCCCGGCTTCGGAAACGAGGTTAATCATGAATCATAAAATCGACCGAGATACCTACATAATACCACCGAATTTCATCGAGTCAGGCACCTTCTTCGGTGGTATGTTCAAAGCCCGCAATGTGATTGAAGCCGGCATCCTGGCATTTGCCATTGGTGTGCCGGTTTTTTCATTGCTCCCTCTTGGCCTGACTGCCCGTATCATCGCTTTGTGCCTGACCGCACTGCCGGCAGCATTGGTGGCGCTTATCGGAATTTCCGGTGAGAGCCTTTCCTCTTTTCTGCTGATTTTCTTAAAGTACCTGCGAAACCGCCGCATTGTAGGCGGTAACAGCGCAGAAGATGCGGTTCCTGCGGCAGAGCATGGCGGCAAGCATATTAAAAAGAAGGCACACAAACCCGATAAGACTCCCAGGCGGTCACGGCGCTCCGGCAGAGAGGATTTCCCAGCAGAGTTTGATGAAGTTCGCAGCTACGAGATCCGCCAAAAACTCCGTCCTGTGAAAAAGCAGAAGTCTGCCAAGGAGAAGAAAGCCGCCACGCAAAAAAAGAAGGTCTCCAAGGAACGCAAAGTAAAACGCCCTATCCGCACTCAGGAGCCGAAGCCCGCCTGCCTTAACCCGGTAGCAGATTATCTGCCGATTTCCAAAATTGAAAACGGCATCATCTACACGAAGGACCACCGCTATGTCAAGGTCGTCGAGGTAGTACCCATCAATTTTATGCTGCGCAGCGCCCAGGAACAGCGGAACATCATCTATTCCTTTGTGTCCTACTTGAAAATCAGCCCCATCAAGCTGCAAATCAAGGTACTGACACGTCGGGCAGAGATCAATCGCCATCTGGATACCGTTCGGAAGGAGATGGAACAGGAGACCAATGAACAGTGTCTGCTCATGCAGGAAGACTACCTCCAGTTCGTTCAGCAGATCGGTTCCCGTGAGGCAATTACCCGACGTTTCTTCCTGATTTTTGAATATGAGCCGTGGAGCAACACCAAGCGCTCTGATGAAGAAGGCGAGGCAATCAATGCCCTGCAAAGTGCAGTCCATACTGCTACCAACTACCTCCGTCAGTGCGGTAACGAGGTCATCGTTCCGGAAAACTGGGATGAGTTTACGGTAGATGTCCTCTATAACCTGCTCTGCAGAAATGAAAGTGCTGTAAAGCCGCTCTCCATCCGGGCACAGGAGGTTGTGGCTGAGTACCTTGCCAAAGGGCGCGACAGTGAGATTGACCATATCCCTGCCACCGAATTCTGTGCGCCAAAAAGCATTGACTTCACGCATGGTCACCATATCTGCATTGACGGTCTGTATTATGCTTATTTGCTGGTGCCCTCTGATGGCTACAAAACGCAGGTTCCAGCCGGCTGGCTCAGTCTTATCGTCAATGCCGGTGATGGGATCGATATGGATATGTTCCTCTCCCGTCAGCCCAAAGAAACCATCATCCAGAAAGTCGGACAGCAGCTGCGTATCAACCGTTCCAAAATCAAGGACGCCAGCGACACCAACACCGACTTTGATGACATTGATGGCGCTATCCGAAGCGGGTACTTTCTCAAAGAGGGCCTTGCCAACAACGAGGACTTCTACTACTTGAATCTGCTGATTACCATTACTGCCTCCAACGAGGAAGACTTGGAATGGAAGGTCAGCGAAATGAAAAAGCTCCTACTCTCACAGGACATGAACGCCTGCACCTGCCATTTTCGGGAGGAACAGGCGTTTTTATCTGCCCTGCCATTGGTGGCAATGGAAAAGAAACTGTATGAGCGGGGTAAGCGCAACCTGTTGACAGGCGGTGCGGCAAGCTGTTATCCCTTTACATCCTATGAGATGTGTGATGATAACGGTATCCTGCTGGGTGTTAACAAGTACAACAGTTCCCTTATTATCGTGGACATCTTCAATTCTGCGGTCTATAAGAACGCCAATATGTCGATCCTTGGCACGAGCGGAGCCGGCAAAACCTTTACCATGCAGTTGATGGCGCTGCGAATGAGGCGGAAAAATATCCCCATTTTCATTGTTGCGCCCCTAAAAGGCCATGAATTTCATCGCGCCTGCTCCAATGTGGGCGGCTCCTTTATCCAGATTTCACCGGCCAGTCCCCACTGCATCAATGTCATGGAGATTCGGCGGGTAGACCGCTCGGTGAACGAACTTCTGGACGGTCCAGGCATCCAGTTATCTGAACTTGCAGCAAAGATCCAACAGCTCCACATATTTTTCAGTCTGCTGATCCCCGATATGTCTCACGAGGAACGACAGCTTTTGGACGAAGCCCTTGTTCGTACCTATAACACAAAAGGCATCACTCATGATAATGCCTCTTTGGAAGACCCTGCAAAGCCCGGCCAGTACCGTGAGATGCCGGTGCTTGGTGACCTGTACGAAATTTTGAAAACCTCCAAGGAAACGATGCGCATGGCCCACATCCTAAATCGTCTGGTAAACGGAAGCGCCAGCACCTTCAATAAGCAGACCAATGTTCGGCTCGACAACAAGTACACTGTTTTGGATATTTCCTCCCTCACCGGAGACCTGCTCACCGTAGGTATGTTTGTGGCGCTGGACTTTGTTTGGGACAGAGCCAAAGCCGACCGTACAGAAGAAAAAGCCATCTTCATCGATGAGTGTTGGCAGCTTCTATCCGGTGCCGGTGCTGCTGGTGTAAGATTGGCCGGTGATTTTCTTTTGGAAATTGCCAAAACCATACGCGGTTACGGCGGCGCCTCGATTTTTGCAAGCCAGGATCTTGCCGATTTCTTTGACCTTGACGGCGGCAGATTTGGTAAGGGCATCATCAACAACTCCAAGACCAAGATCATTCTGAATCTGGAGGACGACGAAGCCCAGCGGGTACAGGAAGCCCTGCACCTGTCCGATGCTGAAACAATGGAGATTACTCACTTTGAAAGAGGTCACGGTCTGATTTCTACCAATAACAACAATATTATGGTGGAGTTCAAAGCCAGCCCTCTGGAAAAGGATCTGATCACTACCGACCGCCGCGAGCTGCGTGAAATCGTAGAGCGAAAACGCCGTGAACAATCCACATCTGCCGAACAGCAGATATAACAATTTGAAAAGCGAGGTGATTCCCATGTGCAACTTTCCTGCCAGACGCCGCTATGCGTCTGCTTTGCGTCTGTATTACGCCTAAAAGCCAGTTTTGCCAGCCAGATCATCTTTTTAGCTTACACTGACTGGCTTTCCTTCCTATTTAATGCGTCTTGAATACGCCTATATTACGCCATTGGAGGTGATACCCATGAAGACCAGGGCTGAAATCTATGGAAATGAAGCTGCGGCTCTGCTGCGGATCGTCACGATGTATCCCGGTCTCAATATGCAGCAGCTTCTTTGCTTTCACCCTGGCAAAGAAGAAATCATCAAGACCCTGCTCTCCCATCTGCAAAAGCAGGGCCGTATTTTTCAAACTGATACAGGCGGTTACTTTCCGTCTGGTTGGGCAGCAAAATCAGACAACTCCCTGATACGGGCTGTCTGGGTACTCTTGGATTTTATCGGGCAGGTGGAATACCATGCTCCCGGTGATTTTCCGGTCAAGCTTATCTTCTTTGCAAACGGTGAACTATATGAAATCGTCTACGCAGCTTCCGGCCAGGAGGCCCTAATCAACCATGCGCTTCGGGATGACCGCAGCGGTGGACGCCGCATCATTTTGGTCGATAATCCGGAAGACATTCGCCGCATTGACTGCCCTGGCATTTCCGGTTTCTGCACCGTGGATGCAGCGGGCCAGGTGCATTACTTTAAGAAAACAGGAGGAACTTGATTGGAACGAAAAATCATCTCACACCGAATCGGAAGCATTCTTGATGATATATCCCGTTTGAGCAATGCTCTTTACGCGATGGATACCACGGATATTCAGCGCTATCCGGACAACTATGAAGTCTTATCCACTGACGCCGCCCTGCGGGCAGAGAAAATTGCCTGCAGGCTGCGGCATTTGATATATTCCAGCACCACCATCCGCAAAGGCGATTACCTGACATCCGCCGGTATTGTACACGGAATTGAGGTTGTCTATGAGGACGGTGTACTGGAGGTCACCCTGCCTGGTCTGCTCCCAAAACGCAAGCAGAGGCAAAACACTGAGTTTCTGCTCGACCCGTTCTACTTCTCATTGGAGCAATACGCCAAAGAGCATCCCATGCCCCGCTTCAGCGATTGTGTGGTGTGCTTTACGCAGGTTTATGACCAGTGCCTTCCCACCCGGCGTATCCGTGACTACGACAATCTGGAAGAAAAGCAGCTTCTGGATGTCCTCTCCACCTTCGTCATGGCTGACGATACCGGCCTGCTCTGCGATGCCTACAACACCGCTGCGCTGGGCGAAAAGGATTGTACCAGAATCAGTGTCATGGAAAAAAAGCGGTTTCCCGCCTGGCTTGCTGAGCATGAAAACACCCTAAAATCCATCTCGGATTTTTGAGCATTTTCAGCCATTGCTTGTCCGACCTACCGCAACACCGTATTTCGCCCCGGATTTCGGGGCTTTTTTCTGTCGTTACACCACGGATTTTTACCGAAGTTCCTTGCAGTCTCGGTAAAAGCCACACACCACAAGGAGGTGATCACTTGGGAAATTCCCACAGCCAGACACGATGGCGTACAGGCTTCTCTCTCTGACTGCCATCTCCGGCGAGTTCCCCACAGACCAGCTTAACAGACTTCCCGGCAGTCCGTATTATCTGGAGTCTGTTGTCACTGCACTGAAAAAAGACGGGCTGCTGCGTACCTATTACCGGGATAAACTGCGCGGCTACCGTTTGGGGCCGCGAGCCAAAGCCACTCTGCTGGAAAGCCGGCCGGACAGGTTTGCCAGCTATCTGACAGGAGATACCGACACCAACCGTTTGAAATGCGAAATTGACCGAAGACTCCGGCTACACCGCCTGGCAGAAACCTATGTGACCATGGATAATGCGGGGGTATGTGTGTATCGGGATGAAAAACCGGCAATTTTTGCGCCGGAGGGTTACGCTGGCGGCAGGATTGTCTATCCTGCTTTTTTCAGTTCGAGAGAAGTGAAAGAAATGGGGATCGACACCACGAAGATCCGCAGTTCCCGCTCCACTGGAATACTCCTTGCGCCCTCCGGCATCTTCGTGACCTACAACAGCAGCAGCGCCCTGATGAAGTGGCGCTACAAATCGGAAATGCGGGTCAAGGCATTGATCTGGAGCGTAATCTGCCAACAGCGCCTGTCCCAACAATTTCGCCATGAGGATGTTCATGGACTGATTCTGGGCAACAGCATGGATCTGGCTTACCAGATCTTGACCAGCACCGGAGGACGCAAACATGATTTCTTCATGCTGGATGGCAGCTATGAGCATTTTCTTTATCTTACCAACGACCATCAGGGGGAGGTGATACTTGCACTGCTGTGCGACCCTGGGAAAACTGCGGAGCTGGATCGCATTCTGCTCCAAGGTCTTACTGCGAGGCAGCCCGGACTGGCTATTGAGCATGACGGAATTTCACCGGACGGCTCACCAGTCCTGTTTGGCTATTTCTGTGATCTGCCCCGTATCGCACGCTTTAACACCTCTCTCGAACTATCCGAGCGCCCGGGCATACTGATCTGCTTTGACTTCCAGGCAGAGGTACTTCGCAGCTACTGCGGTTCCCGGGTGCGCTTCCAGACCATTGATTTCACAAAATTCGAGGGGAGGTTGTTCCCATAAACAAGAAAAAACTGATCGTGAGCCTGATTGCAGCGCCCTTTGCCATTCTTGCGATCCTATACGCAGGCGGCTTTCTGGCGCAGCTTTTGGGCAACTATGCAACCTGGAAACAGGGCGGCGGCATTCCCGGCGATGGTACTTCACCGCTGGCCGCTTCGCCCGACTTCCTTCTCTGCCTTTCCTCTGTGCTCCGACCGCCTTATGGCGTGTATGGCATCTTGATCTGCATTGGCTTGTTAGCAGTGCTGCTCATCATGGTCATGCGCATGGGATATGGTGATGCCGGCGAGTATGATGAAGACCGTAATTTCTCCTACTCCGCCAAAGGCACTTATGGCACCTCCGGCTGGATGTCCCGCAAAGAAATGTCCGGCGTACTGGATCTGGTGCCCGATCTGCGAAAACACAAGGGTGTTGTACTGGGTATGCTGGATGGCAAAGCAGTCTGCATACCGGAAGATACCAGAATCAACGGCAATCTGGCCGTCTACGGTGCCAGTGGTTCCATGAAAACCCGTTCGTTTTGTATGAACCGTATCCTTCAGGCCACTGTCCGAGGCGAAAATGGCGCCGGAGAATCGCTGATCATCTGCGATCCCAAATCGGAATTGTACGAGAAGTCAAGCGAATTTCTCCGCAGCCGGGGCTATTGTGTCAAGGTATTCAACCTCGTTTCGCCTGAAAACTCAGATTCCTGGTGCTGCCTCGCCGAAGTTGAGGGACAGGAACTAATGGCCCAGCTTTTTGTAGATGTCATCATCAAGAACACCACGAACAACGGCAAGAGCGACCATTTCTGGGATGCCTGCGAGATGAATCTGCTCAAGGCCTTGGTACTGTATGTGGATCAAGGCTATGCGGAAGAAAACCGCAACATTGGCGAAGTCTACCAGCTGCTGACCCTCAATGGGGAATCCCAACTTGACACATTGTTCGAGGCGCTTCCTTCCACGCACCCTGCCAAAGCACCCTACAGCCTGTTCAAGCAGGCCAGCGACACAGTGCGAAGCGGCGTGATTATCGGTCTGGGCAGCCGCCTGCAGGTATTCCAGTCTGAGCTGATCAAAAAAATTACCGCTAAGAATGAGATTGATCTGGAACTTCCGGGTCAGCAGCCCTGTGCCTACTTCCTCGTTACCAGCGACCAGGACAGCACCTTTGATTTTCTGGCCTCGTTGTTTCTATCTTTCTGCTTCATCAAACTGGTGCGATATGCAGACCACAACTGCGAGGGCGGCAAACTGCCTGTGCCTGTCCATATCCTTGGGGAAGAACTGACAGCGTGCGGCACGATCCCAGACCTCTCCCGCCGGCTCAGCGTAATACGATCCCGGAATATCTCCATGTCCTGTGTGTTCCAAAATCTCGCAGGATTGCAGAACAGATACCCGCAGAATTTGTGGCAGGAAATCATTGGAAACTGTGACGCGCAGTTGTTTTTAGGCTGTACAGACCAGCTTACTGCCGAATTTATTTCTGCCCGGACAGGGCTTGCCTCTGTAGCAGTATCCAGTCAATCCAAACAGCTGGGCACCTGGCGTATCTCCAACTATACACCGGAGTTTCGTGAGACCTCCGGTGTTGGAAAACGCCCTGTACTTACTCCTGATGAAGTCCTGCGGCTCCCGCTGGATCAGGCGCTCATCATCATCCGTGGCAAGAAGGTTCTGCAGGTAGACAAAATGGATTACTCCAAACACCCGGAAGCCAAGTACCTGCGTTCCTGCAAAGCATCTGCCCATGTGCCGGAATGGCGCCGCTTGGAAGAAGAAGCCGCCAAAACACCGCAGCCCACGCCGAAACCGGCTCCTGCAGCAAAGAAACCGGCAAAGCGCAAAGCCACCAAGCCGGCATCCCCCACGGATAAATCACCCAAAGAGGCTCCGGCCCCTAAATCGGCCGGTACGCCGGAAGGCATTATCACCACAGACAAGGATTCCATCCTGTCTTGAACAAAACTATCAAATTCATAGGAGGTTTTAATCTATGGCAACCAAGAAAAAAGAACTTCTGGAACAGGACGCTCCTGTTACCGAAACCGTTATGTCAGAAGGCGAAACTCTGCCGGCCGATACCGCTCAACCTGAATCCCTTCCTGCTGACGCTGGCGATGGTCTGGATTTGAACGAACTGCTAGGGCAGATGGATCAGCCCCAGGAGGACACCTCTGCCGAAGATATGGCTGAAGATCCCCTTCCTGAACTCACCGAGGAGGAAATGTTCGGGGATCCGCCTGCTGAAACAGACGATCAAAGCGCTGCTCCCACTGATATGCCGGAAGACTCTGATGTGCAGCCGCCTGATGTTTACGAAGATAACGCCGACGCTTTGCAGGACCCCCCTGCATCTCCAAAGCCCAAGCGTACCAGCCGGAAAAAGAAAGAAGCTGCTGCTCCTGAAGAAATTGTCACAGAGGAAGTCCCTGCCGAGACTGCTGATCCGGTGGCTACAGCCGATACTATCCCTGATGCGGAGGAAACTGCTGTGGAGCCTGACGCTTCTGCCTTGGAGGAAGCTGCCGATCCTGCACCCACTCCTCCTCACCGGCGTCAGCCCCGCCCCCAGCGCGGCGAGGCCCCCGTCCTTACCATCCGCAGCCGGGATGATGTTGAGACTGCCGAAGACCGTGATGATGTAATCTGGCATGAGATCCATAATGCCTACCGCACCCGCAAGATCATCACCGGCAAGCTGGGCGGCATTGAACAGCTGGACAACCGCAAGACGGTGGCAGTTGTGGATTACAAGGGGTTCCGTGTCATTATCCCTATCAAGGAAATGATGATCAATCTGGGCCGCAGCCCTTCCGGTCAGGAATATGCCGACCTTATGCTGCGCCAAAACAAAATCCTCGGCAACATGCTCGGCGCTGACATTGACTTCATCGTGCGTGGTATCGACTCCAAAACCCGCAGCGTAGTTGCCAGCCGCAAGGAGGCCATGCTGCGCAAACGCCAGATTTTCTATCTGGATACGGATGCTGCCGGTATGTACCGTGTCTATGAGGGCCGCATCGTCCAGGCGCGTGTGATTGCAGTGGCCGAAAAGGTTGTGCGCGTGGAAGTTTTCGGCGTTGAAACCTCCATCCTTGCCCGTGACCTTGCCTGGGACTGGATCGGTGACGCCCATGAGCGTTTTTCCGTAGGCGATGAGGTGCTGGTTCGGATTCTCAGCGTGCAGCGCAACAGTCTGGAGGACTTGGGCATCAAGACTGACATCAAGAGTATTTCCGAGAACACCGACAGGGACAACCTGCAGAAGTGCCGTATCCAGGGCAAGTATGCCGGTCGTGTCACAGATGTCCACAAGGGCGTTGTCTATGTGCGCCTCTCCAACGGCGTCAATGCGGTAGCCCACTCCTGCTATGACTACCGGATGCCCGGCAAAAAGGACGATGTATCTTTTGCCGTCACTCGTCTGGATATGGAGCGGGGTGTGGCCGTAGGTATTATCACTCGGATCATCCGTCAGAACCTGTAAGCAAAGTGCCTGGGAAGCAGCGGCGAACTGTTTCCTAGGCTTGCTTTTTATCATTACCGAAACTCCCGCCGCATATCCTCTCCACACGGCTGTTCTCTTAAATCCTCTATATAGATTTTTATTTTTCGTTTGCGTTGATTTTTCACAAAAATGCGGATATAATATATTATATCAAGGATTTAGGAGGTTGTTTTATGCTGATTCAATTTAGTGTAGAGAACTTTCTCTCTATCAAAGATAATGTCGTGTTATCCCTGCTTGCCAGTAAGGATAACGAACATCCGGAGCACCTGATTGTGGACGGAAACAAAAAGCATTTGAAGTCTGCCGTGATTTACGGCGCCAATGCTTCCGGAAAGTCCAATGTCTTGAATGCGTTTTGGTTCATGGTAAATTATGTGCTGACTTCGCATAACCAGCAGCTCCACAAAACCATTGAGCGTTCGCCGTTCAAGTTTGACCGGGAAACACCCTCTCGCCCCAGCAGCTTTGAGGTCATCTTCACCACAAATGGCATCCGATATGCGTATGGCTTTTCTGTAACAGATAAAGCTGTTATCGAAGAATATCTGTATTACTATCCCAATGGCAGGCAGGCACTCATTTTTGAGCGAAAAGACACAAAAGATTTTCGCTTTACCGTTGATATCGATGAACAAAACACTCTCAAGGATCGCACTTCGGCCAACAAGCTCTATCTGTCTGTCGCATCAAACTGGAGCTATTCCAAAGTGATTCCGGTTCTGGAATGGTTTGCTTCCTGCCAGATCATCACGAAAAATTCTGTTGCAGACGCCTACGGCCTTGAAGCAGAACAACTCAAAGATGATGACTACCGGCATGTGATCGCCTCTATGCTGCGTGTTGCAGATTTTGGCATACAGTCCCTTCAGATGCGTGATGCAGAACCCGCTCCTTCTCAGCGCAATGATATCTTTACCAATATTGAGGCCATTCACACGGTACAAGATACAGAGGGAAATACTTCTTCCTACGCGTTGAACATGGCAGAGGAATCTGATGGTACCAACAGTTATTTCAAACTGATCGGTGTTGTAAAAAAGGTGCTGGATGAAGGAACGCTTCTTGTCGCTGACGAGATGGACGCCCATCTGCACCCTCTTCTGACAAAGCATCTGGTCTCGCTTTTTAACAGCGCAGAGTTCAATCCAAATGGAGCCCAGTTGATTTTTACATCACACAACACCAATCTTCTTGACCTGGATGTACTGAGGAGAGATCAGATTTGGTTTACCGAAAAAGACGAGCAAACAGCGGCTACCGATCTGTTCTCCCTTTACGATTTTTCCATCCGCAAGGATGCCAAGGTGGAGAAGGGCTATCTGATTGGCCGTTATGGTGCGATCCCCTTTATCAAGGGAGGGCTGTAAAATGGCACGTGGAAAAATTGAAAAGCGTGGACAGCGACGCAGAAAAATAAAGCCTGTCATTCTGATTGTGACGGAGGGCTCTCAAACTGAGCCTAAGTATTTTGAACACTACCGCAACCGTCAGACAAACATTGATATTCGTGTGGTCGGCAGCCGCACCAGCGGAGGTGAAACTGATTACCTCAGCCTGATCCGGAAAGCCGTGGAATATCAGAACAAAAATCAGATTTCCGTATCAGAGGGAGACTCTGTATGGGTAGTTGCAGACGGCGATGTGAACTACAACAACCCTGACCCCATCACTGCAAAGGACAATCTGCTCTCCAAGGCAAGGAAAATGGCAGATGCGAAGGGGATTCAGATTGCACTCTCTAATCCCTGCTTTGAATTTTGGTATCTGTTGCATTTCCAGTACACCACCAAATTTTTCAAAGACTACCCCGCAGTGAAAAACGCATTGACCACTTATCTCCCTGATTATGAGAAAGCTGGCGATGTATATACCCAGTTAGCAGAACATACAGCCATTGCGATTCAGAACGCCAAACGTGTAGAGCAATACCATCTTCAAAATGACAGCAGCAAACCGTTTGGAATTGCTGTCAATCCATTTACCGACATCTATAAGCTGGTGGAATCACTGCTGTAATGTCTCAAAGAAACATGGTTGGCACAAAATTGTCTCTACATTGGCACAGTTCTGCCCTTTCGCCGTAAATCCATATCTGTTATACTTGGTACAGTCAAAACTTTGCATAGCAGCCGCTCCGGTTTGGAGCGGCTGTTTTCAATTTCAGTAAAGGTGGTGGTTTCTATTCTCTTTCAAAAAGCCCGGAAGGTGCTGAACAACGAGCGGGGCGAAGCCAACTATTTCAGTACGGTGGTCTTTATCTTCATCGCTGTCCTGCTGCTGGCCTTCATTATTGACCTGTTCAGCATCATTTCCACCAAGCAGGAACTTGACCACGCTGCCGATCAGATGGTCAAACAGATCCAGCTTTCCGGCGGCGTCAACAACGAGACCGATGAGCTGTTTGAATTTTTGAGTTCTCAGATCGAAGGAGCCGAAAATATTTCCTACTCCATTGACGCTACCTACACATCACCCAGGCCATCCGGTATGACAAATGCCATCCAGTTGGGCACCCCCTTCTTCATTACCATCGAGGGAGATGCCAAACTGGGCGGGTTCTGGAATTTTGACCTGGTAAACATCACAGTGGTTGCCCGTGGCAGCGGCGTCAGTGAGCACTACTGGAAGTGAGGTGACCTATGAAACGCATATTCCTGCGGCTGAAACAGCCGCTGCGAAACGAACGGGGCGAGATCACCTTTTTCGCCTGCTTTTTTGTGGTAGGTATCGTGATGCTGATTTCCTTCCTGCTCCTGTACGCTTCCATCCGGATCACCTGCATCAACATCCGCAACGGCGCTAAAATGGAGTTAAATAACCTTAGCGGCACAATTTATGCAGATACCTACCGTTCCCAGCGTGAAACCAACTTTGAAGAGTACCTAAATACCCTTTACTCCAGCAGTGACTATACCGACATGCTGGAGGCTACAGTGGCAGGCGGCCTGGACTCCAAGATTCCGCTTTCAACGGAGGATTACAAGGTTTCCAACATCAGTCTGGAGTTCAATGTAGAGGATGGACGGGTTGAGTACATCTTTTACTGTGACGTGGAGTTCTATGTGCGGATGTTCGGCCACAGTTATCCGGCTATCACCCAACGGGTGGAGCTGACAGGCTACCACAACACAAAATTCTAACAATACTGTTGAAAGCCCTGCACATTCTACCGTATAGGCTTTATATAACAGCAAAAAAGGAGTGTATGTAAAATATGAAGAAGTTTTTCCAATCCAAAGGCTTTATTGTTTCCTCGCTGGCTCTCCTCTGCGTCACTATTCTGGGTGTCTGCTGGTTCGTAAGCCGCGACCGTACCGGAGATTTTAGACCGGATGAATCCCCACCCAGCAGCGTCACCGGCGATTGGTCAGATGGCGGCACACAGACAGATGGTGATAATGGAGCAGATGCTTATGCTCCCGGCCAGTCCACAGATGCCGAAGAAGAATATCCCAAAGTAACCTCCCAAACGGAGGATGAGGTTGTGATCGACTTCACCGATACTGAAAAGCCTGAAGAAACGCCTCCTCCGGTGCCGGAAGGTAAGACCGAAATCAAAGATCCTGGTCAGGAGCATACCGTCAATCCTGACCCGTCAGTTCCGGAGGTCACTGCCCCACCCGCCGAGCAAGCGCCGCCCAGCAATGAGCCGGTTCCAGGCTCCAGCAACGGAAATGGAGCTGTATATGATCCGGTGTTTGGCTGGGTTGTTCCCGGCAATGTACAGCAGTCCACCGGTGACAGCGATGGAGATCTGAACAAACAGGTCGGCAATATGGGATGATTTACTACAACTGAATATGGCACTACTTGGCCGTCACAGGATTGTGGCGGCCTTCCTATTTTCAAAAGGAATGGAGCGTGATGTATTTGAAACGACTTCTCGCCTTCCTATGCTGCTTTACCCTTGTTTTCTGTCTATTCCCCTCCTCTGCCTTTGCAACGGGCGGAAATGGAAACATAGATGGCGGCGGTGGCAGCATGGGTCACGGCACAAGCAGCAACTTCTGGAATTCAGGCAACGATGGCGTCCGTATTACTGTTGTTGACGCATCCAGCGGAACTGCCGTATCTTCTCCGCTGGACTTTTCAAACCGGACACAGAAGACCAATCTTCTCCATTTTGGGAAAGTCAACAAACTGCAATACCTGGGCGGCGCCGGTCTCTCCCTCCAGTCCGGCGTTGCCTATTCCTGCATTAGACCTACGCAATCTATGCCCACAATCGTCAGCAGTAAGGGGCAGAGCAACATCGAAGCCATCAAACGGTATTTCTGTTCTGAATATGCGTGCATGATGGTCGCTCAGGCAGCCGGAGTCGATTATGAGCGGATGATTGCCGGCGAGTACAAGCTGCTGATCGAGCCCATTGCCTATTTCACACACAACGGCCAGTACTACTGTATGACAGCTACTGAAGCCGGCCTGTATGATCAGATGTCCGGCGGCAATCTGCGGAAAACCATGACCTCGCTTACCCATAAAAATCTGCCGCTGTCAATGTTCCTGGAATTCAGCGACCTTGGCATCTCCGCCTGGACAGGCAGCACCACTGGAAAGCAGAACAATTCCGACATCATCAGCACCCTTGGCGTTGGTATCGTCTGGTTTGATGAAGCTCCGCCGGAAGGAGAAATTGAGGCCCCTGATGTCGAATACCGAGTAGATACGGATGTGATTACCGCCGTCACACTGCGGACAGATCAGGATCTGACGCCGGATAATCCGGCATCGGTTACCTTCCATATTCTTGGCACCACCTACCGGGTCAATGATATAGTGATCCCAGCCGGTGACAGCCAGGTAGTCTGGGTCAAATGGCATACCCCCTCCACCCCACAGACCGTGACCATTACGGTATCTGTCAGCGGCGCCTATACCGCTCAGGATACCTTTGTCGCAAAAATCGTGGATCTGAATGAGCACATTCCGCCTGACCCTGTGGCAACCGACACGAATCCCGGCTACTCTGTGCCGCCCCTGCCCAGTGAAACGCAGAAGCTCACTGCCAACTGGGGCGTCTGGAGCTGCTACTGGGTGCCTGTATGGGTATGGTGCGACCACGGTGAAGATGGCGGGCACTGGGTTGATGAAGGATATTGGGAATACGAATATACGGGCTACTCCGCTTCCATCAGCGGCGAGATGTCCCTAATGCCAGACGATATTGTACCCACAGCATCCGGCAAGACGATGAAAAGCGGGTACGGCGTTAAAACCGAAGTGCGGGCAACGCTGTCCACAGATGCCCCGACCAGCCACATTACTTATCCCCAAACTGCTTTTTCCGTATTTCCTGAGTTCCAGTATCAGACCTATCTGCGGCTTCTGCAGCGTTCCGGCGGCCAAAGTGCAAAATTCATCTTCAAGCCCAACGAATTTTCCACCTATGACCGGACAGTGCATTTCACACCGCTGTGGTTCCCCGATGCCACCGACTACACCATCTATACACAGGTGTGGGATACCTGGACTCCTGACGGCATGTTATCCATCAACCTAAATGACTATGTTTCGATCCAAGGGAGCCTTTATGATGACTGGTATACCAATCGAAAATAACCTCTGGACAGCTTACCTGCTTACCATATTTTTTGTGGTGGCCGGCTTTGCTGTCTACGATGTGCTTTACAGACGGGTGCCTGACCGGGCACTCGTCTTTTTTATCCCCTTAGCTGCCCTGGCGCCGGTCCTGCAGGGGTATTTCCTGTTAAATCATGGGCTCCCGCCGCTCTTCCTCTGGCCGGTCGCTACCCATGCCCTGGTAGGCGCCCTGCTCGGCTTTTGTATTCCATTGGCAGCTGCACTGGCAACAAACGGCACCGGTCTTGGCGGCGGGGATATCAAGTTCTGCGGGATATTAGGGCTGGTCTATGGTCCTTCCGGCATGGCGCTGGTCTTTCTGACTGCCGCTGTTACCGCAATGCCTGTGATCTTTCTTCTCAGGCGGCTTTATCGAACTGGGCAGCCCCTTGCTATCCCGTTCCTGCCATTTCTCGCCTGTGGCTGCTGTACAGCGACCCTGGCCCAACTATTTTTAAGATAGGAGACAACGCTTATGAAACTGAATAACCGATTCATCTTCGGTATCCTCTCTCTGCTGTTGGCGGCAGTTATCGCCTTTGTGGCACTTCCAACCATCGCCCGTCAGACCAATGGAAAAGAGGAAATCGTCCGTATCACCCAGCCGGTATTGAAAGGCGAGCAAATCTCGTCAGAAAATGCCGAGGTGGTTGAGGTAGGCGGCTATAACCTCCCCTCCAACATCGCCCATCAGCTCTCAGATGTAAATGGTCTTTACGCTACCGCCGACTTGGCTGTGGGTGACTATATCCTTACCAGCAAAATCAGCTCTGTACCGGTTTCGTCCGACGTGGCGCTCAACAGCATCCCTTCCGGTAAGGTTGCTATCTCGCTGACCGTTAAAACACTTGCTTCCGGCCTCTCTGACAAGCTTCAGCCCGGTGACATCATCCGTATTTACCACTTTCTTGATACGGCGGCCGAAGTACCGGAACTGCGTTTTGTCAAAGTATTGTCCGTCACAGACTCAGACGGCATCAATGTGGATAATGCCAAGGAGCCCACGGAGGATGAAGAAAAGCAGCAGTCAGCCACCATCACTGTGCTGGCAAGCCCTGAACAGGCGAAGATCATTACCGGTCTTGAAAATGACGGCGTAGCTCATGTGGCTCTTATCTCCCGCAACAATGACAAACTGGCAGATGAGCTGCTTGCCGAGCAGGATAAGACTCTGCAGAAAATCTACTTCCCCGAAACTTTGATTGAGGAAAAAGCTGCAGATGCGGAAAATTCTGATGTTGAAAGTGAACCCCAGGAAACGGAAACTGCAGAGTCTGCACAATCCACTAATGAAACTGCACCCTCGGCAGAATAATCAAATCAAGGAAGGAGGATCTTCGTTATGGGTAAAGTTATCACCGTCTGGGGAAGCCCCGGCAGCGGCAAATCCATGTTCTGCTGTATTCTGGCCAAAGCCCTGACCCGGGACAAGCGGAAAGCCATCATTATCAATGCCGATATGAATGTCCCTATGCTGCCGGTCTGGCTGCCGGAGCAGATCATCCAGACCAATACCTCTATCGGCCAGGTTTTGAGCAGTGTGGAGATTGATACATCTCTGGTTGCCAGTCATGTGACAGTGCTGAAAAACTATCCCTTCATTGGGATGATGGGCTATGCGGCAGGAGAAAACCCACTGAGCTACCCAGAGGTCAAATATACCATGGTACTGCAGCTCATTCATGCTGCCGCCAAACTGGTAGATTTCGTCATTCTGGACTGCAGCACCAGCATGACCAATGTGTTCACTCCCGCCTCCATTGAAGCCGGCGATGTGGTCATCCGTATCCTCACCCCGGACCTAAAGGGCATCAACTACCTGAAAGCCCATCAACCTCTGCTTGTGGACGAGCGCTTCCGGTTTTCTGAGCATATGACATTCGCCGGTCTGGCCCGTCCCTTCCACGCCTTGGATGAAATGGGCTATATCATTGGCGGGTTTGACGGCCTGCTTCCCTACAGTAAGGAGATCGACCGATGTGCTACCGAAGGCGGTATGTTCAAGGCTATCACCTACTGTAACCCCAAATACACTGCTTCACTGAACAAGGTACTGGAAATTCTGGAGCAAATGGAACTGGCCGAGCAGTCAGAGGATGATGCGGCGTATGCATGTGAGGAGGATGCCGATGAGTAATTTGAATGATATATTCTTCACACCGGCCGCCAATCAGGAGCTGACCTATGACCAGGTACTGGAGGATGTACAGCGGTATTTTGCCGAAAACCATGCCTCCACCATTGCCGAAGCTGGGGAAGGCAATGCAGAGCGTGCCACAAGCCTGCTGAAAGAACTGATGGAACACTACATTGTCAAACGCAAATATGCCCTTGACGGGCTCTCTACAAAAGAACTGTGTTCCAAGCTCTATGAAGACATGGCCGGCTACTCCTTTTTGAAGAAATGGATCTATAAGCCCGGTGTTGAGGAGGTCAACATCAACGCCTACAACGACATTGAAGTGATCGAATCCAGTGGGCGCAGCATCAAGATCCCTGATAAATTCAGTTCGCCCCAGCACGCCATCGATGTGATCCGCCGAATGCTCAACGCCTGCGGCATGGTCATTGATGACACCATGCCCAGCATTGTAGGATTTCTGGACAAGAACATCCGTATTTCGGTGGATAAAACTCCCATTGTGGATGCGGATGTAGGCGTCAATGCTTCCATTCGTATTGTCAACCAGCAGACCGTCAGTGAAGAAAAACTGCTGAACTCTGGCAGTGCCACTGCTGAAATGCTTCACTTTCTGACTGCATGTATCCGCTATGGGGTGTCCGTCTGTATTGCAGGCTCCACCGGCTCCGGCAAGACCACAATCATGGCCTGGCTGCTGTCCAATGTACCCAATAACCGACGCCTTATTACCATTGAAGAAGGCAGCCGCGAATTTGATCTGGTCAAGCGGGATGCGCAGGGCAATATTCTTAATTCCGTAGTACATCTGCTGACCCGCCCCAGCGAGAACCCTGCGTTGAACATCAATCAGGATTTTCTTCTGGAGCGGGTGCTGCGTAAGCATCCGGATGTCATCGGTGTAGGTGAAATGCGGTCAGCGGCAGAAAGCCTGTCCGCAGCCGAAAGTTCCCGTACCGGCCATACTGTATGTACCACCATCCACTCCAACTCCTGCAACAGTACTTACCGCAGGATGATGACCCTTGCCAAACGCAAGTACAACATGGATGACTCCATCCTCATGCAGATCATGGTAGAGGCGTATCCCATCATCGTCTTTACCAAGCAGCTGGAGGACCGTTCCCGTAAGATCATGGAAATCATCGAGGGCGAGGACTACCAGGACGGGCGGCTGATCGCCCATTCCCTATACAAATATGAAGTGGAAGACAATGTAACTGATGACCGTGGTGAAACCCGTGTGGTAGGGCACCATAAAAAAATCGGCTTGATCTCCGATTCCTTGAAGAAAAGGCTGTTGGACAATGGCATTTCCAACAAGAAATTGGAAGAATTCATGCAGCCGCCAAAGGAGGTGGGTTAATTGCAATGGATCTATCTTATCTGTTTTATCCTGCTCAGTGCTGGGCTTTTGGCTCTGTTTGGTGTGAAGCCGGGTGATTTTATTGACGCCCTCTTCCGCTCCCAGCGAAAATCCGCCACCTTGTCGGATGAACTGAATGTTCTCCTGGGCACGCCGGCCAAGGGCTTTTTTAATCAGGATTACGAACTGAAACAGATCTTGAAGGGCACCGGACGGGCGGACCGCTATGAGGCAATAAAACGGCTGTCCCTGATCCTGTTCGCTGTGGGGGCTGTACTTGCCCTTTTGATTGGGAATGTGTACATGGTGCCCATTCTGGGTATCGGTTTTTCCCTTATACCGATCTGGTATCTGCGCAGCACTGCCGCCAGCTATAAAAAGCACCTGAACGAAGAACTGGAAACCGCTATTTCCATCATCACGACTTCTTACCTGTGCACCGAGGATCTGATCCGGTCTGTCAAGGAAAACCTGCCCTATATCAATGAGCCGGTAAAAGCTAATTTTGAAGCCTTTGTTTATGAAGCGGAATTGATCAACGCCAACATCACCAGTGCTATCAACAGCCTGAAGATGAAGATTCCCAACCGGGTCTTCCATGAATGGTGCGGCACCCTCATCCAGTGCCAGTCCGACCGCAGTATGAAGAATACCCTTCCTACCATCAACCAGAAATTCTCCGATGTGCGTGTGGTGCAGTCGGAACTGGAGGCAATGATGCAAGGGCCGCGGCGTGAAGCCATCACCATGATATTTCTGGTTATCGCCAATGTGCCGCTGCTCTATTTCTTGAATGAGGATTGGTTCCACACTCTTATCTTCACCACACCGGGCAAAATTGCACTGGCGATCTGCGCAGCCATCATCCTGTTTGCGCTGACCCAGATCATGAAACTGAGCAAGCCCATCGAATATGGAGGTGATAGCGTATGACTTTTCTGGCGCTCATCGCCATCATCTTCTTCGGTTTTGCTGTCTACAACCTGACCTGCGCCTTTGTGGACATCCCGACCAAGAAGACCTCACAAATGATGATGCTCTCCCGCAAACAGCAGGGCACCAAAAACGAAAAGCTGCTTGATGTCTATGTGACAAAAATCGCCGGATGGATCGCCCCTTATTTGCGGCTGGACCGGCTCAAGCGCAATAAGGTACAACGCGCTCTGGACATTGCAGGTCTGCAGCTTACCCCAGAGGTCTATACAGCCAGAGCCTGGGTAACTGCAGGGGCAGTTGGCCTGTGTGCCATCCCCATGGCATTTCTTATTCCGCTGCTGGTGCCTATTTTGATTGGCCTTGCGGTGGCACTGTGGTTTTCAACCTACTATGCAGCCTTTGATTTTGTTAAAAAGCGCCGCAAACTGATCGAGGGCGAAATCCCCCGATTTGCCTTGACCGTCGGCCAGAGCCTTGAAAATGACAGGGATGTACTTAAAATCCTGACTTCCTACCGCCGTGTGGCTGGGAAAGACTTCGGCGCCGAACTGGATCAGACCATTGCTGATATGAAGACCGGCAACTATGAAAATGCCCTCATTCGATTTGAAACCCGCATTGGCAGCCCCATGCTGTCCGATGTAATCCGTGGCCTGATTGGTGTCCTGCGCGGTGATGACCAGCGGATGTACTTCAAAATGATTACCTTCGATATGCGTCAGATCGAGCAGAACAATCTGAAAAAGGAAGCTGCCAAATGTCCCAAAAAGATCCAGCGTTACTCTATGATGATGCTGATTTGTATTATGATCATCTACCTGGTGGTGCTCTGTACCGAAGTTATGAGTTCGCTCGGGGCGTTCTTTGGCTAATCGGCATCCGCCACGGTACTTCCGGGCGTTTTCATACCTGCTCCTCATATGGAAGACAGATACACAGGGAGGTGAGCGTTTGTACCCAAGCGATTTTCCATAGCGGCAGGCATATCATTTTTTTCATCTGAACTGAGCCGGACTGTTTCATCAGCCCGGCTTCATTTTTTACAGGAGAATGCCTATGCCCAAAAAGAAATTTTATCCGCCGAATGATACCGGCACCAAAAAACGCCGCTTTCGTTGCTTGCTGTTCCAGCGGCCTAAAGCATATCCGAACCGGCCCCGTTCCAACAAAAACAATCTGATCAAGCCTATCCGCCGCGCTTAACAGACGGTGGACTTGATATACCTATCCACTCAATCATCAAACATATAACAGGAGGTTACCCATGAGAAAATTCACGACCTGTATCTATACCAAAGCCAACTATCTGCTCAACCGCGGCCGTATGGCATTGTCCAATCAGCGCGGCGATTTTTACATTTCGGACGCCGTCAAGATCATTATCGCCGTAGTTTTGGGTGCGCTGCTCCTGGCGGCTCTGACCCTCATCTTCAACGATACGGTCATCCCCCGCATCACTGAGGAGATTGAAAGTCTGTTCTCCTAAGCACCAAATCAGGGGCCAGTTTGCAGAACTTCTGCAGCTGGCCCCCTTTTTTATTTGCAGATAACGACTAATGGAGGTGAAAGCATGAATCAAAAACCGTGTCAGTTCTATTCCTTTCTGCAGGCAGTCCGGGGTAACTGGCGTAACGCCCTGTTCATCCGCTGCAGTGGTTCACTTTGTCCAATGATCCGGCAGGCATCCTGTGAGGGGTTCCTGATGGCAGCAGACGCAGGCTGTCAGCCGATCTTTCTGTCCGTCCAGACAGTGCGGAAGCTGAGTGGAGAAGCAGTAGACCCCGAAGAATGCTCTGCAATTCTGGAGTGCCACTCGTTCCGGACTGCTTATACCAAGTTTCTGGAATGGCATACCTCTTCGGACCATGTATGTCCATTTTTACAGCTATGCCCAGACCGGGATACCTACTTCGGATGATTCTGCCTGTTAAGACGCAATGCCGCCGTCATCGGCGCGTAATGGAGGTGATTTTATTGAAACAAAAGCAAATCAAATGTCCGTACTGTCATGCGCACGCTTCTCTTCGACCTGCAAGCCTTGTGTATGGATCTACCCCGCAAACCAGAGGGAAGTACCTGTATGTCTGCGACAGATGGCCGGCCTGCAATGCCTATGTCAGTGCTCATGAGCGCACACTGCTCCCAATGGGGACACTGGCGAATGGCGATCTGCGCCACAAACGCATTTTGGCCCATCGTGCCCTAAAAAAACTGCAGCAGGACTGCCATATGGAAAAATGGGAGGTCTATATCTGGCTTCAAGCCAAGCTGGGGCTGGATGCGCGCCAGACTCACATCGGCCAGTTTTCCGAATATATGTGTGAGCAAGTCATTTCCCTCTGTCAGCAGGCTCCGGCGTACACATCCGGGCGTGCTGCCTGAACGGAGGTGAAGCCTGATGAAGCAAAACTTTAAGCTTACCAAAGACCAGCAGACTCTGGTAGAAAAAAACTTGTCCATCGTTCACTGGGTCATTGTCAACAACATCCATGTAAATCCCGGCATCTGTGGTTTGGAGTATGGAGATCTGTTTCAGGAAGGGTGCCTGTGGCTCTGCAAGGCCGCCTTTACCTACCATGCCGGACAGGCACAGTTTTCAACCTACGCCAAAAAGGTTGTGAAAAATGGACTCCTCTCCTACTGCCGCAAAATATGTAGTCAGGGACGGCACATCAGTCGGCTAATCATCGGAGAACAGGGCGAACTGGCTGCAGATGGAGAACAGATAGACCAGCCCGACGACCATTTTGACTCCCACCTTTCTCGTCTGGAGACCCTTGATCTGCTGGAAGCCAGCAAACAGAACTATCAGGGCGTTGCCAGACTTGGCATCGAAGCACTGGCGCTGAAGGTTCAGGGAATGCGCATTACAGACATCGCCGCCCTCTATCAAGTCCCTCCTTCCCATGTGGGCGCCTGGATCTCCCGCTCCCTGGAAAAACTTCGCAATGACCCTGACTTTTTAACCTGCCTGCTTTGATCTGTTGAAAATCAGCACTGGCAACAGTAAGGGATATGTATAAAAAGGAGGTATCGAAATATGGCAATCAAAACCCTATACACTGCGGTCGGCCGGTTTGAACGAAGGACAAACGGCTGCAACCGCAGTTGTCCAATCATCCTGTTAGGCGGCCAGGAGTACATGGCCGATATGCAGGAAATGGTGATTTGGAGCATGCTCAACTGGAGAATCCTGCGCTGGGACGACATCGCACAAGAATATGAAAAGCTATCCACCGCATCCGGTTACTGTACTGAGCGTTCTTGGGAAGACTGTACAAACCGCCTGCTGACCCGTGGCCTTCTGGTATCCGGCAGCGGTGAAACAGAATACGATGCTCTGTATGACCTGCTTGGTTCGCTCAGCATTATCCCAACCAGCGGACCGTTCTTCCTCCGGCTCGCCTCTTTTGTCAAGCTGACGCTGCTGGCACATGTTCCGGTATCCGCTGCGCGGAAACTGTTCCAGAAAGATAAACGCACCAAATACGAAGTTCTGGTCATGCGCCTTGCCGGACAAGCCCTGCTCTCCACTGCAGAGATCATCAAGTGCATAGATAAAAATATTTCCCGCCTCCCCAATGAATGTGCGCTTTTGGATTCCATCTATGGAGATGAAACGACCACCAGTGACAACATTGCCAGCATGGTCAAAATCAGCCAGAGCAGCAAGCCGGTGACATTAGCCGTTGCCAATCTTTATCTGCGGCAGCAGATTATCTTTGAGAGGGTATGAGCATGATGGAACAATGGACTCTTTTTCCCACCGTATTGCAGCGAAAGTTTCTGCTCACTCTGCTGGCCGGAATCGCCAGTGCGGGAATCAGCGTCATCATCTGCGTGGCAACAAAAGATCATATCCTGCTGGCATTGGGGATTGTCGTACTCTGCGCCTGTCTTATATCCTGTCGAGGGATCTGGGCGACTGCAGCACATAAGAACTACGAGGTAGTGGAAGGCATCTGCGCCGGTATCAGTACACCTATGCTCCGCCGCTACCGCAAAGTACATCTGATAGACAGCCATGGCATAGAGATCACACTGCTTCTCAGTAAATCGGCCCTGCTTAAAATAGGCGAGCCCTACCGATTTTACTTTCAGAAAGGGTCACGGCCTGTCGTTGGAAATGACTATCTGGACGCAGCACTTTCAACGAACAGCTTTTTGGGCTATGAAGCAATCAGCGAGCCGGAGGAGTATCCCGATTCATCCTCTGAATCCTAAAAATGCGAGGTGGTTCTGAGCCACCTCGCTTTCTTAAAGGGCATTTTGTAAATCACAATGACCAACGCCTGATTTCCTTATATTTTGCAGAATACATTCCTTCTGTCCCTATTTATTGGGTAAATTAAGGAAAGGAGGGCTTCCTATGTATAAGCCCCATACCATTGAACAATATAAAGTCTATCGCTTTCTGGAAGAAAACTTTGCGCTGGAGCATTTCCTGCTCGCTCCTTTGTCACGCTTCGGACTGATGCTGGAGGACAAAACCGGTGAGAAAATCGCGTTTGCCTTTCTCAATAACTGTGTGCAGGAAATACCCGTACCGGCTCCAGCTGCTCCGGAAACAGTAACCGCTTTTCTAAAACAATTCCGCAGCCTTACGCCCCACCCAGTCGTCCATGACTTTGAAGCGCTGACCCGCTGGTGGCTGAACAATCCCAACCCGCTTACCTACCAGCAGGCGCTTGGTATGTCCGATGATCTCTACCGCCATTTTCTGTCCCATCCTTTGATCAGTGAAGATGAGGCCCTTCGGCTGGCACGCAAAGGACTCGTTACTGAATCGGAATATAACGACTTGCAGCTATGGTATTTCAACGGCCATACAATGTCCTGCTGGTTTGGTCCTCTGGGAGTAGATGGCACCGGCAGCCTATACGGTCTGACCTTTGACTATCAAACGGCATCCCCAACAAAGACTCAGTTCTACCTATTGGATGACTACTACCGTGTTATGAACCATCTTACAGAGTAAAACCTTTTCAACTACTACATATCGTACTTGTCACTGGCTACAAATCTATATATAGTGTTTTACATCTTGACAGGCACAAGATGCAGTGCTATACTGTATCTGTAATTGATTTTTGTGCGTATCCCATTTGGGAATACAGGTCTTTTTGATCTGTACCGTAGGCCAAAAGCCTGCATTGCACACGCTGTTAAGTTTGTATGCAAGTGTCAGTGATTTTTTGCGCCCTTTTAGGGCCGAAAAACTGCTGGCACTTTTTTATATAGATAATAATGCCAATGGCAGAAAGGAGTGTTATGGCACAGATTTTTGTGTTCGGGCGCGTCATGAACGACCTCGTACCCAAAGAAAGCCAGTCCAAACAAAGCTATGTATGCTTTGATCTGATGGAACGCACCAAAAACTGGACGCAGTTCTATCAGGTATGGGCCTGGGATGCAGATGTCACCCGGCTCATGCAATTCAAGGTCAAAAAAGGCAGTATGATCTGGCTTGCCGGCTCACAGCGGCTGGTAGATGTTCGCATGAAGGACGGTAAATTGGAAAAGAAGCTGAAGGTCAGTCTAAATGACTTTGGTTTCCTCCCCAAACAGCCCGCCGCAGCGAACAGACAGGAGAATGACCCGGACATTACTGCGGAACCCACACCGCCTCCCACAGAGGTATTGGACGGTGACCGTGAATCCCTGCCGGAGTAGTTTACTTCGGCGCCCAAGAGGGACCGTATCAAGTTTTTCAGAATGAAACTGAAAGCTTGGTGCGGTCCCTCTTTTTTTGTTTTCCAACAAATTCAGAAAAAAGGATGGTATCAAACATGAATAATGACAGAGGACTTTTGAGCGGCAGCATCACGATCCTGATTGGTGCGGTCATCGCAATTATGGCTCTGGTACGCGGGCCATGGCAGGTTTGGCTGCTTCTGGGCGTTTTCACTCTCTGGGGACTGTGGGTAGTTTTGATCCTGCTTCTCCCCTATATGCAGCAGGCTAAACGGCATCGCCAGCGTCAACAGCGCACCAGACAGCTCCATGCAGAAGGCATCCAAACAAGAAGTTTTGAGATCCCTGACCTGGGCAGCACCAGCTCCGATGAACTGCTGGTTCGCCACACCAACCATCGTATTCTGGCATATCTGCGCTCCGCTTATCCGCAAGCCACCTTTGAGTGGTGTGAAAAGCAGCCGGAGCAACTGATCCGCAATGGCGGTACCGGCCGCATTCGTGTGTTTGGCATTGACGAGTTTGATCACGCTGATGTGACACTGGATCAGAACGCCAATATCAAATGCGATATGGTCAAGATCGTTCCGCTATCCAAGGTCGGCGGAGAAACAAACGAGGATGATGCAATACCTCCGAACAGGCAGCCTGTTGATCCCCGTATCTGGTATGAAACGCAGGGACGCTCTGTACTGGAAGCACTGATCTCCGACCTTAATTCCCGTGGACACAGCAAACTGACGCTTCGGGAAGACGGTGATATCTGCATTGAGCAGGGCGAAGATGCTGTTTCTCAGGAGCATCTGAACAACTTTCCCCAGAAGGTCTACTGGCCCCGTCTGGCAGAGGTACTGGAAAGCAATGGTCTGGCGGCTGAAGTCACTGCCCAGGGCATTCAGGTATCCTGGTAATGCTTCTGCTGACAAGGTACACAGAGAAAGGAGTAAACTTGACGAATGAAATCAGGACTTACCATCGTGGAAATGGCACAGCAGATTGAATGCCAATCCAAACTCAAGCAAGACTATTTGCTTGATACCCGACGGCTTCAAGTAGAACCTTTTGGTTCTCAACTTTATCTCCATACCTTTGACGACCATGATGACCCACTGGTGGAGCCACTGGAGATCAACCAGATCGCCCATCGGCAGATCGGCACACATCTGAAGATTCCGGCTGCTTACTATGACCGTATGCTTTCCGATTATCCGGAACTGCTGGCGGAGAATGTGAATTCCTGGTTCCAGCGGGAACCTACCCAGCGTATGGTCCGCACTCTGGATGGCACTGTACGAGCATTTTTGAGCAACCGCTATCGCCGCATTGATAATCTGGACATTGCAGAAATCGTCCTCCCTGTCATTCAGCAAATGGAGGACGCCTATTTTGAAAGCTGCCAGATCACAGACAGCCGTATGTACATCAAGGTAGTCAACAAGCGGCTTGAAGCAGAAGTTGTACCTGGTGACATCGTGCAGTCCGGCGTTATTATCAGCAATAGTGAGGTTGGGCTGGGTTCCGTCAACATCCAGCCTTTGGTCTATCGGCTGGTATGCAGTAACGGCATGGTCGTCAACGATGCCCAGACTCGCCGCACTCACATCGGCCGGGTCAATGAGGCAGATGAAAACTTCCAACTGTTCTCACAGGAGACATTGGCCGCTGATGACCACGCATTTGCCATGAAGATCAAAGATACCGTGATGGCCGCCGTGGATGAAACGCGGTTTACACGGGTAGTTGGCATGATGCGTGAAGCCACAACCGTTCAGATGAATACCACTGATATTCCCGGCGTCGTCCGTCTGGCAAGCAAGGATTTCAATATCACCGAGGAAGAAAGCACCGGCGTTCTGCAGCGTCTGATTGAAGGCAAGGATCTGACCCTCTATGGGCTATCCAATGCCGTAACACGCTTTAGTCAGGATGTGGACAACTATGACCGCGCCACTGCCCTGGAGGGGATCGGATACAATATCCTGTCCATGCCTCGGCAGCAGTGGAACCGTATCAATCAGATGGCCGCCTGACCATCTGCAACCATCACATTTTTAAGGAGGAACCACTATGTATAATCAGAACAGCGATTTGATGAAACAGGAAAAATTCATGCTCCCCACTATGATCGAAGGCGATTTCAGCGCCGAGGAACTGGCTGAGGACGCCGATGGTCTGCAGATGAGCTTTCAGCGTGTCAAGATTCCCGCCGGCGGCACACTCCAATTTGAGATGCCGTCCGATGATCCGGACAATCCCGACTATGAAAAGACTCTGGTAGGCGTCATTCTGCATAACCACGCCACCTGCGCCTACTGGCCGGCTGGCAGCGAATATGACGACGATACCACGCCGCTTTGTTCGTCTGTGGATGGCAAGGTTGGCATCGGCACTCCCGGAGGCGCCTGTGCTGCCTGCGTGATGAACCGCTTTGGTTCTGCACCTGATGGCAGCAAGGGAAAAGCCTGTAAAAATATGCGTGTGCTCTACCTGCTTCGCAGTGGTGAGTACATGCCTCTGCAGGTAAATCTGCCTCCTACCAGCATCAAGCCCTTCAAGGAATTTCTGAACCGGGCCTTCATGCTCCGCCGCCGCGCCACTTACGGCAGTATCGTGCAGATTGGTCTCAAGCGTGAGAACAACGGCACCAATGACTACAGTGTTGCTACCTTCAAACTGCTGCAGGATTTCCAGGGCAAGGAGCTGGCTCAGATCCGGGCTTACGCCAACAGCTTTAAGGAGCAGATCAAACTTCTGCTCCAACAGCGTGCCGAGATCACTGAGGAGCAGCGCGACACCGGCTGCGATTATGTAATCGAGCCTGGCGCCATGACCAACGAGCCGGCAGACGGTCACTATACTGTCAGCCAGATCAATGGGGACTGCGAGCAGCTGCCCGCATAAGTATCTTGATGTGGCCTGCACCACATGACACATGAACAAAGGGATGCCTTCGGTTTAACACACCGGAGGTATCCCTCTTTTTTTATTTAAGGAGGAAAACACAATGTTATGTGAAGTACCATTAACCAAAGAACAACAGACATTTGCCACCGCCCATCATAGCCTAGTCTATAAGTTTCTGAACGAAAACCGACTGCCGGAAGATGAATTTTACGATGTAGTTATTTTCGGCTATCTGAAAGCTGTTCGGGATTATTTTTCTGATCTCACTGCACAACAGTTTACTTTTTCCACCATTGCTAATCGTAGAATGAAGTTCTGCTTGTTCGATTACTTCCGCACCCAGGAGCGCCGCAAGCGCAATATGGAGGTTCTCAGTATTCACGTCGGATTATATCCCGATGGTGCCCCTTTAGAAGATACCATTCCTGCCCATGACCCAATCATGCAGCAGTTGGAAATGGACCTTCTTCTCCACGAGCTGGCCGGCAGAGTATCCAAGCAGCAAATGGATATTGTTCATCTGAAACAGGGCGGCTATGGCATCCGTGAGATTGCCCGCACCCAGAAGGTTCCTATGCGGCGCATTAAAGAGTTGCTGGCTGAAGTCCATGATGTGCTGCTGGATATTTGCTATGGATGAACCCATTACAGATAAGAAATACCCTTACATACACATTTTCAAAAAGATTGGAGGTCAAACCGAATGAAGAAAGAAAAGAAACAGATCGTTTTGAATGGCTCTCTGCTGCGTCCGCTGTCTGTTGGGCGTGGTGCGCTTCTGCACGCCGGAGGAAACATCTACCATACTTCGCGTGTGGTGACGATTCTGGAGGAGTCGGAGGATTGCGTCCGTTTTGAAACGCAGAACTCCCACTACCATCTGTCCATGTCCCCTTTTCCGCTGGCGGCTGTCAGTCCGCTCCCTGTGAGATTGGCCGCATGTGCGTGAAGGGACTGTAAATGGATTGGAACAGCCGGCTCCCGCTGACTATTCCACAAGTTCTGGCCGTGGCGGATACCATTCCGTCACGGCTCTTTTTATGGAGGAACAAAATGAACGAAGAAATCATGAATGAAATTCAACCAGTCCGCCCCAAAGACCAGTTTACCTTTTCCTGCCGTCAATGCGGGGCGTGCTGCCGCAATATCGAAGGCTGTGTAATGGTGGAGAGTCTGGACGCCTACCGCCTGGCTCGCTATCTCCGAACAAAAGGTGAGCCCATTGAAGGAATAGAGGATTTCCTGTTCCGCTACTGCGAACCGGAACCACTGACCGAAGAAGGCTTCCCTATCTATATGCTCAAGACAAAAGCCCCAAACGGCTCCTGTATCTTCCTTATGGATGGGCGCTGTTCCGTCTACCCTGCCCGTACCCGTACCTGCCGTATCTATCCTCTTACCGTAGGTCCAGGGGAGCGTGGCCGTGATTTTGAATACTGCCTGTGTCTGGACCGGCACCGGAGCCACTTTACCGGCAGCCGGGTATCCGTCAAGGACTGGTTGTATCAGAATTTTAAGAGGGAAGACAAAGAATATGTAAAGCGGGAATATGAAATTGCCACCGAACTGGGCAAACTGATGCGTGCCATTGACCCTGCCATGCGGCAAGGCATTGTATTCAAGGTACTCTACTACCGCTATTACAATTTTGATTTAGACCAGCCTTTTCAGCCTCAGTATGAGCAGAATAACCGACACCTGTTAGCAGACCTGCACCGGGTTGCCGGGGAACAGTAAAAGGCAAATGGCTTTTAGAAAGGGGGCCTTATTTTATGAATTTACACGAAACAGCAATGGGGCAAAGATTTTTTAATGTTCAGCTCCCCGCACTGATTAACACACTCAAAGACATTGCGGCGGCGCTTTCCCGCCCTGCACCATCTGCTATATCCTTTCCGGCAGACCCACGCTTTCTCACTTCGCTCTATTACGGCGAATATGAAGCAGATGTGTTCAAGCCCGATAAACGCCTCACACCTTTTAACCAGACAGTACAACAGAAAGAAAAAGCTCTGCTTCCGCTGCTCTCCAGCGAGGCGTCCATCGCTTTTGAACAGTATCAGACTGCGGTACAATGCCGTAATTCTGCTGTATTGGAGCAGGCATACGCCTCTGGTTACCGTACCGCTGTGCAGATGTTTGCGGCAGGCTTAGGCCCACAGCCGCCAATACCGGAACATGAGGAGGATAGCAATGGATGAGAACAGACTGCCCGAACTGCCCCAGGAATCTTTTCGGCCAATGATCGCACAATCAGTCCAACTGGAACAGTTTTGGGGGGAAGAACTGATTTTTTGCTTTCGGGATCTTGATGGCGTCCATACCTTTACTACCTGCTATGGCGATATCTACAAAACAGTCAACGCACTGCGGGACTATGTCCGGCTTTTGGAATCGGTGTGCGATCAGTGGGAGCTGACTGGATTCCATCGTGCTACCTATGAGTACCATGCCGAAAAGCTTCGTAAAATTGCGGATAAGCTGCAAGCTGGTATCGGCTACGACTATGACAAAGCCGTGGAAAGATGCAAAAAGAAACGAGCTAGAAAGTCCCACAGCAACGATGTCGGGGAAGATGCCCTTCTGCTGACAGTACGGGCTGCCAACAAGTCCGCTGACAATGAAAAGGAGGCTGCGCCTTATGAGGAAGATACCCCTTGGGAACCTGAACTTGAATAACCCTATAGAAACATCTGTTAAAAAGTATCATGCAAGCGTTACCCGACAATCCCCCAGAGAACGGAATCGATTGCTGGCTTGCAAGAATTTTGCGTTTACCCACGCCAATGTGCATAAGCACTGCCGCCACTTCCGGCGCGGATAGCCGCCCGGAAGCTACCCACGGAGGATGCCTATGGAACGAGATGAACTACGCACCACTTTAGTGAACCACCTGGAAACCCTGCGGCGCAATCTGCAGGTCGTATCCATGGAGGTGCTGAAAACCAAGTACAAAAAACCATTTGATGCCCTGCGGCAGGACATCTGTAAAGCCGCTACCGCCTATACCCGTTTTCTGGTATTCGACGGTATGCAGATCAAACACAAATACTTTGATGAGGCTGTACCCTATATTGATACAGCTGTGAAGCAAACCAAGCGGCTCAAACAGATTTCAGATGCTGCCTTTCAGCGTCAGGATATTGACGAGATCGAATCACTCGCCCTTGCCCTGCGCAAAGAGATAGAAGCAGCTCTGCAGCCCTTCTATATGGGACATATGTGCCTTTATGTGACGCCGGAATGCTTTGACGACCCTCCCAAGACGCCGGAAGTCTACAACGATGCAACCGCCTGCGTCTGGCGGGATGGTACATGGCAGCTTCTGGAGGATACCAGCAACGGGTTCCTGCTCTTTGTTCAATCCAAATCCAAGGAGGAAGCTGCCGCATGAAAAAGACATCCCAGCAATATCTAAACAGCGAAGCACACGGTTATCTCATGGAGGCCAAAGCCTGCAAGCTTTTGCTCAAAGACTTGGAGCGCATCCGCGCCAAACTCAGGCGGCACATCGAAAAGGAAGCCGCAGACCGCGAGGCAGAATTTGAAGCAGCTATGCAATACCATAGCGAAAGCGACATCCAGGAAGCCTACGGCTGGGAATTCATCAGCGAACAGCAGTATGGGCGCTATCTGGAATTGTTCCGTCAAGGCCGCAAGGCGATTGATGAACACAGCCCCACTGTTACAGAGCTGGCACTTTCCATCCTGAACCGCATCTTTCAGGATATTGATAGGGACTGCAGCCAATGCGAGTTTGAAGCCCTGTCGCCGGAAGAACAGCTTGCCGAGTTGAAGCGTGCTGAAGAATCCAGGCAGGCATGGGGGCAGTATATCGCCAGTCTGAAAGAAATGGTCGGCTCCGCCGCTGCGCAGGAATGACCATTAAAAATCGCTGCTGAAGTGTGCTTTGCAGACTGCCTACTTGCAAAATCAGATTTTTTCGGCTAAAATAGGTATATAATAATATATCAGCCGAAATCAAGAAAGGAGGAACGCCTGTGTATATTACCCGACACATGGAGAAACCGGTAATGGAGCTGAATGAACAGTATCCTGTGCTTCTGCTTACCGGCCCAAGGCAGGTTGGAAAAACCACCATGCTGGAACATTTGATAGAGGTCGAGGGCAAGGGGCGCAAGAAGGTCTCTTTGGATGATCTGACGCTGCGGGAACTCGCCAAGACGGACCCAAAGATGTTCTTCCAGCTGTATCAGCCGCCGCTGCTCATTGATGAAGTGCAATACGCACCGGAACTGTTCCCATATATCAAAATCATGGTAGATGAACGCCATCAGCCCGGCGATTTCTGGCTGACGGGTTCTCAGCTTTTCAAGATGATGGAGGGCGTACAGGAATCTCTGGCCGGCCGGGTGGCTCTGCTCCACCTCTCACCGCTTTCCCAGAGTGAGATCATGAAACGGCCCCCTGAACCACCGTTCAGCCTGGAACTGCCTCTTTTGTCAGAACGGCAGAACGGACGCCAAATGCTGAACACGCCAGAGGTCTTTCAGCATATCCATCAGGGCGGGATGCCTGCCCTGGTCACAGGAACTTATTCCAATGCCTCCATCTTCTATTCCAGTTACATTGACACTTACATGGAACGGGATGTGCGGCGGCTGTCCAATGACATTGACAGCTTGAAGTTTTTGCGCTTCCTGCGTTCTGTTGCCGCCAGGACTTCCCAGCAGGTCAATTACAAGGGCATTGCCGATGATGCGGAGATCGACCAGACCACAGCCAAAAACTGGCTTCATGTTCTGGAGGCGCTGGGGATCATCTTCTTATTGGAGCCCTATTCCAATAATGTCCTCAAACGCACCGTATCCACACCCAAGCTCTACTTCTACGACTCCGGCATTGTCTGCTACCTGACCCGTTGGAGCAGCCCGGAGACAGCCATGGAAGGAGCCATGAGCGGCGCACTGCTGGAAAACTATACCGTAGCGGAAATCATCAAGACCTATCAGAACGCCGGTCAGGAGCCTTTCCTGTACTACTATCGGGATAAGGATGCCAGAGAAATCGACCTGATCCTGGAGCGGGACGGAAAACTGTTTCCCATCGAGATCAAAAAGATGGCCTCGCCACCAAAGAAATTGACGAAGGTGTTTGACCTGATCGACAAGTCTCCGCTGCAGCGCGGCACTGGTGCTATCCTGTGCATGGCTGACCAGTTGGGCGCTTTTGACCAGAACAATCTGATTGTGCCTATCTCTTTGATTTAACCAGGAACCCTGCCGCATTACCTGCGACTTATAACCGAAAGGATCGACAGACTGCATTTAGCGGCCTGCCGGTCCTTTTTTCATTTAGGAGGAAACACCTGATGATAAAACGACAAATATCTTTTCTGTTTGAAGATCCTGGATTCTGTATAGATGTATTCTGCACCATTGCAGAACCGGTACGCTACTACAACCGGGATACTGAAAGCGGCGCATGGTACAGTTCTACACCGGACTGGAATGAAAATGGCAGTCTCATCCGGGAAGACCTTATCTTTGAAGTGATTGCAAATGGTGTAGTTTGTGCGCTGGACGGCAATGGTAACTTTGAAGGCAAGAAACCCTTCGTGTCTTTCTACCAATTCCGGCAGTCGCTGGTGCAGTCCGTTCATGCACAGCATCCGCACCTGCAGGATCATGAAGCGCTGAGGGAAAAACTGCTTTCCCTGCCTGATGCCAGAGAAGCGGTTGGGCATGGTTGGTACTGGGAAAACTGGCTCTTTGCCACCGATGTTGAGAACACCGCCGAGGAAGCAGTAGACTCAGCCGAATGGCTAAACAGTCAGTTCCACATTCTGGCTGTCCGCTATACCCACAAGCCCACCGGCTTTGTGTTTACCAACTACCGTTTCCGGGACAAAAGAGCCGAAGCCAAATCTTCCGGACATGACCTACTGCTCTATGACTGGAAAGACCAATGACCACACTGCGTCAAAAAAATGCAGCAACTATACACAAGGAGGATGCAAAATGAAAATTCACGAAGATCGTTCTCATATGAATATTGACACCAGATGGTTTGAAAAAGGCTATGCCAAAGAAGACGTCCACTCCCTGCGCCTGCAATCCCTATGCACCGAAGCAGAGGCCGCAGCCAACAAACAGTTTTATGACAGCCACACCCGCGAAGAATGGGAACAGTATATCCGTCAGGCAAGTTTGGAGAGCAACGCAGCAATGAAACCCGTCATGGAAGCCATCGCACAGGACTTTGTCTGCTACCAGTATGACGAAAATATCCCTGTGTCCTATGGCAGCGACCGATGGGATCTGTACTTCTGGTGTAATTCCTTTAGCGGCGCCGCAGACGCATCCGAACGGGATTTCTCGTATTTCACGCTGACCTTTAACGAGCGTCAGACGCTGGAGAAACGAAGAAAAGTCTGTCAACAGGTGCTGGAGCTCCTATGCTCACGCTTTCAGGAGCATCCCCATCTCCATGTAGCCGTACAGTATTCCATATGGTTTGACCATCCAAAGATCCACGATGCGGTGGAGCGCGCAAAGCCCCGTCTGCATGACCTGCGCTGTATTCAGGACCAAAAAGAAGGAAAGCTGCTCCTGCAGGACGGTGCCCTGCTCTTCAAGCCAAAATACGCAAAGAAATATTCCCGCACGCTGAGTCAGAGCCAGATTTTGTCTCTTAGTTGGGAACTGGGCGTGGCGGACGAAGAACCGGATATCGATGCGGCACCTGTTACCTTGCCTTACAAGAAATTTGGCGCCACGCACCCCATCCAGCTGCAGGTGACTTCCTACCTGAATGGAAACCTTGCCATACAAATGGTGACATGGGAAAGCGGCGACCCGGAACCCTGGGCGACTCTCACCGTCAACCTGCCCGGCCAACGGCAAAAAGACCATGCCTTTATCGACACCAATGCCGATTCGGAATTTCCCACCTGGCTCATCCGACATGGTCTGGCTATCCCAACCGGTCGCACCATGCAGAGTGGGTTCTGCACCTATCCTGAATATCGTTTTCGTGCCAACCGGCTACAGGAGCTGGACCCGGAAGGGTATGCAGGCTACCTGAAAAACTTTGAAAGGCGGTGCAGCGCATGAAATATAAGGCAGTTTATGATGTACTGAATGAAAGGCGGCAGACTACCCCCGGTTTCTGTTACCATGACCGCAGCGGCTGGCGTGCTTACCCCCAGACCTACATGACCATGCAGTACCCTTTATGGATTATTGCTGAAGATGCTGCCACGGGCAGGCGTCTGTGGATCACCCAGGAGGGCACCCGATTTAGCATTTCCATTCGAAGGATGGATGAACAGGGGCGTAACTATGGCCCTACCTATCGCATTACTTGTGAAAACAGGACAAAGCTGGCTCAGGTTCTGCGCTATCAGTTCGAGTCAAAGACTTTGGCTGTGTAGCTGACGATGACCAGAGAGGAACTGCATTCCTCTCCCTGCTCCGGTTTCCTTGTCCGGAACACACACTAAGAAGCACCGGCAATCTGCATTTTTGCAGACGTCCGGTGCTTCTTTGGAGGAAAACGCTTATGAATACTCTCTCATTTACGCTGGGCGAACACCGAGCCCAGCTGACTTTGAAAATCAGTACATATCCCAACGGCAATCTCGCCATCAAGCTTTATGAAAAGGATCACGGCATCCTGATTTTTTGGGAAACCCTTACCACCAACTTAACCGGAATCCGCCCCGACCACTGCGCTTTCATCAATATAAAAGTCGCAGACGGACTTTTTCCGGTCTGGCTGTCAGACAATCACCTTGCGGAACCTACCGGGCAAATTCTTGAATCGGATGGCTGCCTTTACCCTGAATACCTGTTTTATGGCAAAGAACTGGATGCCCTGGATCATGAGGGGCACACCCTCTACATCCGGCAGCAGAAAGGCGAACTGGGGCGCCGCTTTGAGCGGCTGTATCTTGCCCTGCGCCGGCTAGCGCGGGAAATCAACGGGTTCAGCTACACTGATTACAGCGGCTGGCGGTGTCCGGATGGGGTTTCCACTACCCTGCCCCTCTGGATCGAGGCATCTGACCCTTCTCATGGCCGCAAATTCATCTTCACACAGAAAGGACCCGCACTCCAGACTACCATCCTCTATGCAGATGGTACGGAGAAGCAGCGCATCTATCGGCGTAAAGAGGACATGGCAGCCGAGCTGATGACCATGTTTCAGGAGGAACTTCGTGTCTACCCTCCCTGGTCTGAAGACCGGAGGAAACGGTACGAATATGAAAGACAATAAAATAGGAGGACATCATCATGAAGATCCGTATCTATCCCAAATCCCTGTTGGAAACCGTATGGCAGCAGGACAAACTGCTGTTTACCCCAGAGGCAGAGCAACCACCCTTGTGTCTTCGGTGTGGTCAGCCGCTGAATCGCAGGCTGGTCATCAACGCCCTGAGCCGCTATGCAGATGTCCATATCTGCGAGGCGTGCGGTATAGATGAAGCCCTGCGTGATGCCAACCGTTGCCCACTCCCTCTAACAGAATGGGCAGCTGTCAAAAACGGTTTGAGCCAGCAGCAGACCGATTTTGAAGATCCGCTGCTGACTACTTCCTGCACCTTTGAAGATCTGTTTCAGCAAGGCTCCCGTCCTGCCAGCGAGATAGCCTATTCCCGTTCTGATTATGATGGATGGAAATGGTGGACCACCTGGCATCAGTGCCAAAAGGATACGCCTGTTCTGGAAGTTGCCCGTGAAATTGATGCTTTCCAGAATGCGCTGTTCCAACTGCCGGAGTTTCGGAATTTGGACACCTTGACACGGTTCTGCCGAGGGTACGCCCAGCCCACCAGCGAGCCCTCCGAATTCAATTTGTATTCGGAAACCGCCCACTTTTATATCTGGCTGCGGCTAGTCACCCGGCATCGAGATTATAATGCCTATGTGCATTACTATCTGAAAGGTTAAAAAGTTTGCAACGCACCGGATACAGTATGGCTCTGTATCTGGTGCGTTTTTCTATGTACTCCCAAACTTCTTTATACAATATTCCGTATTTCCAGTACCGCTAAAATATATTCCAATCATTTTAGTCCTCCTTATGCCACTTGATGTTTACAATAGGAACGAACTGCAAGAAACAAGAAGATTGGAACCTCAATCGCTGCGGAAATTAAAATTATATGCGGTGTCCAAAAACTCATTCCACCAATATGCAAATAGTTAAAATTGATAAGCTGATACAGGAAATTGTTCTGCATCCCAATTCCAGCAGAGGGGAGAATGGCAGAGATCCAATTTACACCTAATGCTGTGTAAGCAAAAAACGGGACAAGGATTACAACAATAGAGAGCAGCAACACCGACAGTGCATCTTTACATTTGGCGGATAGGAAAAGTGTGCAGCAAATGCAACTCACAATAGACAGCACCCCCGCCAGAGCAAGATAAATTTGCAGTTGTCCCAAATTGATATTAGGCAGGTTGATAATGGAAAACAGCATTTGCATAGATGTTTCCAAACAATTTGTACCAAATGCTAAGTTTGAGATCAGTAGGTGCAGAGTAATCCCAATAGCAAATGTCACGACCGAAATCGCACAAGATGCCAGTATTCTGCTAACTGCTAGTTTCAACCGACCATGCTTTGTACAGCGCAAGATGCTATCGGCTCCGCTTTGATATTCACCAGAAAAAGCAGGAGCAGTAATGGCAACACACAAAATCGCCAGAACCATGATATAAAGTTCAATGTAATCAAAAGCATCTCTGGAAAGCCCCGCATAAAGCTGGAATGGCGTATCAACCTCGGCATACTTGTCTATGCTCTGTTGCTGCGCTTTCGGGTGGTTTCGCTGCTCATTTTTCATAACATCTGATAAATGGGTAACGCAACGCTGATAATAATTTTGTGCGACATCTTCTGGATCAATATCCATAAGGTCAGCTCCAATTCCTGTCAGCGGATCAGCATACAGTTCCGGTAACGCTTTGAGTAATGGGCGAATAGGTACAATCTGTTTAATGCTGACAGAAAGCGGGAATGTATCACTCTCCAGAGGACCATATTCATTTATTAAATCCTGATAAGTTTTCAATGCCTCGCTTACTTTTTCAGGAGTAACTTCGCCATTTATAGCTGCGTATAGATCACGCTTATATTCGATTGCTTCCATACCATCAAGTTCTGTTTTTGTTCCGTCTGGATTTGGACGATTGATAGACTCAAAAGCAATCGGAAGATATGCCATAGCAGCGGACATAACCAGAGCCACAGCAAGCAAGATAAGTGTGCGTCGTGATTTCAGGACACGCTTTACTTCTAAACAAAATAAACGCATATTATTTTCCCTCCCTTTCGACATCTTCTTGTGGAAACAGCCATAAATACAGATCTTCCAAACGCGGTTCCGCAGGAATGGAACCCGCTACATCAGAATGATCTGCAAGATAACGGATAGATATTTGATTATTGTCCTCGCCACGCTGATTGATAATCCGCAGACGCATTTCATAGTCCATCATCTTATGAGCAGGAACCACACAGCTCCATACTTTACCCTCAATCTGTTTTACCAACTCGTTTGTCGTTCCCACATCAATAATTTTTCCAGCTTTCATAATCGCATTACGAGTTGCGATATATTCAATATCAGAAACAATATGGGTGGAAATCAGGACAATACGGTTATGTGAAAATTCTGAAATGAAGTTTCTAAACCGCACTCTTTCTCCGGGATCAAGTCCTGCCGTTGGCTCATCCATAACAAGGATTTTAGGGTCATTCAGCATAGCCTGTGCAATTCCTACACGACGTTTCATACCGCCAGATAGTTTGGCAATCTTTTTCCCTTTCACATCGGAAAGGGTGAGAATATCCAGTAGATGGTTGATTTTCTTTGTGGTTTCTCTGGGTGGCACATCCTTTAATGCAGCGACATATTCCAGATAATCCTTAACCGTGAAATCGCGGGAATAGCCAAAATCCTGTGGCAAAAAGCCAAAGATATTGCGGTAATTCGCACCCATCTTGCGAATATCTTCTCCGTCAAAAGAAATGCTCCCGTTGCTCGGTTCCATAATATCCGCAATCATCCTCATAAGGGTAGTTTTACCAGCTCCGTTCGCCCCCAACAACCCCCATACGCCGGTTGTCAATGTAAGGCTAACATCATCAACAGCCATCTTATCTTTAAACTGCTTGCTTATGTGTTCAATTTTCAATTCCATAAATTTGCTCCTTTCGCTTAAACAAAAATCTGCCCTTGTTCAGTAACCATTGTACCGAACAAGGGCAGAACAATCTCAAAGATTGTGCAGGAAAATTCCTAAGCAATTTCTAAGATTATGTTCTAATTTTCCTAAGTTGAAATAGGCAAAACAATCACAAAGGAAATAGTTTCGTTTTTACTGGAAGCAGTAATCGTACCGCCATGTAGATGTATGATTTCTTCGGCAATCGAAAGCCCCAATCCTGCACCGCCTGTATCAGAAAGCCGGGCTTCATCCAAACGGCTGAATTTTTCAAATATGCTGTCAAGCTGCTCCGGCGCAATGGTCTTTCCATGATTTTCAAAAATGATTTGAATATTACGATCAGATCTCTTTGCTGATATGCTGATTTCTGTTTTGGGGTAGCTATATGCAGCCGCATTTCTCAAAAGATTGCTAAATACTCTTGCCAACTTTTCAGGATCGCCTGTTACAGACAAATCATCATCCGCTTTGAAAACCGCCGTATTGCCGTTGGCGGACAGAGTTGGGTATATTTCGTCAATTACCTGTGCAATTAGACAATGTAAATCTACATTTTCCCTTCTCAGTACAACTGTATGTGCGTTGTATTTTGTGATTTCAAACAGTTCATTGATAAGTTTTTCAAGACGATCAGCCTTATCAAGTGCCACTTTGATATACTTTTCCTTTTGCCCTTCAGGCATATCCGGGGCCTCATGGAGCAAACTCAAATAACCGATTACCGTTGTCAATGGGGTTCGTATGTCATGGGCCAGATACATGATGATTTCATTCTTTTTATTCTCGGCTTGTTTTGCCGCCTGTTTACTTAATAGAATAGACATTTTGATTTGGTTTAGCTGGTTTTCCAACTCTTTAAGTGGGTCTGATAAAGCCACCGCATGATCATTCTGTTCGTAAACAGTTTGTGTTGCGGAAATTACCTCGTCCAAATATCCCCACGGCTTTTTCCAGAAATAATTAAAAATACAAACGAAACCTATTATCAAGTAGATAATGAGAATCGCATCAATACGCAAATAGAGCCACGATAAGATACTGTTATTGAACTTTGAAAAAATATAATCCAGCAGGATAGCCAGTCCAAATCCCACCACAGTATATAGAACCAATGACAGGTACAAGCGCACACTAAGCCGCTTTTCCGTAGTCGTTCTTTTATTCAATATGGCGCACCTCCTATCAATTCAAAAACAAAATAAGTGCCAAAAATCCAACAACAACGACACTTACAATAACAGCCAGAATAAAAAATAGTTTATCTGTTGTTTCTCTGTTTTTAAGTAATCGAGCCATTATACCATATAGAGCAAGTCCTAAAAGGCCACCCATGAAATTTGTAATCAGATCAGTGATATCAGACCGTCCGATTGCTAAAACATATTGAGCCACTTCCAACAGCAGGCTTGTTAGAGAAATGATAATCAGTTTACCATGAAACCGACATTTAGGCAGAAGCATTTGCAGATATATACCCATCGGAACAAAAATCAAAAGATTTTCAAGCACTTCTTTTAGGTGAAATGCTGTTCCAATTTCCTTGTCGTAATAAAACGGGATGAGATTTATACTTCTTACCGTGTCTAAATCATTGATATTGAATTGCAACTTGAATAATATTATCCAAACCAAAAGTGCCAGATAAATCAAAAAAAGAACTGGCACAAAAAATTTTTGCTTTCCTTTCATGTGTTCTCCTCTCAAATTTTATAGCCGACTCCCCAAATTGTTTTAATGTATTTTGGAGTATCAGAAGTATCTTTTAACTTTTCACGCAAATGCCGGATATGCACTGTGATAGTGCTACTGTTTTTATTATAATATTCATCTTTCCATACTGCATGAAATAAATCTTCAATGCTCACAACCGTTCCGACATTTTCCAACAAAACATTAAGAATGGAAAACTCCGTCGGAGTTAGGGAAACATTTTCACCATCCAATAGACATTCATGAGTCTGTGTGTTCAATCGTAATTTATTGTATGAAAGTTCCGGCTGTATTTTTTCTACACTTGTGGCAGGAGAGTATTTTTTGTAACGTCGCAGTTGTGCTTTCACTCTGGCAACTACTTCCAAAGGCCGAAACGGTTTTGTCACATAATCATCTGCTCCTAATGTCAGCCCTGTAATCTTATCCGTTTCCTCAATTTTAGCTGTCAGCATAATAATGGGATAAGTATATTTTTCACGAATAAGCTGGCACAGAGAAAAGCCGTCCATATCCGGGAGCATAACATCCAAAATGGCAAGATCAATATCTTCGTTTTCAATACACGGCATTGCGTCCTTAGCACAGTAATATTTGTAAACAATGTAGTTTTCATTTTGCAGATAGACTTCTAACAAGTTTGCTATGTCTCGTTCATCATCTATCACTAATATTTTTTCAGACATATTTTTCAACTCCTTTTTGACTTCTTATTTGATTAAGTATAGCAGGAATAAAGTTTTCATTCTCAATGATTTACATGAGAAATTATTAAGATTTTCCTAATGAATTATAGTGTCGATCTGTTAGTCTATCCGTAATTTTAGGGACAAGCTAAATACCTGCTATTTTCATAGCATAAAGGATCTCAACCAGTACAATTTTAATTTATCCTACAAAGTGCACGCTCTATTTTGGGCGATCTTATTCAATGGAATATAACTACTGTCTCTTATACACATCTGACGCTGCCGAC
>ERZ1504675.124-NODE-124-length-23694-cov-4.932527_pt1 | contig 23694 bp, 18 predicted proteins | sample MGYA00572432_ERZ1504675 | MGnify/ENA primary metagenome ERZ1504675 (study PRJEB39906, sample SAMEA3182116) | gut metagenome | biome: human; feature: gut; material: Stool; isolation source: human stools | place: Canada | collected 2014-02-25 ...
GGAGATGTGTATAAGAGACAGGTGCTGTACCATTCTGTAATGTCGGGATTCGGGGCTTTCTTGGTAAAGTAAGCGTCCATGTGCTTCTTGCTCCAGTAGGTCTTGCCACGATTGAAAGTCCGAGGTATGTTATTCTTCTTAGCTACCAAGAATATCCATGACTCGTTTACATGGTATTTCTCCTTCACTTCGGCTGTGGTATAGAAATCAGTGATGGGAATAGTGTCCTTCGGATGTCGTTGTTCATAAGGACGAGCTTCTACCATCCGGTCAATATCTTTTTTACGGATAAAAGACAACCTGCTACTGATGCGGAATGCTTGCAGCTTTCCGGCATATACCATTTTATATACGGCTTGTTTACTCAGCCCTAATAAAGTCGCAGCTTCTTTGAACGATAGATATTCTTTATCCTTGAAATCGGATATGGGTTGTTCACTGATGATCGTTTGGACTTTGGTTTCTACTTCTTGTATTCTCTTCTGCCGTACCGTTTCTTTGTATGCAAGGTTATTGCACCGATGAGAACAGAAGCGTGTTGTTAGCTTTTGGGCATAAAATGTTGTGCCACACCACTCGCATACCTTTTTGGTTTTCATTTTACTTGTTGCCATATTCGTTACTTTTTAGAGGTTTATTTCTCTTGTTATTTCTCCATTTTGTTCAACTATCGTCAATCATAGTCAACCACAGTCAACTTTCTCCACGACCTTTCCGACCTAAAATCGGAGAGTAACAAGCGAGCAACAAATGCGGTACAAAAATGAGCGGAAAAAGCCCTATAAACGATAACCATCACTTATAAGGCTAAAAAGAAAGGCGCTCAAAATGAACGCCTTAATAATCATTGGTGATATATGCTAATCGTTGGTAATCACTACCTATTTTCCGATACAGAATTTCGAGAATATTTGGCTGAGAATATCGTCGTTGGTGATTTCGCCTGTGATGGTGCCCAGGTGGTGGATGACCTGGCGGATGTCTTCGCTTAAGAGGTCGGCCGAACGATCGTCATCGAGGGCCGTGAGGGCTCGGTGCAGGGCGTCGAGGGCTTGGCGCAGGGCCTCCAGATGGCGGCTGTTCGAGATGACGGGATCGCCGTCGTAGATGCTTCCGGTGTCGAAAGTCGCGCGGAGTCTGGCAAGGAGCCGTTCGATTCCTTCGCCGGTTTTTGCCGAGATGAAAAGAGTGTCGGGGTTTGCCGACGATACTCCGTATTCGACCCCGCAGCCGGAGGATACCTTCGATTCGGTGATACGTGCATCCGGGCTGTCGCATTTATTGACGATGAGCAAGCGAGTCTGTTCGGACGTAATCTGTATGGCGGGAGGTATCGGGCAGGTCGCATCGACGACCTGAAGTACGATTTGTGCGCGGCGGATCATCTCCTGCGTGCGGTCGATGCCCATCTGTTCCAGGCGGTCGGCGGTATCGTGCAGCCCGGCGGTGTCGATGAAGCGGAACAGAACGCCGTCAATATTGAGCGTCTCTTCGATCGTGTCGCGTGTGGTGCCTGCGATGTCGGATACCAGGGCCCGCTCTTCGCCCAGCAGACGGTTCAGAAGGGTGCTTTTGCCGACGTTGGGTTCTCCGACAATAGCGACAGCCACCCCTTTTTTGATGGTGTTGCCGAGTCTGAACGAGTCCGTCAGGCGGGTGATTTCGCTTTCGATGCGGTGCATCATCTCCCGCAGGCGTGCACGGTCGGCGAATTGAACGTCTTCTTCCGAAAAGTCGAGTTCGAGTTCGAGGAGCGAGGCCAGTTGCAGCAGTTCGTCGCGCAACGCACCCAGTGCCGCCGAATATCCGCCCCGCATCTGGGTCGAGGCCATGGCGTGCGAAGCCCGGGAATCGGAGGCGATCAGATCGGCGACGGCTTCGGCCTGCGCGAGGTCCATCCGGCCTGCGAGGAAGGCCCGAATGGTAAATTCGCCCGGTTGCGCCATACGAGCGCCGGAGCGAAGCAGGAGTGCGATGATTTCGGAGACGATGTAGGGCGATCCGTGACACGATAGCTCGACGGCATCTTCGCCCGTGTAGGAGTGCGGTGCACGATAGATGGCCGCGACTACGTCGTCGATCGTTCTGTCCCCGTCTATGACTTCGCCGTAGTGCAGGGTGTGCCCGGCGGCTTCGGCCAGCGGTTTGCGCCCCCGAAAGATGCGGTCGCAGCAGGCGATGGCTTCGGGACCGCTCAATCGGATGACGGCGATGGCTCCGCCCGAAGCGGTGGCGGGAGCGACGATGGTATCGGTCGATGTGTTCATCGGACGAAGATTATCGGCGGATCGGGATCCTGAGCCGTTGGCCTTCCCGCAGCTTGTTGGCGTTTTTCAGCTTGTTCAGCTTCATGATTTGTGCCGTAGTGGTTCTGTAACGGCGGGCGATCGCACCCAGCGTATCGCCTCGCTTGACCGTGTAGGTGGTGTATGCGGGGGTGGCGTCCGCGAGTTTCTTCTTTTCGATGTTGGCCGGATTGATGTACTCTTTCAGATAGGTGGAGTCCTTCCGGTGAATCTCCTCTTCGCTGGCGATGTACTGGCAGAGGTAGTGCTGGGGGAGTACCAGCGTGTAGCTTTTGATCGTAGCCGGGATGATGTCCATTTTGTATTGCGGATTGAGTGTCCGCAAAGTTTCGATGGGAATGTCGAGTGTCGAGGCTACTTGTCCCAGGTGGAGCAGGCGGGTGACGCGGATCGTATCGGTCGCCAGCGGCATGGGCGGGTTTTCGCTCTGGATACCGTGCTGCTGGTGGTAGGCATAGGCATAGGAGGCTCCGACGAAGGCCGGTACATACCCGCGAGTTTCGCGGGGCAGGTATTCGTAGATGTCCCAGAAGGTCGTCCCTCCGCCGGCGCGGGCCAGGGCTTTGTTTACGTTGCCCGGGCCGCAGTTGTAGGCGGCGATGGCGAGTGTCCAGTCGTGGTAGATGCTGTAAAGGTCCTTCAGATAACGGCAGGCGGCGCGGGTCGCTTGCACCGGGTCCCGACGTTCATCGACGAACGAATTGATCTCCAGTCCGTAACTTTTGCCTGTCGCGGGCATGAATTGCCACAGTCCGACAGCACCCATCGGAGAGGTGGCCGTGGTCGAGAGAGCCGATTCGATGATCGGCAGGGCACGCAGCTCGACGGGCAGGTCGGCCTTGATGAGCTCTTCCTCGATCAGCGGGAAATAGTAGCGTGAGAGGCTCAACACCCGGTTGATTGTCCCGTAACGGGTATCGACGTAACGGCGGATGTAGTTTTTGACGATCGGATTGAAGGGGAGTTGCACCGGTGATACGAGTGCCCGCAGGCGGTTGGCATAGACTGAATCGGGGGTCGTGTCACTCGAGGAAGCGAGGCTGTCGATGTCGATGTAGTCGTTGAAAAACGTATCGTAGGATTGCAGAGTCTGCTTTTCCCGCCAGAGAGCCACGAGCGAGTCGATCTGGGCCGGGGTGAGATTGCGATTCAGTTCCGGACAGTAAGGCTCCGTTTGCTGTACGGTCGTTTTTTCTGTCACTGTTTTCTCCGGTTTGACCGAAACGGGAGTATGGGTCGATTTCGAAGCCTGCTTTTCGGTCTTGGCTTTTCTCTTGGCACGGCGCTCTTTGCGGCTCTGGGCGGTTGCGGTCGCGCAGCCGAGGAGGATCGAAAGAAAGAGGGTGCAGGCGAGGATCTTTCTCATGATGGAATCAGAAATTCAGGTTGAAGTTGAATCCGAAAGTCGGGCGGTGTCCGCCGACGGTCGGGGAATAGACGTAATTCACCGCCGGCGTGAACTCTACGCTTAAATCGTCCGAAATGTCGTAACTTTTCAGATGAGCGTCCACATGGGCGTCGATGATTTGCAGCACGTAAAGTCCGGCAGTGATGATGATGCACAAGTCGCGGTTGCGGCGGTAATTGTCCTTGAGGTTTTTGAGAAATTCCGCTGAGTACTTAGTACCGAATTCGCCCTTGGCTACAGGCGGGTCGGGATGGTGCTCCGGGTCTTTCTGGTGCTCTTCCAGGGCTTTGTCGTAGGCGCTACGATCGGAGTAGGCTTTCTTGAAACGCTTGTAGCCGCGATTGTTCCAGTCGATGGTATAGATCGTGGTTGCCAGTCCGCCTACGACGAAAGGCAGTTTCCAGTAACTTTTGTTATAGACTTGTCCGGCACCGGGGAAGATCGTGGCCAGTGTCGTGGCTTTCTTTACGGGGGAGGCGTCGTAGCGGTAGTTGACCGCCGCATCGCCCAGGAAGTAAAGGTAGGAGGCGACCGTAAGCCCGAGATAGATCTGCCTGCGCGTATTGCTGCGGATCATACGGGACTGTACGTCGTCCAACTCCTCCGTGCGGGCCGTACCGTTTTCCAGCAGGGCGTTGTATTGTCGTTTGAGAGGTTTGTAGGTGTTGTTTTCGTGGAAGAAGAGGGTCAGTCCCGCACCTACCGTTCCGTAGAGGATCGGCAGCTTCCAATATTGCTTGTTGTAGATCTGTCCGAAACCGGGCGCTACCAGCGAGATCCAACTTACGCCCGACAGCGAGATGGTATCGCGCCGGGGGCGGAGGTCTTTTCGGCCTGCGAGCGAGTCGGGCGCTCCGAGTGCTGCGGGCAGGGAGTCGGTTTTCAGAAGCAGGGCCGAGTCGGGGACGAATTGCGGGTGCAGTCTCGCAGCCAGCGAATCCCGGAGCCGCAGCGAATCGATGCCCGAACGCAGCAGCGAATCGCGCAGGGTACTGTCCTGAAGCAGAGAGTCCACCCGCATCAGTAGCAGAGAGTCCGTAAGATGGTTTTTGGCCAGGCTGTCCGGTTTGGGCATCAGACCGCTGCGCACGAAAGTTTTCGCGCTACGGTAACGGTCCAACGGAACTTGGGCCGATGCTTCGCCTGCTCCGCACAATGCGAGAAAGGCGAAAAGCACCAACAGACGGATATATCCCCGGGTGTGTTTCATCTATTTATTGTTGCGGATTTCGGCGGAAGCGCCTCTTTTCTCGAATTTTTCGATGAAGCGGTCGATGTCCCGGTCGTCCGAGAAGTCGATCACGATGCGACCGCCGCCGTTTTTCGAGCGTTTGATGCTGATCTCCTGCGAGAAGAATTTTTCGAGCTGCTCCACCAGCCGCGCATACGATTCGGGATACTCCTCGTCTTCGGCCGGAGCTGCGGGTTTTGCCGCAGGGTCGGTCAGTGCGCGGACCAGTTCCTCGATCTGGCGCACGGAGAGTCCCTTGCGGATGCACTTTTTGAGCAGGCGCAGTTGCAACTCTTCGGGAGCTCCGGCGATCGCTTTGGCGTGTCCCATCGAGATAAGCCCCTCCTTGAGGGCGAGTTGTACTTCGTTGGGCAGTTTCAAAAGGCGCATGTAGTTCGACACCGTCGAGCGTTTTTTGCCGACCTTTTCCGAGAGCGCCTCTTGCGTGAGGTTGCATTCGTCGATCAGCCGCTGCATTCCCAGGGCGATTTCGATGGCGTTGAGGTCTTCGCGCTGGATGTTCTCCACCAGGGCCATAGCATGCAGGTTCTCGTCGTCCACTTCGCGGATATAGGCGGGCAGGGACTCCAGTCCGGCTTTGCGGGCGGCCCGCCAGCGGCGTTCGCCACTGATAATCAGGTAGCGTCCGTCGTCGGTGCGTTTGACCGTGATGGGTTGGATTACGCCCAGCGTGCGGATCGAGTCGGCCAGCTCTTCGAGCGCCTCTTCATCGAACTCCGTGCGCGGCTGCGTGGGGTTGGGGAAGATCGCCGAAACGGAGATCTCCGCCATTTCGGTCATCGGTTTGAGCCTGGCATCCAGGTGTTCGCTCCCGAAAATGGCGTCCAGACCGCGTCCTAATCCCTTCTGTTTCATAATGCTATTTTGCTTTTTGATTGCTTTTGCGGTTGCGTTTCAGGAGCTCCTTGGCCAACGTGAGGTAATTAGCCGACCCGACGGCGGAAGCATCGTACAAGATGACGGGTTTTCCGTGCGAGGGGGCTTCTCCTAAACGGATATTGCGTTGAATTATTGTGTCGAAGGCCAGCTCTCCGAAGTGGTTGCGAACTTCGTTCACCACCTGGTTGTTGAGGCGGTTGCGCATGTACATCGTCAGCACGAAGCCTTCGATTTCGAGCGCCGGGTTCAGTCCGTTCTTGACGATGCGGATGGTGTTGAGCAGCTTCGAGAGCCCTTCGAGCGCGAGGTATTCGCACTGTACGGGAATCAGCACCGTGTCTGCGGCCGTAAGGATATTCACCGTCGTATAGCCCAGCGAGGGGGAGCAGTCGATCAGGATATAGTCGTAACGGTCGCGCACGCTCTCCACGATGCGGCGGATCACGTGGTGTCCGTTCTCCATCTTCGGTAGCTCGGTGTCGGCGGCCACCAGGTCGATCGACGAGGGGAGCAGCCAGAGGTTCTTTACGTCCGGGCTTTGGAGGATTACGTCGGCCGCCGTCTTCGCTCCGGTGATGCACTCGTAAATGCCCTCCAGGTTGATATCGAAGCCCAGTCCCGACGTGGCGTTGGCCTGCGGATCGGCGTCCAGCAGGAGAACTTTCTTGCCCAGCAGCGCGAGCGACGCCGAGAGGTTGATGGCCGTGGTCGTCTTGCCCACGCCGCCTTTTTGATTGGCCAATGCGATGACCTTTGCCATGTTTGCTGATTTTAACGGGTTATAATCGGCCAAAAATACGAATTTTATCGGGAAAAACCATAACGATACCCGAAAAATGCCTATCTTCGAAGCGTAAAACAGGTCTTTATACCGAAGATAAAACATAGAAGCTATGGTACATACCGATTCCACGACTCCGTCCGATGTCCGTCCGCAAGCTCCTGTTGGGGATACTCCCGGAACATCCGATCGGGGACAAACGCCGCAACCGGCTCATAAATATCGATTTCCGACCCTTATCGACCTGTTGGCTCTGGTAGGAATCTGGTATTTGCTGCAATTCGTCGGACTGCTTGCCGCCCGTCTCGCCGGGTTCGATTTTCCGGACTGGGACTTGTTGCGCGGCAACGTCGCTCCGACGCCCGAACAACAGGACGCTCTGGCGCGTTTTACGGCTTTCACCTACCTGGTGACGATGGGACTGATGATTCTTTTCACGCTGTTCTATCGCCGCTTGCGGCACGGAACGCGCAAGACGCTGCGCTTTTCGGCGCGGGGCCTCAATCCGGTTCTGCTGCTTTGGGGACTGGTGATGATGCTGGCTGCCGGTATCGTCATCGAACCGGTGGTGGAGCTGCTTCCGATGCCTTCGTCCGCAGTTTACGGCCGGGGCTTCTGGGCGATCATTACGCTGGTGGTTATGGCTCCTCTGTTGGAGGAGTTCCTCTGTCGGGGCATCATTCTCGAGTCGGTGCGGGCCAAGTACGGCGTCGTAGCGGCTTTGTTCCTCTCGTCGGCGTTCTTCGCCGTGTTGCACGGACATCCGGCGCTGGCGGTCAATGCTTTCGTGATGGGCCTGATCCTGGGTTTCATCTACATCGAGACCAATTCGATCTTTTCGGTCGTTCTGCTCCATGCCATGAACAACGGCGCGGCTTTCCTGTTGATTATGGTCGGACTGGACGGGGCCACGATACGTTCGGTTATCGGCAGCGATACACTTTATACGATCGTTTACGTCGTTGCGCTCGTGCTTTTCGCCGCATCGGGCTATATGATCTACCGTTTGCTGGCCCGGGTGAAAAAGTTGGATAAAAATACGATCCGGTAACCTGTTGTGACGGTCGGGGGCTATTTTGCGGCGTACCGCAGGAGCGGGATCGTCGGCGGGTATCATGCAGAAGAATTGTCTGTGCCGGTTTTCCCCGGATTATCTGCACCGGAGCATCCGGTTTTTTCGATACGATAAATTAGGGCGTAATGTAATATTCGGGATGCACGGTACGTTAGGTTCGGGTAAAAAGTATCTTTTTTAGACGATAGGATGCGCCTCGGCTTAACTCAAATAAATTTGGTTAGGCTCTCGGCTTTCATTATCTTTGTCCCTTGTAGTTATGAGTTTTTGTGCCAAAATAGGAGCTGTTCTGCTGCTCGTACTTGCGGTAGGGTGCCAGGAAGTGCCCCGCTATTGGGGCGGAGGTCGGGTCGTGTTGGCCGAGGCTGCCGGTAGAAAATTGTACGCGCGAGAGGTTAAGGCTGCGATTCCGAAGGGAGTGGTCGGCGAGGACAGCGTGGCTTTCGTAAACCGTTATGTCGAAAAGTGGGTGCACAAACAGCTTAAATTGCACGAGGCCGAAGAACTTTTCTCCGATGCCGAGCAGGACATCGATTCGCTGGTCGAGGAGTACCGCCAGGCGTTGTTGATCCGTAAGTTCGACCAGCATCTGATCGAGGAGCGCATCGATACGCTCGTTACCGCCGATCAGATTGCTGCCTATCACCGTGAACACGCGTCGGATTTCAAGGTCAATCAAACCCTGGTCAAGGGGCGGATCGTTCGCTTCGACGCCAACAACCGGCAGGCGCCGAAGCTGCGCAAGTTGATGACGCAGCCCGGCTCATCCCGGCAGCAAGAGTTCGCCGACATCTGTACCAAGAACAATTTCGTACTGAACGATTTCTCCTCTTCGTGGGTGACCTTCTCCGAGTTTCTGGGCTATCTGCCCACATTGCGCAACCAGAGTTACGACGCCCTGCTCTCCTCGCGGGCCGTACAGGAGATGAGCGACGGTCATTCGCGCTACTATTTCGAAATAAGCGACGTGCTTCGTCCGGGCGATCCCGAACCGCTGGAGCGCAGCGAGGCGATCGTGCGCCGCATCCTCTACAACCAGCGGCAGAACGAGATCATTCGGGCCTACGACGAGGAGGTTTACCGAAAAGCGGTCGAGGAGGGGAGAGTGAAGATCCATGAAGAAGAAAAAATAGAGAACTGATGAGCAAGAAGATTCTGTTTTGCGCAGCGTTGGTGCTGGCGATTTTTGCAGGGGCCGCCCAGAAGCGGCAGGTGATGCTGGACCGCGTGGTGGCCGTCGTCGGCGGATCGTCGATCCTCTGGTCGGAGGTGGACGAATATGCGGGCGAGCTGGTGGAACAGCGCCGCCAGCAGGGTTACACTTCGGACCGCGATCCCCACGACGAAGCGCTCGAACAACTGCTGATGCAGAAGCTGCTGTTCAATCAGGCGCTCATCGATTCGGTGGATGTCAGCTATTCGGGCATCGCACAGCGGGTGGAAGCCCATTTGCAGGCGCTCATCGACGATGCGGGTTCTATCGCCGCGCTCGAAACCAAACAGCATATGCCGATCTTCAACGTGCGCGAAATGCTGCGTCAGCGTTACGAGGAGCAGGCATACGCCCAGGCTATGCAGAGTTCCGTAGTAGGGAAAATCAAGGTGATTCCCGGCGAGGTGGAGCGTTACTACAAGAAGACCGATCCGGACAGTCTGCCGACTATCCCCGAACAGTACGTTTATGCCCAGATCACCCGTTTCCCGGCGTCGATCAAGGAGGCCAAGCAGCGCACCAAGGAGCGGTTGCTGGATATGCGCGAGCGCATCATCAAGGGGCAGACCCGTTTCGACATCATGGCCCGCATGTATTCGATGGACGGTTCGGCCATCAGTGGCGGCGAACTGGACCCCCAGCCTTTGGACGGGTTCGTGCGGCAGTTTGCGGACGCATTGGCCGATCTGAAGCCGGGACAGGTTTCCGAGGTCGTCGAAACGCAATACGGTTATCACCTGATTCAGTTGATCGACCAGAAGGGGCGTATGTACCATGCGCGTCATATCGTGTTGCGACCCTCCTATACGCTCGAGGAGCTGGCGGCTCCGGCCCGTATGCTGGACAGTATCGCAAACCTGATCCGTAAGGATTCGATTACTTTCGAGGAGGCGGCCCGGAAGTTTTCCGACGACGATAATTCGAAGATGAACGGCGGCGTGGTGACCAACCACGATTTGCTGGAACTTACTCAAAGGTGGGAAGCAAGTTATACCGAAACACGCTTCATGAAAGAAGATTTCGGCCGGGCCGGTGGCAAGAGCCTCGACGACTACAATGCCCTGCGCAATCTTAAGGAGGGCGAAATTTCCGACGCCTATCAGACCGAAGACTGGATGGGCAACCAGCTCAGCAAGATCGTCAAGCTCGTGAAGGTGATCCCTCCGCACAAGGTTTCGCTCGACGAGGACTATATTCGCGTCGAACAGCTGGCGCTGAACGCCAAACGCGAGAAAGTGTTCAAGGAGTGGCTCGACAAGAAGATCGAGGGCATGTACATTTATATCGATCCCGAATTTCGGGACGGAGAGTTCGAAAATAAGAACTGGGTAAAATAGAGATCGTCCGATGCCGAAGGGATTGCGAAAAATAGTGTGCGCACTGCTGGTCGCAGGTGTCGCCGGAGGTGTGATCCTCGCGGGGAACAGGCCGCTGGCCGTTCCCGTTGCGGGTGTTCAGACCCCGTCGGCTCCGGGTGCTCCGGCCCAGGACCCCGAGTCGAACAAGGTGGTCGATTTCGTCGCCGACCGGGGATATCCCATTCCTTACGGCGATACGACCGCGACAGTGCTCGTAGGGCATTTCGCGGCCCAGCACAACGGGGCGGTCATTACCTGCGACAGCGCGATCCGCTACAACGACAAGCGCATCGAGTGCTTCGGCAACGTACTGATCAATAAAAAAGAGACATACATTTACGGCGACCGGGCCGACTACAACGGTGAGATCAACGAGGCGCGGGTCTATGCTCCGCTGGTGAAGGTCGTCGATGGGGATGCGACGCTCTATACTTATGATTTCCGGTTCAATACGCTGGACAATATTGGTACTTTCAGCGGAGGCGGTATGCTGACCAACCGCGAGAATCACCTCGAATCCGACCGGGGCTACTATTATGCCGATACGCACCAGATTATCTGTGTGGATCGTGTCGAGATGCGCAACGACAAGTACGAACTCAAGGGCGATTCGGTGGTGTACGATACGGATACCGACCAGGCTCATTTCTTCGAGCGAACCAACATCTGGAACGAAGGCGGCGATTACATTTATGCCGACCGGGGACGTTACGAAAAGCCGCGCGAGCTTTACGTGCTGACTCGCAACGGGTATGTGATGACCGAAAAGCAGGAGCTGTGGAGCGACAGCCTCGACTATTACCGGGAGTCCGGGCATGCTCTTTTGTTCCGGAATATCCAGATCGACGACGCCGAGCACAAAGTGCTCGCTTTCGGCGATTACGGCGAATATTGGAAGGAGCCGGGCAATGCTCTGCTCACGCAGCGACCTTCGGTGGTCAGCTACGATACGAGTCAGAGCGATTCGCTCTATATGTGTGCCGATTCGATGTTTCTTTATACGATCTCGAAGAGCGAGCAGGCACGTGCCGATTCGTTGGCGAAGGTGAAGGCAAAGGCGGCAGATTCTCTGGCCGGCTCTAAGGGGGGACCGTCTGTGGATTCACTGGCTGCGAAACCGAGTGCTGCGGATCCAAAAGCCTCGCAGGATGGATCGCAGGCGGATGCCGCTGCTCCGCAGGCTGCGGCCGGAGCCGTCGAAACCTCGTCCGAAACTGCGGATGCCGGTTCTGGTTCCGCTGCAGAACCCATAGCGGCTGTTCCGGCTGAAAAAGGAGGAACGGGGGGCGATTCTCTGGATGCCGCCCCAGCAATAGATACGCTTCTTTCCGACAGCCTTGATCGGGTGGGGGGCGGAATGACCCCTGCCGATTCCGTGGCCGCCGTTTCTGCGGTGGATACGCTTTTTTCCGACAGCCTTGCGCAGGCCGGTCCAAAATCGCTTCCTGCGGATTCTTCCGTGCATATTCTTTCCAAGCGGGAGCGGAAAGCCCAGGCCGACAGCTTGAAAGCTCAATTGCGGGCACAGGCCGACAGCATAGCGTCCGTGAAAAAGGCGCAGGCGGCAGCGGCCCGCAAGGAGAAGCTGGCGCAGATCGCCAAAGCACGTCAGGCTCGGGCTACTGCCAAGCTCGACGCTGCGAAACAGAAGGAGGAGGCATTGCGCAGAAAGAACCTGGAGCGCCGCGCCGAACGTATGGAGAAAATCTGGGCCAAGCGGCGTGCCAAAACCGGGAAGGCGATCCTGAAAGGCAAGCTTCCGGCGTCGGCTCTCGATTCGCTGGTCGCCGACTCCCTGCGGGAGGCCAGGGCTTTTGCCGCGTTGGATTCTTTGTTCCGGGACTCTCTTGCTGCGGATTCGCTGGGACGCGATTCCATGCAGCTCGATTCGCTCAAGGCCGGGGTTGCGGCAGCGGACTCTTTGCGGGGGGATTCGATCGCTGCACCTGCTGGAGATTCCCTCTACCGGTTGGTCAAGGGGTATCGCCGGGTAAAGATCTTCCGCAACGACTTCCAGGCGGTCTGCGATTCCCTGGTGGCCGTTTCCACGGACTCGATGATCCTGCTCTATATCGATCCCGTGCTTTGGAATCAGGACAACCAGATCACTTCGGACGTGATGAAGATCTATACCGAAAACTCCAAACTCCAGAAAGCGGAATTCGTCGGCCGTCCGGTTATGTCGAGCGAGATCGACACGATGACTTACAACCAGGTGACGGGCAAGCTGATTACTGCCTATTTCCGCAATAACAAGATCTATCGCAACGACGTGGACGGTAACGTGCAGACCATCTATTATATGCAGGAGGACGATTCGCCCGAACCGGTGGGGTTGATGTCCATCCAAAGCGGTGCGGCTACCTACTATATCGACAACAATACGGTCGAAGGCATTACCTACCGCAATCAGCCGGTCTATTCGATTTTCCCGATGGATAAGATTCCGGAGACGCAGGCTCTTTTTCTCGAAGATTTCAAGTGGGAGGGACACCGGCGCCCGGCGCTTCGGGAGGTTTTCGACCGGACGATTCGCCCTTCGGAGCGTGCGGAGAAGAGTGCGCTGCCGCGACCCGATTTTCCGATCACGCGCCGTATCGAGGAGTATAAAAAGTTGCTCATCGAGTCCGGAACCTGGGTGGACCGCGATGACAAGCTGACGCCCGAAGCGCTCGAGTGGCTTCACTGGCTGGGGTATTGATCTCAGTCATACGGCTCTCTTTGGGCTTTCGGATAGGATATAATCGGCCCTCCCGGATTCATCCCGTCAGGGAGAATCCGGGAGGGCCGGTTTGTCAGGTCGGTGAGAAATTCTTTCGTTTTAGGCGGAAGAGGGGAAGATATGCGCTATTTTTGTTCTCCGAATCAAAAGACCGTGCTTCGGACGCGCCGTATTGTCGAGCTGCGGAGCGGTCCGAAGAATGCGAAAGTTGCGAAAGAGATTCCGTACTCCGGAGTGCGGAGCCGTCGGTAAAAAGAGTCGATTTATGAAAAAGAGTTTGATCGCCCTGGCTTTCGGCACGTTGGCTCTCGGTATGGCCGAGTTCGTCATGATGGGGATTCTGCCCGATGTGGCGAGGGATTTAGGCGTTTCCATCCCCCGGGCCGGGGACCTGATTTCGGCCTATGCCATCGGGGTTTGCGTCGGGGCTCCCGCGACGGTGCTCATCGCACGTAAGCGGGCGTTGAAGGGGATTCTGCTCGCTCTTGCCGCTCTTATTGTCCTGGGTAACGTCTGCGCTTCGCTGGCGCCCGACTTTTGGATGCTCTTGGCGATGCGGTTCGTGTCGGGCCTGCCTCACGGGGCTTTCTTCGGCGTAGGTTCGATCGTTGCGGAGCGGGTGGCCGATCCGGGACACAAAACCCAGGCCGTGTCTATCATGATCCTCGGGATGACTGTCGCCAACCTGTTCTGTGTGCCGTTGGGTACCTATTTGGGCAGCTATCTTTCGTGGCGGCTGGCTTTCGGGATGGTCGGGCTGTGGGGAATTATGGCTCTGCTGCTGATCGCCCGCTGGGTGCCTGCCCTGCCGGCGCTGCCCGATACGGGATTGAAGGGGCAATTCCGGTTCCTCGGTTCGCGGGCTCCTTGGCTAATCCTGCTGGCTACGCTGCTGGCCAATGGAGGAGTTTTCTGCTGGTACAGCTACGTGACTCCGACCATGACGCGTGTGGCGGGCATCTCCGGGCAGGCGATGACAGCCGTGATGATGGTCGCGGGGCTGGGAATGCTGGTGGGTAATCTCGCGGGCGGGCATTTGTCGGACCGCTTCTCTCCCGAACGGGTCGCCCGCTTTATTCAGGGAATGATCTGTCTGTTGCTCGTAGGGATCTTCTTCGCGGCTCGGATCGACTGGCTCGTGATTCCGCTGATGTTCCTGACGACGGCTTCGCTCTTCGGGGTTTCATCGCCCCAGCAACTGCTTATTCTGGAGAATGCGCCGGGCGGGGAGATGCTCGGCGCCGCGTCGATCCAGATCGCGTTCAACCTCGGCAACGCTTTGGGCGCCTACTTCGGCGGTCTGCCGATCAGTTTCGGCCTGGGGCCTCAATATGCCGCCCTGCCCGGTGCGGCGATGGCCCTGCTGGGCTTCGTCATGTTCTCCGTCTATTGCAGTCTTTACGGTCGGAATAAAACTCATAGAATATTGTCGGAAGATGAAATGCGCGGATAATCGGGAAGAGCTGTTTCCGGTGGTCGATGCCGCCGGACGTGTCGTCGGCCGGGCCACGCGGGGCGAGTGCCACGGCGGGTCGATGCTGTTGCATCCGGTGGTGCACCTTCATCTGTTCAACTCCTGCGGGGAGCTTTACCTGCAAAAACGTCCGGCGTGGAAGGATATCCAGCCCGGACGGTGGGATACGGCCGTAGGCGGCCATGTGGATTGGGGGGAAGAGCCTCTCGCTGCTCTGCGGCGCGAGGTGCGCGAGGAGGTCGGCGTGACGGATTTCGAACCGCAGCACGTGCTGACCTACCTGTTCGAGTCGGAACGCGAACGGGAGTTGGTCTATGTCTATAAGACGGTGTACGATGGGCCTGTCGTACCGAGCGGCGAGTTGGACGGAGGTCGCTTCTGGACACTGCGCGAGATCGCCGAAGGAGTGGGCGGCGGGATCTTTACCCCCAATTTCGAAGGCGAGATCCGCCGTGTGGCGGAGCTGCCGGATGTCGGGCGTTGAGTCCCCGGTTCCGTTCGCTGCGCCTCTTCGGAACGCAGGGCGGTCTGCCGTCCGGCGACCGCTAAATAAAGCACATGATCAGAATCTGAATGATGATGACCCGCAGGAACATGCATACGGGATAGACCGTCGCGTACGCCACGGCCGGATGATCGCCGGGGATCGAGTCGTTGGCATAGTTCAGCGCCATCGGGTTGGCCATGCTGCCGCACATGATGCCGGCTACCTGTCCGAAATCGAGTTTGAAGAACCGCAGCGACAGGGCGGCTACGATAACGATGGGGACGAACGTGAGGAGGAATCCCAGTCCGATCCAGAGCATTCCTTCGGGGCGCATGATCGTTTCGACGAAATGGGCGCCCGCTTCGAGCCCCAGGCAGGCCAGATAGAGCGACAGTCCCAATGCCCGGAGCATCAGGTTGGCGCTCAACGTGGTGTAGGTGACGATGTGGATGCGGGGGCCGAAGGTCCCGATCAGGATGCCGAGGATGATCGGGCCGCCTGCGAGTCCCAGTTTGACAGGGAGACTGATACCCGGTACCGCGAAAGGGATGCTTCCCAGCAGCAGGCCCAGGAGCAAACCGATGAAAACCGGAATCAGGTTGGGTTCGTCGAGCTGTTTGACGGCATTGCCGAGGATTTTTTCGACGCCTTCGATCGCCTGCGCTTCACCCACTACCGTCAGGCTGTCGCCCAGTTGCAGCGTGAGATCGGGCGTGGCGAGCAGTTGTACGCCCGAACGATGCACCCGGCTGATGTTGATGCCGTACAGGTTTCGCAGACGCAGCGAGCTGAGTTTGCGGCCGTTGATTTCGGGGCGGGTGACGATGATCGACCGGGAGATGAGCTGGCTATCCAATGCGTTCCAGTCGATATCGTGCGTGTTCCAGTCTTTCTGTACCCGCTCGCCGAAGAGGAGTTCCAGCGCCTGTACGTCGTCCGGCGAGGCGATCACCAGCACCAGATCACCCGCTTCGAGGGTCGAGTCCGAGGTCGGAATCGAAACCTGCCCGGCACGCCAGAGGCGGGAGATGACGAAATGGTGGTGGCTGTATGCCGCGACGTCGCGGATGCTTTTACCGACGACGCCGGGGTTGGAAATCTTGAATTCGACGATGAAGATATTCTTTTTATGTTCGGCGTCCGGTTGCGGAATGTCCGAGGGCCGGGCGAAGAGTTTGCGTACGGCGATGATGCCCAGAATCACGCCTACGACACCCAGCGGGTAGGTCAATGCACAGCCCAGCGTGGCGTTGTTGCTGTCCAACTGCATCTGCGAGAGCATCTGTTGTGCCGCACCGAGCGCCGGGGTGTTGGTCGTGGCGCCGCACAGGATGCCTGCCATGTCGCTCATGGGAACACGGGTCGCATAGCCGAGCCCTACGGCCAGTGCCGAACCTGTCAGGACGATGAGCGTGGCGAGCGAAACCAGCCGGATGCCGCCCGAGCGGAGCGAACTGAAGAAACCGGGGCCGACCTGCAATCCCAATGCATAGACGAAGAGTACGAGCCCGAAACTTTCGGCGAAAGCCAGCATCGAAGGATCGACCGAGAGCCCAAAATGACCCGCTGCGATGCCGATGAAGAAGACGAACGTCACGCCGAGCGAAATTCCGAAAAAACGCACTTTGCCCAGCATCATGCCGAACACCGAAATCAGCGAAAGCACGACGACGGCTTGAATGGCCGAATGTTGGGTAAAAAGATCCGTAAACCAGTCCATTTTGTTTCGTTCCGGGATTGTTTCGGCTGCAAAAATAGCTGTTTTTTCCGAATGGAGATGTGCGGATGCCTCTTTTTGCCGGATCGCAGGAATGAACGGGCCGAATATCCTTATTGCCAGGGACGGGCGTATCCGTCGGATCATTTCCGGGGAGAGGGTGTATGGCGCCTTGTCGGGAAGCGCTCTCTTCGCATTTTCGGAGTAGGCCGGCCGGCGAGTTCGCGGAGCGTGTCGCCGTTGGCGCGGAGGATGGTCAGGATGCGCTCCTCGGAGAGAAAGAATTCCTCTTCGGAGAGGATTTTCAGGGTGTCGTCGAAGCGCAGACGCTGCGTTTCGGTCCAGTAGTGATAGCGGTGGCAGAGCATTTCGTCGCGTCGGGCGATCAGGGCTTTGTTGCGTCCTCGGGGCATGTCGTGTGTTTTTTAGTCGGATGAAACAGTGTCATTGCCGTCCGGAAGAGTCCGGCGACAGGCGGAAATCGAAAAAATAGAGAAAGGATGGGCGCCCGCTTCGGGAAACGGGAAGGGCGCGTCTGCAAATATACGCTGGCGAAAAGGCGAAGTCAAGAGGTCGTCGTGTTTTTTTGAATTTTCGAATTAAATATTATTCGTATATTTGCACCCGCAAAAGGTATCCGTATGTTTTTTCGAAGCGTGCGGAGTAATAGGGAATCCGGTGCGAATCCGGAACAGTGCTCGCTGCTGTAAGTCTTGTTTCCTTTCGGGGAATAGTTCGGTCGCTCTCTTTTGCCACTGGCCATGAAGCCGGGAAGGCGCGACGGACGGGATGAGTCAGAAGACCTGCCTTTGCTCGAAGATTTTACACCTGCGGGTCACGGGGATGGAATCACGAATGTCGGTTGCTCTGTTTGCTCGATTTCCCCATTCAGTCGATTTTTCCGGACCCGGTGCTGCCATGAGTCCCCGAAGCGTATGCTTTGCGGCGATCTTTCGTACAGGAGGAAACATACAATTTATTAAATAATAAAAGATTATGAAAAAAAGAGTATTTTTGGCTTTGCTGGCTGCGGCTGCGGTAACTTTCGTCGGATGTTCGAAGGACGACGACGGGCCGGACGAAGGACCCCAGACCTATACGATCACTTTCGAGGGCGACGACTGGTCGCCGCTGGTGGTGGCGAACTATAACGGCGGTAAGGCGATGTCCGTAGTTTACGAAGATAAGGCGTACACCTGGACCGATCAGACCACGCAGCTGACTTCGCCCTGTCCCGAAGGTTGGGGATACCCGTTTATGGTATCGTCCTACAACTCCAAGGATATCGAGAAGTTCAACTCCTACGAGCTTGACCTTTACCTGTACAATGCCCGGAACGAGGATGCTACTACGGGCGGCGGCCACGACGGATCGGATAATTTCCTTATCGGTTACGGCAACTACGACGAGGCGCACCCCGACTATGGCGACAGCCGTCCTATTTTCGCTTTCGCCGACGGTGTGGCGCGTACGATCCAGAGCTGCTATATCAATTCGACCTGTTATTTCCTGAGTGTGGCAGCCAAGGGCAATGCCCTCGCACCTGCGCTTGAGGAGGGCCAGGATGTACTGATTCATGCTACGGGCTACGATGCCGCAGGTAAGGAGACCGGCACCGTGACGATGACTTTCGCATCGAAGGACAAGCTGATTAAGGAGTGGACCAAATGGGACCTCTCTTCGCTGGGCAAGGTGGCGAAGGTGCGTTTCAATATGACGGGCGGCCCCGATAACGGTTATGGCTTCTCGATGCCGGCCTATTATGCTCTGGATGACATAACGATCGAGCTGTAATGTTTTTCCGGAGAGTTTCCGGACCGATTTCGGCGATCGTTTCCGACTTGCGGAAAAGTCCGTGACGGACTGCACCGGGCGGAGGCGACGACTTTTGAAGATAAATCGTTTTTGTGTACGTCGGCAGGGCGGGTTTCCGCTCTGCCGCGTGCTGTAAACGCGAATATATGTAACGTGCTATGTGGATTTTTTCGAAAAGACATTTCCTGTTTTGGATGGCGTTGGCTGCACTGTTGACGACCGCCTGCAACAAGGACGAAGTGATTTTGGACGACCGGGATCATGCTCCCGTCATTACGCTCGACAGCGAGTCGGGGGTTTATACCGTCAAGACGGGCCGGGAGCTGACCATCGCTCCGACGGTGGAGTATGCCGAGGGAGCTACCTACTCATGGATCGTCGATGGCAAGCTGGCAGGTTCCGAACCGACCTATACGGCCGTCTTTACCGAACTGGGGGAAGTGTATATCACTTTCCGTGTCGAAACGGCTGCCGGAAAAGCCGAAGCGGAGCTGCGGGTGGATGTGCTGGAGCTTACTCCGCCCGTCATTTCGCTCGCACTGCCTGCCGAGGGGCTCAAGGTTCTGCCGGGTGTCGAATATACCTTCGCTCCCGATATTCAGCATTCGGACCAGGAGGACTTCCGCTGCCGGTGGCTCTGTGCCGGCGAGGTCGTTTCTACGCAGATGAGCTATACCTTCCGGGAAGAGACGGTGGGGAGCTACCCGATCCGTATCGAGGCATCGAACGACGACGGAACTTCCGTCAAAGAATTTGTCGTGGAGGTCGTGGAGAAGATGCCTTCGGAGGTCCGCTTCGAAAAGCTCTCTCATTACTGTAAGACGACCGATCGGAGTACGTTCGTCGGCCGTGCGGTCTATCTTGCGCCGTCGTTGGCTTATGTCGCCGATCCGCAGTTCGCCTGGTCGGTCGATGGGGAACCGGTCGCTGCCGAAACGGGTGCCGTGTTTAAGTTTACACCCGACGGGCCGGGCGACTATACCGTTCGGGTCGATGTGACCGAAGGCGGCGATGCTTCCGAGCGTCTTACGCGAAACATCGTCCGAGGGGTTGTCACGCTGTCTGCCGAGATCGTCGTCCACGCCTTTGCGGACGAGGAGCAGCGCCGACGCCCGGCGAGTGCGGCCAGCAGTCGTTTCCAGAATGCGGTTTACGAATTTCTGCCCGCTCCCGGGCAGTTGGTCGGCGAAAAGACCGAAGCCGGATATACGGGCAACGAGCGTACTCATGAAGATGCCGTAGCTTATGCAGCCGGGAGGCTGGAGGCGCGGAGTTATGTTTCGCTCGGGGGATTCGGCGGTTATCTGATCGTCGGGTTCGATCACAGTATCGCCCGAATGGAAAGCGGCTACGATTTTTCCATTCAGGGGAATGCGTTCGACACCAGCTCGGAGCCGGGTGTGGTGTGGGTCATGCAGGACGTGAACGGCAACGGCGAGCCCGATGACGAGTGGTATGAGTTGCGGGGCAGCGAAACGGGCAAGGAAGGGACTGTCTCCGGTTATGCCGTGACTTATTACCGCCCTGCCGGAAGGGGGATGGACGTGCAGTGGACCGATTCGGAAGGTCGCAGCGGCACGGTCGAATACAGGGGTGAGTTTCACGACCAGGATTTCTATTATCCGGCTTGGGCCGCCGATACTTATACGTTGCGCGGTACGCTGCTCGAATCTCGGAATATGGTCGATGACAGAGGGTTTTGGATCAACCGCCCTTACGAGTGGGGTTATGCCGACAATTACGGAAGCGACTGTCTTGCGGGCGGCGATGCAATGGACGGAAAGGGACAGAGCAACGGATTCCGAATCGCCAATGCCATGCAGCCCGACGGAACGCCTGTCGAACTGAAGTACATCGACTTCGTCAAAGTACAGGTGGGGGTCAATGCCAAGAGCGGTCCGCTGGGCGAGGTTTCGACCGAAGTTTTCTCCTTCGCCGATCTTTCGATCGCGGAGTAAGGCTGCGGAACGAATCCGCCGGATTGCCTCTCTTTTCCGCTTGGGACAGGAGAAGAGTTGCCCGGAAACATCTGCAGAGAGAGAATCTACATCGACAAGAGAAGCTCCCGGAAACGATTTGCGTTTCCGGGAGCTTCTCTCTTGTACTGCTTGCGGTCGGAGTCTTCGGGTTCCGTTTACCGCGCTTAAAGCGTCAGGGGGAAACCCGCGTAGAAATCGAGGATCTTGGTGCGGAATATGAATTCGTATTTGGCCTGGATCTGGTCGGATTCGGCCTTCTGCATGCGGGTCTTGGCGTCGTTGTAGTCGAAGGTCGTCGAGCGGCCCGCAGCGTATTTCTCGGCTTCGTACCTGAAGGCGACCTGTGCGGAATTGAGCGCTTTTTCCGCCGAACGGTATTTCAACAGGGCGGCATCGGCCTGGTAGTAGGCCGTTTCGATCTCTTTTTGCAGGGTCTGCTCGGCTTCGGTCAGGACGAGCTGCTGGCTCCGTACGCCCAGTTTGGCCGTTCGCACGCTGTTGCGGGTCGCCATGCGGTTGAAGATGGGGATGTTGATCGCCACCCCTACGTATTCGGTGCAGTTGTTGCGGAACTGGCGTCCGAAAGCGGGATTTACCGCACCCGTAGCGAACGAGTGATAGACGTTGGTGCCGTATCCTCCTGTCAGCGTGATCTGGGGGTAGTAAGCCGCACGGGACATCCGCACCGCCCGGAGAGCCTGCTCGAGGCGGAAGCGCTCGGCCTGTATGCGGGGACGGTTGTCCAGGGCGTAGGAGAGCACTTCGGCCGGGTTACGCAGGTGACGCATCGACTCCACGGTGAGGCTGTCGAAAGTCGGGGCGACTATGTCGAATCCTTCGGCACTCGTCCGGTTCAGGGCCTGGCTCAGGGCCAGCAGGGAGAGTGAGAGGTCGTTGCGGCTTTGGGTTAGTTTGTATTCGTCGGCCGCCAGCAGGGCTTCGTTTTCGTAAAGCACCGACTCGGCGACTTTGCCCGTTCGTACCTGCTCCCGGCTGCGTTCCACCTGTTGTGTGCTCAAGGCGAGCGCTTGCTCTGCAACATTAACCAACTCCTTTGCGACCAGCACGTCGAGGTAATACGACATAATATTGACCGATACGTCTTCTCGGATCCGGTCCAGGTCCTGGACAGCGGCTTTCAGGCTCAGCTTGCCTGCTGCGATTTCGTGGTTGATGCGTCCGCCCATGAAGACCGGCAGCGAGGCCGAAACGCCGAGCGAACCCGACACCTGGTTGTTGTCGGCGTAGGTGTTGTTGCTGATGAGGCTTCGTCCGAAGCTGAAGTTCGTACCGAGGTTGGCACCGAGGTCGGGCAGGCGGCTGTGGCGCGAGGTGTTGAGTTCGACGGAGCGCTGTTCGACTTGCAGCGCCTGTTGCTGGATCTGTATGTTATGTTCGTGGGCGTATCGGATGCAGTCGTCCAGGCTCCAAGGGCCTGCTTCGGGTGTCGGAGTCGGAATTTGGGCCTGCGCCGTGCTGCCCGCGAGCAGCAGTGCGATGAAAAGAGTTCCGAATTTCATGGTGGCAGGGATTTAGATGGACTGTTGTTGGAGGTTGCGGACTTTGTCCGTTTCGGTGACGCCGGATACGATTTCGATGTTCACGCCGTCCGACAAACCGAGCGTTACGTCCCGTTTCTCGAAGGTTTGTTCGGGGCTCTCCTCAGGACTGGTGAGGATATAGACGCAGGGCTTGCCCTCTTCGAACTGGATGGTGCTTTCGGGCAGTGTGAGAACACCTTCGCGGCTGTCGGTCACGATGCTGGCATTGGCGCTGTAACCTGCACGGACGAAGACCGATTCCGGGATCTTGGCGGCGGCCTTCACCTCGAACATGATGATTCCGTTCACATCGGCGGCTTTGGGCGAAATGTACTCCAGCGTGGCTTGCAGCACGGTACCCTGCATGGCGCCGATGGTCAGTACGACGGGCATGCCGGCATGCAGGCGGCCGATGTCGGTTTCATCGACATTGCCCCGGAAGAGCATGTCGCCCATGTCGGCGACCGTGGCGATCGTGGTGCCGTCGTTGAAGGTGTTGGCCTGGATCACCGAGTTGCCGACCTTGATCGGTACGTCGAGGATCATACCCGTGATGGTGGAGCGTATCTGGGTGTTGCTTAAATCTTTGTATCGGTTGGTAATACCGGTTTTGACGATTTCCAGGTTGTCTTCGGCATTCTGGAACTCCTCTTCGGCCTGGCGCAGGGTGGTCTGCCCCTTCTCGAACTCCTCCTGCGATACCACGCCTTTGGCATAGAGGGCTTCGGTGCGTTCGAACTCCTTGCGGGTCTGGTCGAGCGAGAGCCGGGCTACCGTCACGCGGGATTCGGCGGCATTGAGGGTTCCCATTTCGGGAATGACCTTCACCGTAGCGATGACGTCGCCCTGTTTTACACGGTCGCCGGCCTTGCAGAGCACCTCGGAAATGATACCCGAGATCTGGGGCTTGATGAGCACCTCGTCGCGGGGTTCGACCTTGCCCGAGGCGATGACGTACTGACGGATCGTGTCATGCACGGGGGTTGCGAGGGTGTAAACCACCTTTACGGGGCGGGTTTTGTTCCAGAGGAAGACGAACGTGCCGACGAGCAGTGCGAGGAACAGGATGCCCAGGAAAATCTTCAGAAACTTTTTCATATTATGTCGGTTTTTTGCGTTTGTTGCGAGTTTCGGGGTTTATTCTTCGCGGATCGCGTCCACGGCTTTGATTCGCAGTGCCCGGGTCGCAGGGATGATGCCTGCCAGCAGGCTGCCCAGAACGAGGATACCCAGCGCGAGCATCCCCATACCGAAGGAGATCTGCCATGAAATATCGGGCAGGTGTTGGTCCATCTGGGCGGCCCGCGCGTAGAAACTGTCGGCGATGGAGAGAACGCCTACGCCCGCACCGAAACCGAAGATGCCCGCGATGAAAGTGAGGATGAAGCTCTCGGAGAGGATTTGCGAAAGGATCGTCAGGGGCGAAGCGCCGATGGCGCGGCGGATGCCGATCTCCTGCGTGCGTTCGCGTACCAGCACCAGCATGATGTTGCTGATGCCCACGATGCCCGCGAGCAGCGTGCCCAGACCTACGATCCACGTAAGCAGGGAGATGCCTCGGAAGAGCCCCATGATCTTGCCGAAGACCTCGGAGGTATCCTGAAAATAGATCGCCTTCTTGTCGTCGGGAGCGATCAGGTGCCGTGCGGCGATGCTTTGCCGGCCTGTCTCTTATACACATCTCCGA
>ERZ1504675.153-NODE-153-length-21131-cov-5.457535_pt1 | contig 21131 bp, 14 predicted proteins | sample MGYA00572432_ERZ1504675 | MGnify/ENA primary metagenome ERZ1504675 (study PRJEB39906, sample SAMEA3182116) | gut metagenome | biome: human; feature: gut; material: Stool; isolation source: human stools | place: Canada | collected 2014-02-25 ...
TTGCTGGAGGCACCATGGCAAAATATGTGGGAGGACAGGTAGCCAGCCCCAACGTATGGCCCAATAATTACAAGCCGGCAAACGGAGATTTTTCATTGTTTGCAGGTCATAAGATGACTTTGGATGATGCTGAAACCTTTAAATATCTTTCTGTGGATAATACAGGGGTAGATGCCGAAGGAAAGTTAACCGGAAGTAACGGGGCAAGCTGGCAGTGCGTTGGATTCGTAGCATTAGATGTAAACAAATATTCTGACTGCAAGCCCGCAGATTTGTTACACTATGTTTATTACGGTGGAGACAGCGAAGGCACTTCCTATTATAAAGAAAACTGCGGAAAAACCCTTGAGGATGTAAAACAGTATGTGAATGACAACAACGGCGTCTTGTATGGTGAAAATGTAACGGAAAGTTTTATGGATCAGTTGCTCACCACCGGTCGATCCTTCAGTGGAGTCACCATTGCCACGGTATGGTATGTGACCACACCCACAGAGACCTGGATCAATTATGACGGATACGATTACAGGATTCCCGGGGTATCCGCAGTAGATTATTATGAATATCCCACGGGAACGGTAACTTTTGAACAGAATGAGAACGGCGCAGTGTTCCATTATATTTCCGAAGGTATTACCATTACTACAACTCCGGAACTGGAACAGCATTGGGAAAGCGGCACCGGCAGGGTGACCTATGATGCAACGATCACCATTACGATCCACAGCAATGCCCCGGACAAGGTAAGAATCAATCTGTCCGATGCCATCGGTTATCTGAACGGTACCGTGGCAGGAGGAAATGCGGCAGAGCCCGGAGATACCCTGTACTACAACATAAAGCTGGTAAATGAGAGTAATAAGGAGTATCAGTATGATCCTGCAAAGGCCACGATCGGTACGATCCCGGCAGCGCCTAAGGCAGGAGAGAAAGTAACGGTTCTGTCCAGTGGTTTTGAAGGTTATGAGATCGGTGAAGTGGGAGCGTTCTGTACATTGCCCCGCCGTATTTTAAATGCTCCGTTACGGGATCTCGGAATCACCGCAGGTAAGGTTACGGATGCGATTGTCGGAGAGGCTCTTTTGAAAAAAGGATATGGCAGCGAAGAAATGAAGCCGGAAGAGGTTACGCAGAGCTGCCTGGCACAGTATTACTTAGACTGGTTCAACAATACTTCCAGAGAAGAAGGAAATAAGGTCTACGGCTTTTCAGAACTTACGGCAGAGGAACTGGCAATCCTGACCAACGGAACCGCCGATACCACAGTAGCGGAGAGCTGTTCTGCAGTAGCAGATGCTTTATATTACACGACATATCATAATGTATATACTTTTGACGGTGAAGGTCTGTATGACCGGATGCTGAAAAACGGACAGGAAGGTTCCTATGCAGATACTCGGGTATCCGACCTGTTAAAGGACGGAGAAGTGAAGATCACCACTAACCTTAACGGTGTGTTGGCCAACAACGGCTATCAGATGACCAGATACGGCTTCGGAATGCAGTTTGAATTGTCCAGAGAGCCGGAGGTTACTCCGCCCGTGACTACCAGCCCGGAACCGACTCCCAGTGCTACTCCGGAGCCTACGCCGACAGGCACACCGGATACCACACCCACGACGCCGACCACTACTCCGACCGCACCCCCGGATACTCCGGACGATTCGGATGATTCCGATACCCCGGATACTCCCGGTACACCGTCTGAGCCGGCAACCCCGGTAACACCTCAGGTGCTTGGTGTAAGACGTCAGCGGGTTGTAAGCATTACCGATGATCCTACACCATTGGCGGACAGAGCAGTCCTGGGAGCTTCCAGAAGACCCAGGACCGGCGATGATTCCAATACATGGAATCGGGGCTTTGCCCTTTCCTTGACAGGGCTGGGAGCATGGCTTATTATTAAGAAGAAGCAATCATAACGAATAAACATATATTTACTATAAACAATCAAGGAAAGAAGAGGTAGAACAAATGAAAAAAAGATGGATGAGTCTTGTTCTGACAGTCATCATGGTGCTGAGCCTTGCAGGCTGCGGCAAGAGTACAGAATTATCCTCTGTAAGCCGTGATCCTGCCACGGATGACGGAACTGTCTGGTTCGATGAAGAGGCAGTGGCACTGGCGGGTTCTGTGAGAAAAGCCGGTATGAGTGAAGCTGAGCTGGCCCGTGCAGATGAACTTCGTGCCATGGCTATCGATGCGTTGGATATTGTAAACGCGAAGAGAGCAGAGAACGGCCTGGCAGCACTGAACTGGAGCAACGGTCTGGAGTCCTGCGCTATGGTAAGAGCAACCGAAGCAGCTTCCAAGTTCTCCCATACCAGACCCAACGGTAAGGACTGGTACACAGTGAACAGTGAACTGATGTGGGGCGAGAATCTGGCGAAGGGCTATGATTCCGCACAGAGTGTAGTAGATGCCTGGATGGCTTCTCCTACACACGCAGCGAATATCCTGGCAGGCGATTTTACCACCTGCAGCATTGCGGTCTATGAGACCAATGGCAAGTTGTATTTTGCCCAGGAGTTCGGCTATTAACAGGGTATTTCTTATCATGAGGGGATAGAGAGATAAATGACAGGAGAGAGTTGATATTCTTAACGGAATATTAACTCTCTTTTTGGGCTTCAAAAGATAGAAAATTTTCCTGAATCATGGTAAAATAAAATCGACATATAAAATTGAGTATCTCTGCAGAAGATCACTGTTCCAAATGAGGGAGATGAATGGAATATCCGGGCGCTGCCGGACAAGTGGTCACTTCACAGAGTACAGGAAAATAAAGCATATAATAAAAATGCAGCGCAGAAATGAGGACATATGAGTACAAAAGCATCACAGAAGGGCACAAAGGGGCAGACACCCGGCATGACGACGATCCGGGAACGTCTGCAGAAGGCAATCAGCAGGTTGGTAGTGTTCTCGATTATTCCGTTGGTCATCCTTACCGTGATCCTGAATCTGTCCAGTACCATGAGAACACTGGAAGGCGATATGCTGGTGGTGGCAGAGATCTCTGCAGACCGTATCAAAGAGGAACTACGGGTGACAACAACGATCGTATCCGAACTCGGATGCAGCTATCAGCTGTCTTCTCCGGTATTTACCCAGGAGCAGAAGCAGCAGTATATCAACCAGCGTGTGGAAGCTTATGGAATGGTCAGAGGCAAGCTGATCGGCTCCAACGGTATCTGTGCTTATGACGGAACCGATTATAGTGACCGTGATTATTTTAAGAGATCCATGCAGGGAGAGGTCGTGGTATCGGATCCCGTGATTGCAAAGACAGACGGTAAGCTCAGCGTTATCATTTCCGCACCTGTATATGCAGACGGAGATAAGAATGGTGATATTGTCGGCGTGGTATTCGTTGTGCCGGATCCGGAGTTCTTAAATGATATTGCTGCGGCAGTCTCTGTCAGTAAGAATTCCGAGTGCTATCTGTTGGGAGAAACGGGTATCACCATTGCTCACTGTGATTCTGCGATTGCCCAGGAGCAGAAGAGCAACATTGAACTGTCTCAGACGGACAGATCTTTGCGGGGAATTGCAAAGGTAGAGCAGAAGATGATGACCGGAGCAACCGGATATGGCACTTATATGAAAGGCGGAACCCTCACAATACAGGCTTATGCACCAATAGAAGGAACCAATGGATGGAGCGTGGCAGTAAATGCACCACTGACAGATTTCCTTGGTTCTACCGTTGTATGTATTGTCATTGGTGTAGCAATAGGTGCTGCAGCTTTATGTTTCAGTGTGCGCAGGGCAAAAAAGATCGGTCAGGCGATCGGTGAACCGGTGGCAAAGTGTACCGAAAGAATACGTCAGCTGGCGGAGGGCGATCTGCATACTCCGGCACCAGTGATCCGGACACAGGATGAGACACAGATCCTGGCAGAGGCTACCGCCGCATTATCCGGTAACCTGCAGAAAGTGATTGGCGATGCGGATTATCTGTTGGGAGAGATGTCACAGGGCAATTTTGCACTGACTACAGGTTGCGCAGAAGCCTATGTGGGAGACTTTCAGGGACTGTTGGAATCTATCCGTAAGCTGAACCATAAGCTCAGTGAGACACTTAATGAGATCAAGACGGCAGTGGGACAGGTATCTCTGGGGGCAAACCAGATGGCAGATGCTGCCCAGGGACTTGCGGAGGGTGCTACCGACCAGGCCGGTTCCGTAGAGGAACTGCAGGCTACCATCACGAATGTAACCGAGATCGTGGAGAAGAATGCCAAGGCACTGGGAGGTTCTTACCAGAAGGCTATGGATTACCAGCAGCAGGCGAAGGACAGCGGAGAGGAAATGAAGGGTCTGACGGATGCCATGCAGCGGATCAACGATACTTCCAGGCAGATCAGCGATATTATCGGTGAGATTGAGGACATCGCATCCCAGACGAATCTGTTGTCCCTGAATGCAGCCATTGAGGCAGCCAGAGCAGGAGAGGCCGGAAGAGGCTTTGCAGTGGTTGCGGATCAGATCCGTAAGCTGGCAGATGACAGTGCACAGTCTGCGGTACATACCAGAGAATTGATTGAGACTTCCCTGCAGGAGATTGAGCATGGCAACCAGATCACGGACAAGACAGCCGAAGCATTGCAGAAGGTCGTGGAAGGCATTGAGGATCTGGCCAACGAGTCCAAGAAAGCCATGGAAGAATCCAAGGCACAGGCAGATGCCATGATGCAGATTGAACAGGGCATTGAACAGATATCCACAGTGGTGCAGAACAACTCTGCGACCGCAGAAGAAACTTCTGCCACCAGTGAGGAATTGTCTGCGCAGGCCACCAACATGAACGAGCTGACCGCAGCATTCCAGTTAAGAGATTAAAATGTACGATGATTCGGTGTAATGAATTCTGAAGATATGACATACAATGCTTAATAGAAACAAGCATTGGAGGCAGCCGTGTTCGAAAAACAGAATATACAGGAAACCGTAAATGAACTGAAAAGTGACGCAGTGAAGGGCCTTACCGATGGTGAGGCCTTTCGTCGTTTACAGCAAAATGGCAGAAATGAAATGAAAGCTGCCAGAAAAAAGACGAAAATACAGCTTTTTCTGGAGCAGTTAAAGGACCCGCTGATCTACATATTATTGATCGCAGCTGTGGTATCCGTCTTTCTGGGGGAGCTCAGTGATGCCGTGATCATCGGCACTGTGGTAGTGGTCAATGCCCTGGTGGGCATGCTGCAGGAGGGAAAAGCCCGAAAGGCACTGGAAGCGTTGAAAAAGCTGACCAGTCCACAGACCATTGTGATCAGGGAAGGTATCCGTCAGGAGATTCCGGCGGCGGAACTGGTGACGGGCGATCTGGTAGACCTGGAGGCAGGGGCACAGGTACCTGCGGATATACGGCTGACCAGAAGCTCCAATCTGCAGGTAGAGGAATCCGCCCTGACCGGAGAATCGGTACCTGTGGAAAAAGATGCGCTGTTTCTGGCAGACTGCAGACACGAGATTCCATTGGCTGAACGGGTCAATATGGTATATATGTCTACTGTGGTGACCCATGGCCACGGAGAAGGAATCGTGACAGCTACGGGCATGGCCACGGAGATCGGCAGGATCGCCTCCATGATCACAGATGCGGAAGAGGAAATGACACCGTTACAGAAACGTCTGGGGGATATGGGAAAGCTTCTGAGTATTTTATCGCTGGGAGTATGTGCGGCATTGTTTCTGCTGGCGGTATTTCAACACAGAAATATTCCGGAAATGCTGCTGGTTGCAATTTCCCTGGCGGTGGCTGCGGTGCCGGAAGGGCTGCCGGCAGTGGTGACGATCTGTCTGGCATTGTCAGTGACCAGAATGGTCAAAGTACATACGATCATCCGCAGACTGCCTTCCGTTGAGACTCTGGGAGCGGTCAGTGTGGTCTGCTCGGATAAGACCGGCACACTGACCCAGAACCGGCTCACGGTGGAAAAATGCTGGTGGTATGATGTGCTGGAGGATGCTGCCGGCAGCAATGGCAGGGGAGAATCCCGATGCGTACAGGAGATGCTCAGGGGAATGCTGTTGTGCAACGATGCTTTCCTGCAGGGAGAGCAACGGATCGGAGATCCAACGGAACTGGCGCTCTTAGACTTCGGAGAGAAGATGGGGATGCATAGAGAACGTCTGGAGAAGCAGTACCCCCGCTATGATGAAAAGCCTTTCGATTCGGACCGGAAGATGATGACGACCTATCACAGAATCCCGAAAAACGGAGGGCATAAGGGAAGCATTGCCTATACGAAGGGGGCACCGGATGTGATCGTACAGCACTGCACCCATATTTTACAGGACGGAAGAAGTGTGCCAATGACAGCCGGACAGAGAAAAAGGATCAATGAGGTTGTAGAACTCATGAATTCCCTGGCGCTTCGGACACTGGCGGTAGCACAGAGCGGAAACACTCCCGGGTGTGGGGAAGAAGGTATGACATTCCTGGGAATCGTGGGGATGCGTGATCCTGCCAGACCGGAGGCGGAGGAAGCGGTGGAGATTTTCCGCCGTGCAGGTGTATCTACAGTAATGATCACCGGGGATCATGTGGATACCGCCTATGCCATTGCCAGACAGCTGGGGATTGCAGGGCATCGCAGTCAGTGTATTACAGGGGAAGAACTGAATCATATGGATGATGCTTCTTTTGCCAGGAGGATCAGGAATATCAGGGTTTATGCCAGAGTGACTCCGGCCCAGAAGGTACGGATCGTGAAGGGGCTGCAGCAGAATGGGGAGATTGTGGCCATGACAGGGGATGGTGTGAACGATGCTCCTTCTCTGAAAGCAGCAGATATCGGTGTAGCCATGGGAACCGGCGTGGATGTGGCTAAACAGGCGGCGGACATGATATTGACGGATGATAATTTTGCAACGATTGAAAAGGCAATCGAGGAAGGCAGAGGCGTCTATGAAAATATCCGCAAGTCGGTGATATTTTTACTGTCCTCCAATCTCGGGGAACTGATGACCATGTTCGCAGCAGTGGCTCTGGGGCTGGCTTCCCCTCTAAAATCCAGTCATATACTGTGGATCAATCTGATCACGGATTCCCTTCCGGCGTTGGCACTGGGAGTGGATAAAAATGACGGAAAAAGCCTGATGCGCTGTCCTCCAAGAAAAGCAGCGGAGAGTCTGTTCGCCCGGGGCGGAATGGCCTGTACCTTACTCTATGGAGCGCTGATCACCGGTATCGGTCTGGCGGCATTTCTGGTATTGCCCTGTGGGATCATGGCAGACAGGGGAGAACTGTCCTGGAATCTGTCTGACTGGGTGGAGGGACTTCGTGAATTACTGTCCCGGGAAAAAATACTTGCCCGATCCCAGACCTATGCTTTTACAGTACTGGGAATGTGCCAGCTGTATCATGCAGTGGGAATGCGGGATATGCAGAAGTCCGTATTTGCCATGAGACCCTGGGATAATCCGCTGATGGTGTTGGCCTGTGTTATTGGATTTGCGCTGCAGTTTGCGGTAACGGAAGTACCGTTTCTCATCGGAGCGTTCGGAACCTCCCATCTGTCCGGCCAGGAATGGCTGCTATTGAATGTACTGGCAGCATTTCCACTGCTGGCTCATGAGCTGGTAGTGATGTTACGGAAGTGAGTACTCTTATCCGGGCTTACCGACGATTCAGAACGATAATTCGCCCTATAACTTCAGGCAGATATTCTTGCGTATGCAAGCATCTGTCGAATACCCTGCCTGAAGCTACATGGCTCTGAATAGTCGTAATATTCAGAACCCCATTCGCAAAATCGCATCTCCGATGCTTTCCTTTTGCTCATGTGGTTACTTCGCCACATAAATATAGCCAGAGGATCTTACGAATGCAAGCATTCGATGTTCCTCCGGTTATATTTACGTGGCTCTGAATATTTACAAAAAGTTAACATTTTCCTTGTATGGAGTTTATAGTCAATAGTTACAATAAAATTGACAAATAACTTTCATGGGAGGGCAATGTGATGAAAATTATCAGAAAAACAGCGATTGTTATGCTTCTCTGCCTCTATTTTCTAACATATGGTGTATTGCCGCAGGTACAGGCCGCAGGTAAAGACGCTCCTGTGATCGTGGTAGCGCATCGGGCGGGGGCAAAAGTAGCTCCGGAGAACACGGTGGCGGCCCTGGAACAGGCCATCCGGGATGGAGCGCCTATTGCAGAGATTGATGTGCAGCAGTTGTCGGACGGAACCCTGATCGTTATGCATGACAGTAATTTTAAACGGACCACAGGAGAGGATATCTGCGTATGGGATGCGGAGGCAGATGCTCTCAAAACCCTGGAAGTGGGCAGCGGTTTTTCGGCAGCATACCGGGGAGAACAGATCCCGACACTGGAAGAAATGCTTGCCTGTGCCAGAGGCAGGATCACTCTGATGATCGAACTGAAATATACCGGACAGGAGGATGCACTGGAGGAAAGCGTGCTGACTCTGCTGCAGGACTATGATATGGTGGATGAGTGTATTATAGGCTCCATGAACAAGGGAACCCTGCAGAAAATGAAGGAGCTGGAACCGGGGATTTCAACAGTTTTTATTGCCCATGATCTGGAAGAAGAGGATTATGAGTTGGACTATGCCGACAGCTATAGCATCGAGGGGAGAAATCTTACGGTGGATATGGTAGATGCCATTCATTACTGCGGAAAGTCGGTATACGGGTGGACAGCCAATACTTCCGGTGCCATGCTTCGGATCGTAAACTGTGGGGCGGACGGTGTGATCACGGATGATGTGAGATTATTACAGACATTTTTGAGAGAACAGGCTTGCCGTAAAGCGTTTGCAAGTGTATACTGATTAATTATAATGAGGGGAAGAATACGGAAGCAGGTTGGTGTATATGAGTAAAATATGGGAATTTTTCGAGAATCTGGGTGAATACGTATATGTGGCAGATGCAGAGACTCATGAATTGATATATATGAACAAGAAGACTCTGAAGAGCTATGGATTTCAAAGTCATGAAGAGATCATCGGGTTAAAGTGTTATGAGATATTGCAGGGAAATTCTCTGCCCTGTGGCATGTGTAATAATGAACAGTTAAAGCCGGGTTTTTTTAAGGAATGGGAATATTACAATCCGCTGCTGCGAAGAGAACTTCATATCAAGGACACACTGGTAGAAGAAGACGGGAGAAAATACCGTATGGAAATCGCCATAGATTGCGGCAATCTGAATGAGAGAGGGCACAAATCCGAAGATTACCGTAATATGGAGGCTGCGTTGAATGAAGCCATCCGTGTGGCACAGCGGCAGGAGAGCATGGATCAGACATTGCAGGTGCTGCTGGAATTTGTCGGAAAGAATCTGGAAGCGGGACGGGCCTATATTTTTGAAAAGGATGACCACGATCATGACCACAATACATACGAATGGGTAGCCAAGGGAGTCGCACCGGAAAAGGATACCCTTCAGGATCTACCGCCGGAGATCTGTGCGGAATGGTATCGGAAGTTTGATGAGAATCAGAGTTTTGTCACAGAGAATCTGGAAGAAATGAAAGATGTGGATCCGCAGATGTATGAAGTTCTGGTAAGACAGAATATTCATTCCCTGGTGGTGGTTCCGCTTTATGATGATGGGAAAGTAATCGGCTTCTACGGAGTAGACAATCCTTCGACCAGATATTTTGAATTTGTGTCGGAGATGCTGCAGATCATGGGACACTTTATCGTATCGTCTCTGAAGCAGAGAAATCTGGTACGGGAGCTGGAAGTGATGAGTTATTCGGATCCGCTGACGACATTGGGGAACCGTTATGCCATGGAGAGGTACATTGAGCAGGTGGACCATACCGAGCCCATCGGCGTGGTATACTGTGATATTACAGGATTAAAACTGATCAATGACAGTGAAGGACATTCCGCCGGAGACCGCCTGATCCGCAGGTGCTGTGACTGCCTGAAACGTGTATTTGAAGGAAATGGAATGTTCCGTATCGGCGGAGATGAACTGGTGGTCCTGTGCACCGGAATTTCTGAAAAGGAGCTTTATCAAAAGGTGGAGGAATTAAAAACAGAGCTGGCAGCTCATGATGTCTCCATGGCAGTAGGAGCAGCGGTGAACACTCTGGAAGCCGTGGGAAAGGATCATCTGCTGACGGAGTCCGAGAGACGGATGTATCAGGACAAGGCAGAATACTATCGCAGTACAGGGCTGGACCGCAGAAAGGTCTGAATTCTGAAATATCATTTTAAAAATTTATATGTTGAGAATTTCTATCAGGCAGTTCCCTTGACGGGAACTGCTTTTTTCTATATTATTTATATGGGTTAGCTACAACTAACTAAGTGACTTTTGGATGGCAGGAGGTGAAGCGCTGATTGAGTCAGGAAACGTGGGAGATCCTGTGTGAAATGGAAGCAGACGATGTGGAACTACAGTTGGCTTTGCAGTGTGCACCGCTGATCACGGGACTTAAGATTTCCAATCTGCTGACGATTTCCCCGGAAGGCTTTACACAGGTGGGAAGGATCGTTGAAGGCAGTGTGCTTTCCCTGTATCCCTTGTTGGAGACAGAGGAGAAAATGGTAATACTGTTGTATCGGGAAGACCGGCTGGAAAAGTATCTGAAAATGCCGCAGGTAAAGAAACTGCTGCGGGAGGCAGGGTACGAATCCGATCGACTGGAGGATATTTTGCCGGTATTTTGCGATCGTTATGAAACCTATACAGAGAGAGGGAAGCCGTTCCCCCACGAACTGGGATTGCTGTTAGGATATCCCCCGGAGGATGTGGAAGGATTTATCAGACATCAGGGGAAGAACAGCCTCTGCACCGGTTATTGGAAAGTATATGCGGATAAAGAAGGAAAACAGAGACTTTTTGAAAAATATGAATATGCCAGGGAAAATTTGATCCAGCTGTTGCATTATGGATTAAAGATGACAGAAATCATAGATATCTGCGGATGTACCGCAGCATAGAAACAGGCACGGAAAGGTGCGGAAGGGAAGGAAAAATAAATGGATAAGATTTATGTAGTATTCTGGACACAGGGTGGTAACACCCAGGCTATGGCAGAGGCCATCGGAGAGGGTATCCGGGAAGCCGGGAAGGAAGCGGAGGTAGTATTTGTGACCGGCGCCAACCTTGACGAACTAAAGGCTGCTCCCAAGTTTGCACTGGGCTGTCCCGCGATGGGAGCGGAAGTCCTGGAGGAATCCGAGATGGAGCCTTTTGTATGTGATGTGGAAGGCTTTGCTTCCGGCAAAAAGATCGCACTGTTCGGTTCCTATGGCTGGGGAGACGGTGAGTGGATGAGAGACTGGACCACCCGTATGGAAGCAGCAGGAGCTACTGTGTTGAACGGTGAGGGCCTGATCTGCCATGAGACACCGGACGAGGATGGCCTGTCAGAGTGTAGAGAACTTGGCAAACAGCTGGCAAACGCATAAGGTATCTGAAAGCAAATAAGACAACATAACAAAAAGATTCATTCCCCGGGTGGAGAGTGAATCTTTTTGCTATATGTAGGTGCTATGCTTTTTTGCTGCCACTTAAATAATAGCGTTCCTGTGCCACGGTCTCGGGAACCGGAATATTACCGTTTTGCAGCTTTCGGGTCAGAACATCCAGATGATGTAAGCCTTGGGCTACCTTGATCTTACGGCGATCCAGAAGATCGGCATATAACGGGTTCTGAGCCAGCGTATTGCAAATATCCTCCGGGAACGGGCAGTAGGTGAACATGATCTGACGGGCTACTTTGTTCAGTCTCGGGGATCCGGCACCTTCGAAGAGCACCCAGATCATATAATCCCTTACGAACATTTCCTTGAAACTGTTCTTGGCACGCTGCAGGCTGGATTTTACCTTTTCCTTGGCCTCTGTACTCAGATCATGGTTCTTGCGGTAGAACTGGATATAATCGAAATATTCACTGGTCAGGGAACTGATGGAGACATCGTTCCAGCGGTTACCCTGGACTCTCTTGCACAGCTCCCAACGGAATTCACCGGTCAGGTGGGTGAAAGTCGTCTTCAGATCCTCCAGATGGAAAATGGAGAAGACCATACGACCGGGGCTGTTACGGCGCTTGCCCTCAATTTCCTGCCACATGACACCGCGGATACCGACGTTGGGCATCAGGATGATGTCCGGCAGATATTCCAGATGAATTGTCTCCTTACCCATGACATCTATGTGCTCCATATCCAGACTTTCTCTATAGAATGCCGTGTAATCTACCCGGCGGATCTCCTCGAGAATCTGGGAGACACGGGAAACGGTGACATAGGAGCTTTCCAGATCCTTCAGCACATCATCTGCGCAGAACAGCGGACAGAAAGTAGTGATCCGTCCGAAGGTGATCTTGTTGACCTGAGGGAACATATTCCGGAGCTCGTAATTGACCTTGGCCATGGGATTGTTTTCCAATGCCTTGAGCTCTGCATCCGTAATATTGCCACCGACCTTTTGTTTGTGAATATAATCGGAATAATCCTGGTCAAATTCGTTCCGGCTGGGAGATTTCTTCCCGCGGAAGATGGCCATCAGCCAGTCATAAAAGGTATAGACACCGATATCGCTGTGATCCGACATGGCTTCTGCTATGCGGTACAGGGTGACTGCATTTTTCAGACCGGCCAGCTCCTCATCCACATAACCGAAATACAGAAACATTTTGACCGGCATGGGAATGTTCGGCTGTTCCAGCGTCTGGGTGAACAGGAGGGAGTAGAGCAGATAAAATTCTTCGGTCAGCTGTCTGCGTAAAAGAGCGACATCCTGATCCTGGGAAGCCCGGTCGGACAGCAGCTTGTAAGCGTGGACATGCTGACGGAAGCTGGTCACGGTATCCAGATCCGAACCGGCGTAATCCAGAATAGTGTTCAGCGATCCGGCAAGCTTGCCAAGGATCTCGGAATCTCCGGAAGAACCTGCCTCAGCGGAATCATTGGATTCCATGAGATTCAGGCTGCTCTGGAAGGTCTGGGATCTGGAGGCAAACAGTTCCTGATCGATGAAGGACAGATCGCCGGCCTTAGAAAGCATACGGTGAATGCGGTCGTAGACCGCCTTGCTGTCTTCATTATCCTGTCCCAGTTTATAGAACAAAGAAGTATAAAAATCAAAAAGATCGTTGCCGGATTCCCGGAAATAGAAGGAACCGACCTGCTGCAGATAGTGGAACTGTTCCTCCAGGCTCTGGTAAGTACGGCGGAAGTCCAGACTTCCCTTACGCAGCATACCAATGGACAGATCCGACTCCTGTACCAGGATCCGGTAATTGTCCGAAGCCAGGATCCTGCTTAAGCCCATGTAATAGCCGTTCAGCCAGATGTCCGGTGAATCATCCCCAAGAAAAGCACTCAGCTCATCGAAATGTTCCAGGGATCTCGCCTGCAGACGGTAACGGCTACACAGTGTATTGTAGGTGGCAATATCATCTGTCAGAGTACGATACAGCTCACTGCAGTTCAATTCCGAAATGGAACTGCGGTTCAGCAGAATATTGATCTGACGGAAACAGGACAGACAGAACAGACGTGCTACGTCCGGGTGCTTCTGTAGAATATCATTCAGGGAATCCAGACTGGTCAGGGGATACGTCAGGATCGTTGTATCCTCCAACGTGGTATAGCCCAGCAGATGGATCTCGGAGCAGATCTCACAGATACTGATCACGTCTCCCTTTCCCAGAGTATAAGAGCCGCCGGGATATGATACATCTACTTTACCGTTGGTAATCAGATGCAATGCAGTCATGGGCTGCCCATAGCTATATATAGTTTTCCCCTTCTCCAATACGATTCCAGCCATTCCAATACCTCGTCTTATCATACAAATATTTAATACACATTATACACCATAATACCAACAATTTTCTACTGTACTTTTGATAGAAATGTGATAAAATAAAACTACATATGTGTCACTTTTACATTGACAGACGAAAAAAGCGATGTTTTCGGTAGAAAACGGTACATGGAAAGGTATATTGGGGTTATGGAACAGAGCAGTGAATACAGAGAGCAGTTGCTGGAATCATATAAGCAGGCAGTGAGGCCGTTACTTCCCTACCTGCCCTGGCTGGAGCAGAGCGCCGGCAAGAGAGCCAGCTCTATCTACAGCGGACAGGATATCGGAGTGAATTCCGTGTCTTTTCCGGTATATGACGGGACTCTCCTGAATTTCGTCAGGGAAGCGACGAAAAGTCCCCTGATGGATCGCAACTATGCCTATGTATACACAAGACACCGGATCCGCACTCATCAGGAGGAGCGGGATATTATTCAGAAAGCAGGATGGAAGGAATGGGATATCCTCAGAGGAATCCTGTCAAAATATGTCTTAGGCGGCAGAACAAAGGGAAATCTGTGGAGCGAGGCGGTATCGGAGCAGATCTTTTATCTGGTACTGAAACAGATGCAGGAGATCATTGAATTCTGGGATAAGACACCGGCGAACGGAAAGCTTTGAGTGGGGAAAGGCAGGATAGATCCATGGGAGAAAAATCAGTACAGAAAAAGCGATATATCGTAGAGAAAGCCAGAGAAGTATTTGTGGAGAAGGGCTTCAAAAAAGTAACGATGAAGGATATTGTAGAGGCCTGCGACATCAGCCGTGGCGGACTCTATTTATATTTTGAGAATACCAGTCAGATCTTCATGGAAGTGCTGCGCATGGAGAGTGAGGAGGCGGATGACGTATTTTCCGACAGTATTACGGAGGATGCTACCGCAGCGGATATCCTGCTTCTGTTTTTAAAGGAGCAGAAGAAAGAGCTTCTGCGCAAGAAGAATACACTGACGCAGGCTACCTATGAATTCTATTTTGAAAACGAACTGCCCAAGAGAGACAATATTTTAAAAAAGCAGTTTGATTCCGCAGTGAAGATCATTGAAAAACTGATCGAGGCAGGTGTGGATAACGGAGAGTTTATCTGCGCGGACTGTGAGGGAACTGCGAGAAATATTATGTTTGTGCTGGAAGGACTGAAGATTTCGGCCCAGACCATCGGCGTGACGGCGGAAGCGGTGGATCGTGAGATCCTGTATCTGTTGCGCGGATTGGGTGTAGAAGATTAATAAGACAACGGGTGATGATGCTTCAGGGAAAGTTTCCTGAAGCATTTTCTGTGTAGAAAAGCTGCAAAGAGATAAAGAGAGGGAAAAGGTAAGTATGACAGAAACGATCATCAGCATGGAACTTCCGGCGGGAGGACATCTGGCAATCCGCAGGAACCGGATCCGTCCGGAGGGAGAAGAACGGAATTTATCCAGAATCAGTCTGGTGTCCGGCATCCACGGGGATGAACTGGAGGGACAGTACATCTGTTATGAGACGGCGCGAAGAGTAAAAGAGCATCCGGAGTATTTGAAAGGAATCGTAGATATCTATCCGGCATTGAATCCGCTGGGAATCGACATGGCCAGCCGGACGGTGCCGAGACTGGATATGGATATGAACCGTATGTTTCCGGGAGACGCATCGGGGGATATGATGGAGCGGATCACGGCAACTGTGGTGGATTCCCTGATCGGATCCGATATTTGTATCGATCTGCACGCCAGTGATATTTTTGTGCGTGAGATCCCACAGGTACGACTCAGTGAAGATTTTGCGGAGGCACTGCTTCCCTATGCGAAAATGACCAATGCCGACATGATCTGGATGAATGCCACTGCCACGGTGCATGAATCGACGCTGGCCCATTCCATGAATCTGCTGGGAGTTCCCACACTGGTGCTGGAGATGGGGCAGGGGCATGACATCCACAGATCCTTCGGTAATCAGATCGTGGACGGTATTTTCCACATCATGAGTGAAATGGGGATCTGGACAGGCCCTGAGCCAAAGGTGCAGGAGCCTGCGATATCCAGTGACGGTGAGGTGGAGTTTATCCGCAGCAAGTCAGACGGTGTGTTCCTGCCGCTGATCGAGCACAACCACTATGTGAAAAAAGGAGATCTGATCGGGGAAGTGGTGGATCCATTTGAAGGGACGGTGAAGCAGCAGATCCGTACCGCAAAAGGAGGGCTGTTGTTTACCCTGAGAGCTTATCCGGTGGTCTATGAAGGAGATCTGCTGGCGCGGATCCTGACGGAGTGAAAAGATTATGTTTGAGAGAGATATTTATACCATACATTCGACCTACAGAGAAGATATGCGCATCAAGGGCTTTCAGTTCGGCAAGGGCGAGAAGTCTGCCTGCATCGTTGGCGCAGCCAGAGGCAATGAGATCCAGCAGATGTATATCTGTTCCCAACTGGTGAAGACACTGCGGGAACTGGAAAACAACGGCTGTATCAGTGCCGGCAAACAGATTCTGGTGATTCCTACCATCAATGCCTATTCCGTGAATATCAGCCGCCGCTTTTTCGGTGTCAAGGAAGCGGATATCAATCGGAGTTTTCCGGGAAATGATTACGGGGAGCCGGCGGACCGTCTGACCAATGCGTTGCTTACGGAGATCCGGGACTACGTTTATGGGATCCAGTTTACGTCCTTTTACAGACCGGGAGAATTCGTGCCCCATGTGCGTATGATGGAGACAGGCTATCAGAATACGTCGTTGGCGAATCTGTTCGGACTTCCTTATGTGGTGGTGCGCAAGCCGGTACCCATCGATACCAAGACACTGAATTATAACTGGCAGGATGAGATGACGGCCGCTTTTTCGGTATACACGAATCAGAATACCCAGATCGATGAGGTGAGTGCAAGACAGGCGGTGGCAGCGGTCTTACGTTTCCTGAAACGTATGGGGCTGATCCGGTACGAGAGTCATTCCGGCTATATCAGTCATGTTATATATGAAAAGGATCTGAGTGATGTACCTGCGAACCGGGCGGGAATTTTCCGGGGAAAAGTACATGCGGGAGACGATGTGCGCTATGGAAATGAGATGGCAGAAATTATAGACCCTTACGATGGAACGGTGAGGGAGAAGATTCTGGCCCCCACGGACGGCATCGTATTTTTCGCCCACACGGAGGCCCTGATCTGCGAGAAGGACATCGCTTACCGGCTGATCCACAGACTGCATGAATGACGAACCGTTCAAAAAGGCAGGTAAAATCTATCTAAATTTGTTGTTTTCTGCTATTGTGGGAAAATATAGTATGTTGTATGATACTATTCAGAACCATGTAAATATAATCATATGTACGTCAAAGGCTCGCATTGTAAGGGCATCTGATAATATTTATATGGTGAGATAACCACATGAGCAAAAAGTAAGCATCGCAAGATGTGGTTTTGCGAATGGGGTTCTGAATAGTGTCGCATAGTATAAAATTTCGGAGGAGAGACATGAGCAACGTAAGACGTATCTATGTAGAGAAAAAGGAACCTTATGCCGTCAAGGCAAAAGAGCTGCACGACGAACTGAAAAATTATCTGGGTATCGATGTGGCAAAGGTTCGTGAGTTTATCCGCTATGATGTGGAGAATATTTCGGATGAGGTGTTTGCAAGAGCCTGCAAGACTGTATTTTCCGAGCCTCCCGTAGATGATCTGTATGAAGAGACCATCGAGATTCCTGCGGATGCAAAAGTATTTTCCGTAGAGTTCCTTCCCGGACAGTTCGATCAGAGAGCGGATTCCGCAGTGCAGTGTGTGAAGTTCTTAAAAGAGGACGAAGAACCTGTGATCCGTACCGCTGTGACTTATATGATCGAAGGACAGGTGTCCGACGAAGAATTTTCCAAGATCAAATCTTACTGTATCAACCCTGTAGATTCCAGAGAGACCGGCATGGAGAAGCCGGATACTCTGATCACGGTGTATGATGATCCCGCTGATGTTGCTGTTTTTGACGGCTTCAGAGATATGGACGAGAGCAGTTTAAAAGCTCTGTATGAATCTCTGGGACTTGCCATGACCTTCAAAGATTTCCTGCATATCCAGAAATATTTCCATGATGATGAGAAGAGAGATCCTTCTATGACGGAGATCCGTGTACTGGATACCTATTGGTCCGATCACTGCCGTCACACCACTTTTTCCACCGAGCTGACCGATGTGGAATTCGGTGAGGGTTATTATCGTTCTCCCTTAGAGACCACTTACCAGAGTTATCTGGATACCAGAGAAGAGATCTTCAAAGGCAGAGAGGACAAGTTCGTCTGCCTGATGGATCTGGCACTGATGGCCATGAGAAAGCTGAAAAAAGACGGCAAACTGGATGACATGGAAGAATCCGATGAGATCAATGCCTGCTCCGTAGTGGTTCCCGTGGAGATGGATTACGGCGACCATAGAGAGACCGAGGAGTGGCTGGTATTTTTCAAAAACGAGACCCACAACCATCCTACAGAGATCGAGCCTTTCGGTGGTGCTGCCACCTGTCTGGGCGGTGCCATCCGTGATCCCCTGTCCGGCCGTGGCTATGTATATCAGGCAATGCGTGTCACCGGTGCTGCGGATCCTACCGTTCCTGTATCCGAGACTTTGCACGGCAAGCTCTCCCAGAAGAAGCTGGTAAGAGGCGCAGCCAGTGGCTATTCCTCTTATGGTAACCAGATCGGTCTGGCTACCGGCTTTGTAAAAGAGATCTATCATCCTTCTTATGTGGCAAAGCGTATGGAGATCGGTGCCGTTATGGGTGCAGCTCCCCGCAGAAATGTTATCCGTGAGACCTCTGATCCCGGCGATATCATCATCCTGTTAGGCGGACGTACTGGACGTGACGGCTGCGGCGGTGCGACCGGATCCTCCAAGGTACATACCGATACTTCCATCGAGACCTGTGGTGCTGAGGTACAGAAGGGTAATGCACCGACCGAGCGTAAGATCCAGAGACTGTTCCGTCGTGAGGAAGTCAGCCGTCTGATCAAAAAATGTAACGACTTTGGTGCCGGCGGTGTCTCCGTTGCCATCGGTGAGCTGGCAGACGGTCTGACCGTAGATCTGGACAAGGTACCCAAGAAATATGCCGGACTGGATGGCACGGAACTGGCAATCTCCGAGTCTCAGGAGCGTATGGCAGTGGTAGTAGATCCTAAGGATGTAGATACTTTTCTGGGCTATGCAAAGGAAGAGAACCTGGAGGCTGTTCCCGTAGCAGTTGTTACTGAGGAACCCAGACTTGTACTGAACTGGAGAGGCAAGCCCATCGTGGATCTGAAGAGAGCTTTCTTAGATACCAACGGTGCCCATCAGGAGACCAAAGTAAAAGTAGATATTCCTTCCGAAGAAGAGAATTATTTTGATAAATGGGCTGTTCCCGCTGTAGGTGAGAAACTGGAAGAGGGCGATGTGAAGGGTGCCTGGGTGGCACTGTTAAATGACCTCAATGTATGTTCCCAGAAGGGTCTGGTAGAGATGTTCGACTCCTCCATTGGTGCCGGCAGTGTATTGATGCCCTACGGTGGAAAATATCAGCTGACTGAGACCCAGACCATGGTAGCCAAACTGCCTGTACTGGAAGGTAAGACCGATACCGTGACCATGATGAGTTACGGCTTCGATCCGTATCTGTCCTCCTGGAGTCCTTACCACGGAGCTGTCTATGCAGTGACAGAGTCCATGGCGAAAATCGTGGCTTCCGGCGGTGATTTCAGCAAGATCCGCTTTACCTTCCAGGAGTACTTCCGCAGAATGACCAGCGATCCTGAGCGTTGGAGTCAGCCTTTCGCAGCACTGTTAGGCGCCTACGATGCACAGATCGGGTTCGGGCTGCCCTCCATCGGTGGTAAGGACAGTATGTCCGGTACTTTCAATGATATTGATGTACCTCCCACACTGGTATCTTTTGCAGTGGACGTGGCAAAATACGGCGATATTATTACTCCGGAACTGAAGACCCCCGGCAATAAGCTGGTACGTTTCTCTATTAATAAAGACGATTTCGACATTCCGATGTATGAGAATGTGGCAGAATTATATGGCAAGATCCACGAACTGACCGAAAATGGTACGATCGTATCCGCTTATGCTCTGGATTCCAAGGGTGTGGCAGCAGCTGTAGCAAAGATGGCCTTCGGGAACAAGCTGGGTGTGAAGATCGACGATGAGGTAACCACAGACGACCTGTTTGACAACGGACTGGGCGATATTCTGGCAGAGATCCCCGCAGACAAGATGGCTGCACTGGAAGAGAAGGAACTGGATTACACTGTGATCGGTACCGTGACCGAGGAGCCTGTATTCGTATATGGTGATGTGAAGATCACCATGGAAGAGGCACTTGTTTCCTGGACTTCCAAGCTGGAGAAGGTATTCCCCACCAAGGCAGTGAAGGGTACCGAGGCAGTGGCAAGCAATGTTTACAAGGCAGACAGTATTTATGTATGCAAGCACAAGATCGCAAAGCCTACCGTATTCATTCCGGTATTCCCCGGAACCAACTGTGAATACGACAGCACCAAGGCATTTGAACGTGCCGGAGCCCATGTGGAGACAAGAGTGTTCCGTAACATGACCGCAGAGGATATCCGCGAATCCGTAGAGGAATTCGAGAAGTCCATTGCACAGGCACAGATCATCATGTTCCCCGGCGGCTTTTCCGCAGGTGATGAGCCTGACGGCAGCGCGAAGTTTTTTGCAACAGCATTCCAGAATGAGAAGCTGAAGGAAGCGGTCATGAAGCTGTTAAATGAGAGAGACGGACTGGCACTGGGTATCTGTAACGGATTTCAGGCTCTGATCAAGCTGGGACTGGTTCCTTACGGCGAAATCACCGGTCAGAAGGAGGATTCACCTACCCTGACCTTCAATACCATCAACCGTCATATCTCCAAGATGGTATACACCAAAGTCGTATCCAACAAGTCTCCCTGGTTACAGGGCGCTACACTGGGTGCTACCTACTGCAATCCCGCATCCCACGGAGAGGGCCGTTTCGTAGCACCGAAAGAGTGGATCGACAAGCTCTTTGCTAACGGACAGGTCGCTACCCAGTACGCTGATCAGAACGGTAATGTATCCATGGATGAGGAGTACAACATCAACGGATCTTACTGTGCGATCGAGGGTATCACCTCTCCCGACGGCAGATGCTTCGGTAAGATGGCACATTCCGAGAGAAGAGATACCGCTGTGGCCATGAACATCTATGGCGAGCAGGATATGAAGATCTTTGAATCCGGTGTACAGTACTTTAAGTAAATTGAGAGTTAGTTAAATACATTGGCAAAATCCACGAACTCCCGGAGCATGCGATA
>ERZ1504675.274-NODE-274-length-15821-cov-7.430166_pt1 | contig 15821 bp, 9 predicted proteins | sample MGYA00572432_ERZ1504675 | MGnify/ENA primary metagenome ERZ1504675 (study PRJEB39906, sample SAMEA3182116) | gut metagenome | biome: human; feature: gut; material: Stool; isolation source: human stools | place: Canada | collected 2014-02-25 ...
GTCAGGAGCTTTGAAAAGGTTTTAGCTTCCTTTCGGGCAACATTAAATTGCTCAATTTTTATTACTGGAAGTAATTCGAAATTGCTATCCGGCAAGATGGCAACATTGTTGGTTGGAAGATGTGTTGAATTTAGAATAATGCCATTTTCCTTTGCCGAAAGCTACGAATATGCTACAGCTATAGGAAGAAATATATCTCCGGATGAGTTTATGATTGATTATATCAATTGGGGTGGCTTCCCTTTGCGTTTTTCGTTTACAAAAGAAAGTGATATTAAGAGATATTTGGAGCAGACATATGAAGGTATCTTAGATAAGGATATTATTACTGACAGATCAAAGGTTAATAGACAAAACTTTGAAAGAGTAGCAACGTATATTATGGCAAATGCAGGAAAGGAATTTTCCAGTAAAAACATAGAGAACTATTTTATACATCAAAATGCAGATACTTTGGATAAAAAGACGATATACAGATATCTTGATAAAATGGAAAAGGCTTGTCTAATTGATCGTGTAAAAAGATTTAATATTGTAGGAAAACAGGCAATGTCGTATATAGAGAAGCAATATGCGGTAGATACTGGTTTTCGCATGGTAAATACAAACTTAGTAAATTTTGAGGATACCTTTTTTCTTGAAAATATAATTTATAACGAGCTAAAAGCAAGAGATTATGAAGTCTTTACAGGAAAAACATATAAGGGTGAAATTGATTTTGTTGCAATAAATGGAAGAAAGAAATGTTTTATTCAGGTGGCATATTATTTGGCTGGCAAGGAAACGATTGAAAGAGAGTTTGGTGCTTTTAAGCCAATTAGTGATGCATCACCGAAATATGTGTTTTCATTAGATAGATTTGATTATTCAAGAAATGGAATTGCACATATCAATATTGTTGATTTTCTTTTGGGTAAGAAGGATATTAATTTATCATAACGCCACAAATTAAGAAAAAATTTAAAATTGTGGCTTCTGGAAAAAATCATATAAAAGGGCCAAAGAAACGGATGCCAGAAGATGATGAACATTTCAGCGAGTCATTTGAGAGGATGATACGCATGGCAATTCAGAACAGAGAAGGAGAAAACAATGGCAAAGAATGTCTGAGTACTCTGATTGAGTTTTTGAAAGCGACGTCTTGCACATACTATTAGCAGACAGTATAATAAATACATCGAAGCAGTTTCAAAAAATGAAAAATATTCGACTTTTGAAAGCGGGTGACGATATGAAAACAATTACAAGAGCAAAGTATCTCGACAGAATCATTGAACTGAATGGTACTCCTGACATCAAGATTATCACGGGCATTCGTCGATCCGGTAAGTCCAAGCTGATGCAGGCGTATATTGAGTATCTGAAAAGCCATTTTGAAAATATCAATATCATCTTCATTGACTTCATGGATTTGGCGTATGAAGAAATCAAGGAATACCATGCCTTACACGCTTATGTGGAAGAACATTATCAGGAAAGTAAAACGAACTACCTGTTTGTAGACGAGGTGCAGATGTGCCCCAAGTTTGAGTTGGCAATCAACAGCCTGTACTCTAAGGGAAAATATGACATCTATGTAACCGGCTCCAATGCTTTCCTGTTGAGTGCGGATCTGGCAACTCTGTTTACCGGACGCTATATTGAAATTCATGTGTTTCCTTTCAGCTTCCAGGAATATTGCCAATATTATGATGATGTTAGTGATAAAGATAAGCTCTTTGATGATTACGCTGTCAAGGGCGGTTTAGCAGGTTCTTACGCTTACAGAACCGAAAAAGACAGAACAAACTATATCAAAGAGGTCTACGAAACGATTGTTACAAGGGATTTGGTGCAAAAATATGCGCTCCCGGACTCTTTGGTTTTACAACGTCTGAGCGAGTTCCTTATGGATAATATCAGCAACCTGACGTCTCCTAATAGGGTCAGTCAGCTGCTGACAGCAAATGAGACTCCAACCAATCATGTAACCGTCGGCAAGTACATTAAGTATTTGTGCAATGCTTTTGTATTTTATGATATTAAGAGATACGACATCCGAGGCAAGAAATACCTTGAAAGCTCTGAAAAGTTCTATTTGTGTGACAGTGGTATTCGATATGCAATACTGGGAAGCAGAAATATGGATTACGGCAGAGTATATGAAAACATCGTTTGCATTGAACTTCTTCGTCGTGGATACGATGTCTATGTCGGCAAGCTCTATCAAAAGGAGATCGACTTTGTTGCTCAGAGAGGCAGCGAGAAGATTTATATTCAGGTCAGCGACAACATTTCCGGGCAGGAAACATTTGAGAGAGAATGCTCTCCTCTGCTTCAGATCCGAGATGCTTATCCGAAAATGATTATTGCCAGAACCAAACATCCAAAATATAGCTATGAAGGAATCGAAATCCATGATATAGCCGATTGGCTGCTACAAGAATAAACAAGGCGAAATATCTCCGTCATTCTCTTTTGAAATGATGGAGATATTTTTATGTTGATGGAGATTCAGGGCCAGGAAACTGTGTCAGATTGCAAAAATCCTTTCCGAACTTTTTACATAGCAGTCATGCACTTCGGTGTGTGGCTGCTTATTTGCATCTATGCTATCAAAATCAAACAAAAATGATCTGCATAGCAGTTTGCTATGCAGCGTGTCTCATCCTTTGGGATGATTTACATTTCGAAACAGACTCGTATAATATAATTCGAGACAGATTACGAAAGACTTATGGCAATCTCGCTCTGTATCAAAGGGAGGAAAGAAATGACCAAAAATATTATCATAAAGACCTCCGTTCAGAAACGGTTTGACAGCTTCATGGCGCATGGCAGAGTCCTTTTTTTCAGCGCACCCTGCGGCTTTGGAAAGACAGTACTGGCGGACGCACTGCTGCGCGGTCGGAACGTGCTGCGGCAAAGTGCAGCAGACCCAGACTGCGCAATCCCACCGTCAGCGCAGGATTGGGACATTCTGCTGATTGACGATCTTCAGTTCATGCAGGAGGAAGCCGGGCAGCAGGCTCTTTGCGAACTGATTCGCTCAAGTCCGGAGCGCCGTTTTGTGCTGCTCTCGCGCGGTGTGCCGCCCGGCTGCCTGACGGCGTTTCAGTATACGGGGCTGATGACAGTGCTGGAGGCCGACGACCTGCTTTTTGATGAGGGCGATGTGCGGCGGCTGTTTCAGCTTTCGGGAGTAAACGTAACAGATAGCGAGATTGATGGAATTTTGAAAGAATCCGTGGGCTATCCGTTGGGTGTGGCCATCACGGCGCGGTGCATGTCCCCGGACAAGCCGTGGACGCCGGAGCTGGTGGCGCGGGTGTTCTACGAGGTGTTCCTCTACTTTGAGACCGCCATCTACCGGCGCTTTGACCTGCCGGTGCGGCGCTTCTTGTTGGAGCTAGCCCCCTTTGAAAGTTTTGACCTGGAAATGGCGCGGATGGTCAGCGGTGATCCCCGTGCCGGCGAACGGCTGGACTGGATTTTTCGATACACTACTATGCTGCGCTACGACGACTGCCAGCGCTTCCACTTCTGGTCGGGTTTCCGGGCTTTTCTCCTTTGGGAGATGGAACGGGAGTATACCGAGGAAAAGCGCAAAGCGCTCATCGGCCGGGGCGGGCTGTACTATGAGCTGAAGGAAGACTACGCCCACGCCCTAGAATGCTACACCAGCGGCGGTGACCATTCCAAGGTTTCCGAGCTGCTAGTGCGTAATGCAGAACTTCACCCCGGCATGGGGCACTATGCCGAGATGGAAAAATACTACCGCAGCCTGCCGGAGGCGGAAATTCTCGCATCCCCCTCTCTGATGCAGGGCATGAGCATGCTCTGCGCGCTGGTCATGGATTACGAAGGCTCGGAGCGCTGGTATGGCGAACTGCAAAAGTTTGTCGAACACTGCGGCAGGCAGGACGCCGCCGGAAAGCAGGCGCGCGGCCGCCTTGCATGGCTGGACATCTCCCTGCCCCAGCGGGGCGTGAAGGGTCTGACGGAAACCATCCCCGCCGTGTTCCGGCTTCTGACGAACAAAGAGGTGGCGCTGCCGTCCTTCTCCGTCACGAGCGCGCTGCCGAGCATCATGAACGGTGGCAAGGACTTTTCCGAATGGAGCAAAAAGGACGACCTGCTCTACAAAACCCTCCGTCTCCCCGTGGAGGCAGTACTGGGGCGGGACAGTGTGTGTCTTGCCGACTGCGCCATTGCCGAGAGCAAGTTTGAAAAGGGCGAGGACGTCGCCGGCCGGATGCTGTCCCTTCTCCCGCAGATGAACGAGGTCCGCAACCACGGCACGTCGGACATGGAGTTCGCCGTCAGCGGATTGCTGGCCCGCAGCCAGCTGGCAAACGGGCAGCCCACCGACGCGCGGCGCACCATCGAGGTGCTCCATGAATGCTTTGTCGAGCGCGGTTTGACTCGCTTTCTGCCCAATATGGACGCCATGCTCTGCCGTATTGACATGCACACCGGCGACCTTGATGCGGCGGATGCGTGGTACCGGGAAAAAGCCCCTTGCGAACCAACGCACCTGAATGTCATGCGGCGCTACCAGTATCTCACGCAGGCAATGGTGGAAATTATGCAGAACCGCCCGGACGCCGCTTTGCTGACGCTCTCACCCATGGAGCCGTACATTCAAAACTGCGCCCGCATCATCGACGGCATTCACCTGAATGTCCTGACTGCCATCGCCCTGCGCCGCAAGAAGGATGAGCGGTGGCGCGAGCGATTGACGGCGGCGCTGGGCGCGGCGGCAGAGTACCGATTCATCCGCACCGTCAGCGTATACGGCACGGCAGTGCTGCCGCTGCTGGGGGCACTGGAATGGGATGGCGACAAAAAGTGGTATAAGCAGTTAATGGCGGCGGTGCGGATGCAGGCGGCGTTCTACCCGCATTTCCTCGAACCCCGCCTTGCCCCCGGCGAGGAGCTGACGCCCACGGAGCTACAAATTCTGCATCTCATCTGCGCGGACAAGTCCAACGCCGAGATTGCGCAGATCATGGACGTGAAGCTGCCCACGGTGAAGACCCACGTCAGCCACATTCTCGACAAGCTGGACGTGAAGCGCCGGGCGGAAGCCAGGACAGCCGCAAAAAAGCTGTGGCTCATTCCGGATGATCTATAAAAGCTGAGCCTGTGCTTGAACGGGCTGAATATAAACCTTATACATATATCCTAAAGGAGAATCTTATGAAAAAACGAGTATTGAGTATGTTCATGGCGCTGGCGCTGTGTCTGACGCTCCTGCCCGCACCCGTGCGAGCGGCGGAGGATACGCCGGAGAGCGGCGCCATCGTGCAGCAGGAGCGGCAGGAGGAAATTTCGCCCGCCGTATCCGAACAGGCTGGAACGAATGAGGAAGAGAACGGTTCAGAGGGTGACCCGCAAAATACCGGTACCCCTGACGCCGGTGGCGCTGAGGACAGTAAAGCAGATGCGCCGGAGAGCGGCGAGGATGAAAACGCCGGGAACAATGCGGACGCGGCGGTATCCGCTGTGCAGACGATGATCGATGCGCTGCCCATCGTGAGTGAGTTGGACGGCATGACCGCCGACGAGCTGGACGCAGCTTATGACGACATTCAGGCGGCGTATGATGCTTATGAAGCACTGAACGCAGAGCAGCAGGCGCAGATCACCGGCGCAGACTTCGAGGCGCTGCTCGGCTGGTTCAACAGCCAGACCGCGCTGTTGGCGGACGCACAGTCCGGCGAGCATACCCACTGTGTCTGCGGCAAGGACAGCGGTACAACGGTCATACCCATAACAACAGCACAGCATGGACGGCAGCCGATTCCCTGCCTAATTCTGCGGGCAGCTATTATCTGACGCGGTCTGTGTCGGGGAGCTGGGCTGTGCCAGAAGGCGAGGTCAACCTCTGCCTGAACGGGCAGACGATCAACGGCAAAATCACCATCGGCAGCGGCGCGACGCTGACGCTGACCGACTGCATCGGCAGCGGCAGGGTTCAAGGCGAAGTGACCGTCAACGGCGGCAAATTTGAACTGTACAGCGGCACGATCACCGGCGGCGTGCAGGTCGGTATAAAGGGCAGCGCCTATCAGACCGGCTCGTCCTTTACCATGTATGGTGGAGAGATTACCGGTAATAAAGCAGGCAGCGGCGGCGGCGGTGTGTTCCTTGTCGGCACGACGAATCAGACCGACCCGCCAAGATTCACCATGCATGGCGGAACCATTTCCGATAACACTGCGGGTGCGTCTGACGGCGGTGGCGGCGGCGTATATGTGGGTGAGAAGTGCAGCTTCACCATGGACGGCGGAGCCATCACCGGCAACAAGGCGTCCGCCACGGGGAATACAAGTTATGGCCACGGGGGCGGCATTTATTCGGAGAGAGGGGTAACCGTCGAGAATGTGACGATCACCGGAAACAACAGTACCTTTGAGGGCGGCGGCATCTATGGAAAGGGCGCTATTACCCTCACCGATGCTACCGTTACCGACAACTCTCAATATGACGTTTACTACGACGGAAGGGAAAGCAACACTCCTGAGCTCACTATTTCCGGCTCGGTGAAGGCCGGTTATTACGCCAATGAAGCTTGGAAGCTGCCCATTCTTGTATCAGGCGCATTGAGAGAGGATTCGGTCATCCGTGTGGGCGTGCGTGAAGGCATAAATCTTGGGGCCATCGCCGAACCGGCAAGCGGCGTGACGCTCAGCGCCGAGAACTTCAAGGCGGACGCCGCCGACTGCGTGACCAGCCTGGGCGATGACGGCAAGGTCTATCTTGTGCCCTGCACGCACGAGATGGACGATACCGGCTACACCTGCAAGAAGTGCCATACGCAATTCGACGCGCGCGTGGGCGATAGCGCCTATTATCAGACGCTGACGAAGGCGTTTGATGCAGCCAGAGGCAACACCGTGACGCTGCTGCGGGATGTGACACTCGCAGGAAATTGCTCTTCTTCTTACACCTACTCAGCGACGCTGGATCTGAATGGCAAAACTGTCAGCAGCGAGCGTTATTACATTAGCGTCGGAGGTGGGAACAAACCCAGGACTCTGACGGTCAAGGATTCCGGAACAGGCGGCGGAACGCAGGCGCTCGATGTCACGTTTTACGTTTCCTCCAACGGAACGCTTGCAGTCGGCGACTCCTACACCGGCAAGATTTCGCGCGTGGAGCTGCAGGCCGGCGGCGCATTGGAGCGCTTTGGCGGCGAAATCGGCGAGTTGGTATTAAGCAATGCTGCGGCTGGCTCCACAAGTACGGGCTACAATCTGAAGCTGTGGAATGGCAATACAAACGCCTGCACCATCGGCAAGATCACGGACAGCACGAAGAGCAAGAGCCTCACCGTTCAAGACCTGCTGAAAACCAACCATGCAAAGTGCGAGCTGTACGGCGAAAAGGACGGTACATGGAGCATCGTTGATAAGAGCGCTAAAATTGTGGACTTGACCGGCTATACAACGTACAAGGTGCAGTTCCCGGAGTGCGTCCATCAGTGCGCCGATGACAGCAACCCCGTGTGCTCTGTGTGCCACAAGGACCTGTATACGAAAATTACCGCCCAGAGCACCGACGGCACGACCAAGACTGCCTACTTCACGGAAGACAGTGCGCTGGAACACGGCTATGTAGAGGCCATCCAGACCTTGAACGGCTGGAGCAATGAGGGCTGCACCGAGCCGACGCTGACCCTGCTGCGGGATATGTATGCTTTCGGCACCTCCATGCCGCTGACCGGCACGCTGACGCTGAAGGGCGGAACGCACACCGCCAAGAATGTGACGGTCGCTAAAAACGCGGACGTGACCTTTGCCAGCGGCAGCTATAAAGGTGCGACCATCGACGGCACGGCGACGGTGAAGGAGGGCGTCACATTTACCGACGCCTCCGTCGAGGTGAACGGTACGCTGAACGCCAAGGGCGGTACCTTCACTGGTAATGTCAAATTCAACGGCAGCAGCATCGCGAACATCAGCGGCGGCAGCTTTAATAATGAAAAGAAATATGGCGGCGTTACGTTTGACTACAATGTCACGGGGACGATCACCGGCGGCACGTTTACCTTCGCGGATTTTTACACCACCAAAGTCAAGCTCTCCGGCGGCACATTTACGATGATCAAAACCAACGGCGACCGCAAACTCGCCGACCTGCTGGCGGAGGGCGCGGCGTATTACGGAGCAAGTGATAATCAGGCTGTGACCAATGATAGAGTGAATACGCTGGAAAATGTCAAGGTCGTGTCGCATACGCACAACGGCGGCACGGACGGCAAGGGCATTTGCAGTGTCTGTAAGAAGCAGATGGCGGCGTCGCTGACCATCGGCGACAAGACGAGCTGGTACACGGCCTTTGCCACTGCCATTGAGGCGGCGAACGCGGCGGACGGTGCAAAGACCATCACGCTGTATCAGAATGTGGATGACACTGTCAACGGGAAGCGGACCACCTATGAGCTGACCCGCGGGCCGGTGACGCTGGCGACCGGCGGGAAAACGGTCGATGGTGTGGACCTCATCGCCAAGGGCATTTCTCTGACGGTCACGGGCAGCAACGGAGGCTTCTATGTGACGGTGGACGGCAAAGACGCGGAATTGACCGTCAAGGACAAGGATACGAAGCTCGCCATTGTCACGGCGAAGAACGGCGGAAAGCTTTCGCTGAGCAACGGCACCTTCAGCCGTGTGGCTGTAAAGGACGACGGCAGCAGCGCCAGCCTCAGCGGCGGCAGCTACGGCGCGATCACGAGCGATGCCGGCTATGTCAAGCCCTACGCGCTGCTGGCGAAGGGGTACGCTTACAAAAAAACAACGGATAATGAATGGCTCCCCAACGCCAATTCAATCCCGTCAAAAGTCACCGTTGAAAAAGCCCCCTTCGCGGTCGAAAAGATCTATCCGAATAGCGATACGAACTACACCGGAAGCTCGGCGTTTGCGACGGACGGCAATATCACGCTGACTGCGGTAATCGCGTCCGAGCCCGAAACGGAGAACGTCACCTACTACTACTGGTGGGAGCTGTTTAACGAATCAGAAAACGACTGGACCACGAGTTTCAAAAAAGTTAATACTGCAACGCATACCGGCGAGAAGAGCAAGACGCTCACAATCTCCGGGCTGCCCGTAGACAAGAGCTATCAGTACCACATTTACGTCCAGTGCAGCAACGGCTACAATTGCTACAGCGAGCCGTTCACCGTGACCCAGCATCAGCATAGCTGGACGTACACGGCAAGCGGCGCGACCATCACCGCGAAGTGTACGGCAGAGGGCTGCTATCTGACCGACGGAAACGGCGGCAGCGTGACCATTGCGGCCCCCGCCGAGCTGACCTACAGCGGGGAAGGCAAACCCGCCACGGTGACTGCAAGCAGCGATTGGCAGGGTCCGGCGGCGAGTGGGATCACCATCAGCTACATAAAGACGGGCACGTATGGTCAACAGATGTTGGAAAACGGCGCGCTCCCCACCGACGCGGGCGAGTACACCGCCAGCATCACGGTGGGCGAGGGTAACAAGGCTGCCACTGCCAGCGTGGAGTATACCATTCAGAAGGCTAATCCGGTGGTGACCGAATGGCCGACGCTTTCTGCATCGGTTTATGTCAACAGTGAAGCGACCCTCACCGGCGGCAGCGGCGAAGGCACCTTCGCTTTCAAGGCAGGTGCTGCGAAATCTTGGGACAGCGCAGGCAGCAAGACCACCACGATTGTGTTTACTCCCACAGATACCAATAATTACAAGGAGCTGACTCAGGACTATAACGTAACGGTTGTCAAGCGTACGGTAAAGAGCTGCCATACGCTGACTGGCATTACGGACAAGCCCTACGGAACGGCGCTGGAAGAGCTGGGACTACCCGAAACCGTGACGATCACCACGGAGGACGGCAAAACATTTGATAAGATCCCCGTCACATGGAGCGGTTATAATCCGAATACGCTGGAGGAGCAGACGCTCACCGGAACATTAGATCTTACTTCGATTGCTAACGAGGTGGAGCAGCCCGGCATGCCTGTGACGGCGCAGATCAAGGTCAAACTCACGCAGAAGAACTTCAGCGGCATTTCGCCTGAGGCTTATGATGGTGTGTATGACGGTAAGGCGCACGGAATCACCCTCACCGGCGTGCCCAGTGGCGCAACCGTAAAATACGGCGAAAGCGCAGATAGCTGCACACAGGACAGCCTGACCTACACCAACTTCACGAATGGTCCAAAGATCGTATTTTATAAGGTCTCCCAGTTCGGCTATGCGGATGCTTCCGGCTCCGCCTGGGTAAATATTACCAAACGCCCACTCACCGTTTCCAGCATCACGGAAAATAAGACCTATGCGTATGCTTCCGGTTCAGACGGTAAGGCAATCGGTGTGAATATTGCAGGAAAGCTTCCGACGGATAGGGGAACTACAGCATATGCGGTTGCAAAGACAGATACAGAGAAGCTTTTAAGTGAGGTAACAGTCGATACAGCCGGAAATCTGACCTATAAAGTAAATCAGGTAGATGCGTCCAAGGTTGGAAAGACAGCAATTATCACGGTAACAGCTTCGATGGAGAACTATGCGAATGCTGGATACACGCTGACGATTAGTATTACAGATAAGAAGACGGTAGAGATTAAGAGCGGAAACACCGTATCTGTAGATGGAAGCAATGCGCTGACCTATGGGGAAAAGGTTTCAAAGCTGACACTTGGAAATACCGTTTTTGTGGAAGCCGGTACAGATGATGTGATAGAAGGTATTCTTTCATGGAGCAATCCGGACGAGATACCGGCAGCCGGAACCACACAGGCGGGCTGGGTATTCAAGCCGGCAGACAGTACGTATTACGCGGAACTTACCGGAACAGCAGCCATCACAGTAGCCAAGGCAACTCCGATAGTTGTAACAGTACCAACCGTTGCAGAGCGTGGATACAATCCGGATGCTGCGCTTACCGGTTCAGATATAACAGGCGGAAGTGTGACAGGGGCAGATGGCAATTCACTTGCCGGAACATGGAGCTTTACAGGAACGAACATCATTCCGACTGTAAACAACAAAGGCTATCAGGCAGTATTTACACCTGATGACACAAACAACTACAATACAGTAACTAGAACAATAACAGTTACGGTCAATAAGGCAGCGAAAGCTCCAAACATGCCGGAAGCTGCAATGACACCGGCACACAGCACAAAGAAGGTTGGCAATATTACACTTCAGGAAGGATGGAGCTGGCAGGAGGCAGATAAGGACACGGTGCTTGCAGATGGTGTGGCTGTGACGGCGACTGCGGTTTATATAGGAGCTGACAAGGGAAATTATGAGACAGAAAGTGTAAGCATTACGATTACAAGAAGAGAATGTGATCACACGCACACTGAAATACGGAATCAGCGGGAAGCGACCTGCACGCAGACCGGATACGCAGGAGATACCTATTGTACGGACTGCGATAAACTTATGAGTACCGGAAAAGAGCTGGCAGCATTGGGACATGATTATAAAGCAACCGTAACAAAGCAGCCGACGACAACCGAGGAAGGAGTCAGAACCTACACCTGCACCAGATGCAGCAGTAGCTACACAGAGAGCATTGCGAAGCTGCCGGAGGAACAGCACACTCACAACTATACGGGAAGCATTACGAAGGAGGCAACCTGTACAGAGGCAGGGGTAAGGACATACACCTGTTCCTGTGGAGACAGCTACACGGAGAATATTCCGGCAACAGGACACAGCTATGTATCAAAGGTGACGAAGGCTGCAACGACAACAGAGGAAGGCATCATGACCTATACCTGCTCCAAGTGCGGACACAGTTACACACAGCCGATCGCTAAGATCAAGTCCGATGACAGCAGCAAGGATAATGGCAGTCAGAACCGGAAACCGCAGACTGGCACAGACAATGGTAATCAGAATCAGAAGCCACAGCCTGATACGGATAATGGTAAGGACAACGGCACTTCAATTAAGCCATACATCAAGGACGACAGCGGCAAGGAAGGCTGGGATGTTATCAAGCCACAGCTTGAAGAAGCTAAGTCAGGCGATACGGTAACAGTTGCCATGAACGGAACGACTGTAGTACCGAAGGATGTAATTGACAGTATCAAGGGCAAGGATACAACACTTGTTCTGGATATGGGAAATGGTCTTTCCTGGAAGATTTTTGGAAAGGATATTACTGATGCAGCTGGAGATATTGATTTTGATGTGACAGTCGGAGCCGACGCCGGAAAATCCATTCCTGTGGATGTGATCAATAACGTGACCGGGGAACATTCTTCCTTGAATCTGACTCTTGCTTATGACGGAGAGTTTGGATTTACAGCCACACTGACCGTCAACATGGAATCAAAGAATGCAGGACTGTATGCGAACCTGTTCTACTACAATGAACAGACCGGAGAACTGGAATTTATATAATTATTCCTCTAACTTTCCCTATTTTACAGGCTTTCCCGTCTGTTCATTAGTGAAATGATATGTAGTTTCCCTTATTTTTGCCCTTATGAGATAATCACAAGGGAAATAAGGGAAATTTTTTAGTCATTGCCTACCACTTTATCAAGAAGCCGAACCGATTTTCGTTTCGCATCTCTTGTGGAGTGAGCATAGACGTTCATTGTGGTACTGACATCTGAGTGTCCTAACAATTCCTGCACATCTTTTGGGGCAGCTCCATTTGCTAAAAGGTTGCTTGTATAGGTGTGACGTAACTGGTGGAAATGAAAGCCTTCAAATCCCTCTAATGTTTTTGCCACCTTTCTGCATACCGTTCCCAAAGTAGTCGGAAGTTCCAGACAACCATCCGGTCTTAAGCAGACAAAAGAAATTTCTTTATAATCTGCCGGGACTTCCTGCGTTCTGTCTAAGCAATAATATTCGTAGTACACTCTGTTTTTCTCTTTGACCTCTTTGTAGTAGTTCGTGTGATAAAGTTCTCCGTACTGCATTCGATTTTTTAACTGCTCTTTCCGGGCATTACGGAAAATCTCTACCAGTGTATCTCCAAAATCAACAACCCTTACTTTTTTCCGCTTGGTTGGTCCGATGATATATTTGCGCTTTGAGCCATCATATCGGATGCTGCGTCTTATGGTAAGGCATTGTTCTTCCAGATTTACGTCCTGCCACGCCAAACCGCAGGCTTCTCCAATACGAAGCCCGGCATAATAGGCTATCTGGATTGGAAGTATTGCGGCTGGGTTCTTTTTTTGCAGATAAGCAAGCAATCTTTCATAATCTTCTCGTGAAATTGGTTGGACATTTCCGTCCATATCCTCATCGGAAAACAAATCCACTTCATCCGTCTGATACCGCAGTTTAATATACTGCATGGGATTGAACGTAATATACTGCTTTGGAAATACTGCAAAACGGAAGGACTGCTGCATGACTGCGGAAAAAGAATGGATATAATCTTTGCTGTAACCCTTTCTCTCTTTTCCGTCGGGATGAACTCCCCCGAAGGAAAGCAAATCGAAGAAGGATTGCAAATGTTCAGAGGTTACATTTTTCAGTTTCCGTTCTGCCAATGGGTGTTTCTTGATATTTCGGATTGTTCCGAGGTAATTCTCCACCGTACCATTGCTGAGCGTACCTGTTTTTAATTCCTCCTCTGCCCACACATCCAAAAGCTGTCCGACTGTGAGATTTTCCGCTTTGGCAACAAATTTCTTTTTCTCATAATCATCCATTGCCTGACGGAGCAGCTTTTCAGTTTCACTTTTGCTTTCTGTTCCAACGCATTCTTTCTGAACAAGATTGCCGCTTGCGTCCTCTACATAGAAGCGGTAGTACCATTTCTTTCCTTTTTTTCTTACAGATCCTTTTGCCATAATCGTATGTCTCCTTTCGATATTAGACAATCGGAACTGATGAAATGCTTCGTGCGTGTAAGTATATCATAACTCCGGTTGTCTTACTATACCGATTCGGAATCTTCGTATAAGACTTCTGATAAAAGATTTGCAAGCCTTTGTTCTGCTGTTTTTGGTTTCTTGGAATAGAGCCTTACAACGTCTGCCATCTCATTAAAAGCATTGATGGTGTGAGTGATTTCCCTTAAGAACATAATCTCATTATATTCATCATTCGATTCAAACCCTATTGTTTTGGCAATATCCGTCTGACCAGCATTCCCCTTGAAGTTTTTGCAGGCGAACTGGAAGGAATCCAAAAACAGACCATATTGTTTTAACATCAGCAGTAATAAATCTTTTGAAAAAGCATCTTCTTCTTTGGTAAGGGCAAGCGGTAACTGTTCCAGAATATCTCCCATCGCATCACGAATCTGTAACTCTCTCTTATCCGTAATGTCGGTTTCATATTCATCTGTTTCCCCTTTGAGCCATTCCACAGATACATGGAGTGCTTCCGAAAGACCTTCCAGCACCATTTTTTTCGTATTGTCAATCGAACCATTCTCATAACGCAGGATTGTAGAAGCGGTAACACCCATCTTTTCTGCGACATAAGGCTGTGTCAGATTCAATTCCAGACGGCGCTGTTTTACTCTGCTGCCTATCAGCTTGCGTAGTTCTTTATCTTTCATGCTGACTGCCTCCTTTTTCGGTATGTATGAATTATAGCATTGTTTTTCCGAAATTGCAATATGCAATGCAATATTTATTTTTAACATTTCGTAACGCTTGACAAAAAGATGTGAAAAGGATATACTTACATCACAAGAATTGCATAATGCAATTTATAAGGAGGTGATTATATGACGCAAAGAAAAATTGCATTATCCATCGAAGAAGCTGCTGACTATACGGGAATCGGCAGAAACACCTTAAGACAGCTTGTAGAATGGAAGAAACTTCCAGTATTAAAGGTTGGTCGCAAAGTCCTGATTAAAACCGATATTCTGGAAATGTTTATGGAAGCGAATGAAGGTCGTGATTTGAGGGATAGAGGAAATGTAAAAGCCGTAACAAGAACTGCGGCAAATTAAAAAGGCGGCTTCCAAAGAAACCGCCAAAGGTTCTATCAGACCGAAGCCATGATATACCTACACGCAAGAAGATTATACCATGTGCTTCTTCTGATACGCAACCGAGAACTTATGTTTGCAAGAGAAAGGAGAATGTAATAATGGCAAAATCAACAAAAAGTTATGAAGAACGAATGCTTGAAATGGAAAAGAAGGAACAGGAAAGCCTTGAAAAAGCAAAACGATATGCAGCACAGAAGAAAGAACTTCTGAAACGAAAGAAAGCCGAAGAAAGTAAAAAACGAACCCATAGGCTCTGTCAGATTGGCGGTGCGGTGGAATCCGTTCTTGGTGCTCCTATTGAGGAAGAAGACATCCCAAAGCTGATTGTTTTTCTGAAAAGGCAGGAAGCCAATGGGAGATTTTTCTCAAAAGCAATGCAGAAAGAAACCAATACCGATATGGAGGAAGTGTAATGGCAGAGGGGATGAGTTTTTCATTCCCTTCATTGCTTTTTCATGAAGGGCGCACTTATGGACAACCAGAGGTCGTCCCAATAAGTTTGCCACAAGTGGCAACCGGTCTGCGCTCACGCTTGCCGGGCTCGTTCCGTCGGCGGGGCTTTCAGCCAGACCTGCTCATGCCGCAGGAGGCACTCTTCGCCAGAGAGGCGCATTCCATGCAGGCTGCTATGCGCAGGGCACTCTTACGCAGAGGGCGTTCCGGCAATGCTGCTTTTTCTAAAACTGAAAGCAATGTTGCCGGAAATCTATGCCGGATGTGCAGAAAGGGGGAATCCAGACATGGCGATTTTTCATTACACAATCAAAATAGTCGGACGAAGTAAAGGGAAATCTGTTATCTCCGCTTCCGCATATCTCAATGGGGATGTGATGAAAAACGAGGAAACCGGG
>ERZ1504675.326-NODE-326-length-14387-cov-4.463648_pt1 | contig 14387 bp, 17 predicted proteins | sample MGYA00572432_ERZ1504675 | MGnify/ENA primary metagenome ERZ1504675 (study PRJEB39906, sample SAMEA3182116) | gut metagenome | biome: human; feature: gut; material: Stool; isolation source: human stools | place: Canada | collected 2014-02-25 ...
GCATTGCATCCAGTTCATCAAAGCAGCTTCCAGTATAATCCGTTTTGTCCTCCAGTTCAATGTAGATCGCCATTCTGTGTAAGATGTACACGATTTTATCATCCACGGTTTTCTGATAATCCAACAGTTGTCTTCTGCCATCCGGCATATAGAGATTCCACAGTGTGCCTATCCCCGCTCCGATCACCAGGATCAGGAATTCGTTCAGAATCATGGACGGACTGCAGCTCTTAGCTGAAACATAATGTGTACAAAGTACTGCAATAGGAGCAATCGCTTCCTTCATGTCTAATGCCATGCAGCTAAACAGATATGGGATCAGAACAATACCAAACGCCCATACATGATATCCGGCAAACGGAAAGATCACTGCTGACAAGATCGTCATGATCACAAATATGATCATGCGCTTCGCTGTTATCCGCACAGTTTCCTTCTTCGTATCCTGGATCGTCAGGAGAGTGATAATCCCTGCGGCATACGCAAACTGAAGCTGCAGGGCTGCTGCAAGCAGTACGGCAGCTACGGAGCCGGTAACATATTTGATAAGTTTTATGATTTCCTCAGTTTTCATTTTCATAGGTATGGCTTCCATTCTTACTATTTAAAATTCAGCACCCACCTGCCCTCTGACATATAGTATATCAGCTTTGCGGCTAGCTGTCCGCCTAAAATGACAATCGTACAATCAAACTCTATGGATGGAATACCTGCATAGTTCTTTCGTTCCTGGGAGTGTATCTGCAGCTGTTTGATGGTCCGGATCTCTCCAAGCGGATTACTTTTTCGATTTCTTCTGCTGTTTCGTCATCCACATAATACCGTCCACACATAATGATCTCCTAATAAGCTACGCTATGTTCTTATTTCATCTTATCATAAACACCTGATCCAAACGATTCAAGAGGGTCTTTTCAAATTATAATCTATCATATTGATATTATTTATTCCATGATTTTTATACGATTCATGAATCACATCGGTTGACAGAGAAACCGGAACCGCTTCGTCACAGAAAAGCGTGGAGCCGAAGAATTGATGATGTAAACAGACTCGTCTACAACATTGATGAAAATGGATTTTTGTGGATTATTTCCTGCCGTGGACACTATGAGGATTGATAAAAGAGGGCAATGAGCCCTCTTTTGAGTGGAGTGGGTGAAGAAAACTCTGTAAATACGTAGATCTTCTATAATAATGAATGGCGGAAGGCTTGTGAATAAGCTTTCCGCCTTGTTTTTATATATAACAGCGAAATGATTGCATGTCAAGCTTTCGCACACCACCATCTGGTTTGGGAATCGTGGCTCGTCTTACTGGAGACGGAGTATACTTTCCACGATAAATGCGGTCGGTTAACTCTTGTTGATGTTCCTTTAGATATGGAAGAGCCTCCTCAATGGTCATGCCATCAATTCCCGGTGCTCCCTTGTTTGCCTTAACTCTCTTATACGCTCTGTTAAAGTTGTCTTTATACAGTATCGTTTCCAAAAGTCTCGGCTGTGCACTGTCTCTTTCTTTCCATATCCGATTGAATGACCTAGACGCTTTCACATATTACCGGGAATACAACCCCTTACTTTTTTATGAGCATAACTAACGGACGCTCTCAGCCTCCCACTCTATGACAGCTCCACTGGATGCATCGATCGTAAAGTCATATTCCGTTCCGCCATAGATGATCTTGCCTTCGTATTCCGGACGTCCATCATCATAATCGAATTTCCATTCGTAGATGTCCTTTTGTGTTGCACCGCTTACACGGCCAAGTGCCGTCTGCTTTGCATCTGCCTCACTGACAGTAACGTTACTGCTATTGCTGACACTCCATCCGGATGTTTTTTCATCGTATGCGGAACTTAAAATCTCACCGGTATCCACGGCTATTTCATAGTCGTACTTCTTACCGCCTGCGTACCATTCAATTTCATATACCTGGCGTCTGCCTTCATAGTCCAGCTTTGACTTGGTGATCGTTGCATCCGTTGCCTTCACTCCGGCATGCTCAAGAGCTATCTTCTGTGCCATTTCCTCATCCACTGTGCCGGTTACCGTCTGCGCGGTAGCTGCGGCAGAACTCTGCGTTGTGGCAGAATCGGCAGCGGAGACTGTCGCCTCCGTCTGTGCCTGGGTATCTACCGCATTCTTCTCCCGGCTGCTCATTTCCATGACTGCACCCGTTTCTGCATTTACAGTGTAGGCATAAGCATAATCGCCCGAAGTAAACTCAACCTTATAGCAGGACGTCCCTGCTACTTCATTCAGGGTCGTCGCTGAAATTGCTGCATCCTCCGCAGCAATATTGGCTGCCTTTAACGCTACCTCCTGAGCTGCTTCCATGCTGATCAGCTGTGCCTGGCTGCTTGGCTGCTGATTTATCACTGGTTTACCGCCACATCCGGTCATAGCCACTGCCAGGGACAGTGCTGCGCCGGTTAAAATCAATTTACGTTTCATCATCTATCTTTACCTCCTTCTATTCAAAGTGAATTGCGTAGATTGTAGCAGGCAGCCTTTTGTTGTGTCAATAGACGATTTTTAATTTTTCTATTAAATTTTCATGTAATCTATTGCGGTAATCATAGCGGAGAGCGTAAGGCCGGAAAAAAGAACCAGGTTATAGGGAACTCCAAGGTTTTGGGAAAAATCCCTTCCCAGACCTACGATATTGAAATGGTTTGCAAACAGGAATGCCAGTATCACCAGTGGCACTGTCAGCCACACGATTTCATAGCGGCCTTTCAGTACCAGTGAAAAATGCCCTACCAGCCATGAGGACAGCGCCTGTGTCATCTCATATTTATAGGCAAGATAACTGGTAATTCCGCCGATCACATTTCCAAACACGATACCCACCAGCGGAACCATAACAAGATCCTTGAACCGGATCCTCTGGATGAACCAGACAAAAACCCATGTGCCTAAGATTGCCGTAGCAAAGGCAAAAAGGGTGCGACTCCACAAGTTGGAAGCCGGCATAAACAACAGCGCAAGCAGGACAATGGTTGATCGATGCGACTTGATAAAATCAACTCCTTTCTTTTCTAGGTTAGCCATCACTAACTAAATAGTAAAATAAATACGCAGCTTTGATCAGACATACCATGCCTCTCGCACTGCGTATCGCTTTGCTATAATATCATATACAGTTAGTCTTGTGCAACTTCGCAAAAGCACTGATTTTTTCCATGAGATAGTGAATAAATTGTGCAAATTGCTATTTTTTAATTTTAATATTCTCACATATCGGTCTTCATCATACTCCCATCCGCAAACATCACAATAATATTTTTAGTCTGTTCATTTTCGTTCAAATACATATTCCGATTCAGATGACAAATCTCTTCTGAAAGTATATCCAAGTCTGTCAAATTTTTGTATCTCTGCAGGATTCTCAATTTCTCTTTCTGCCATGAACCGAACCATTTCCCCTCGGGCCATTTTGGCATATGTCCCTTTCGTTACCAGTTTATTTCCCGATAACTCACAAAAGGAGACCGTAATATAGGTATCCTTAGGTGTCAGATACTTTTCTATGCACTTTGAGTATTCTTTTGATGCCAGATTAATGATAACCCTGCTGTCATCAATCACTGAACGATATAATCTCTCCCCCCAGTAATCATACAGATTTTTTGCATCTCCTATCCCGACCTTTGCCTGCATTTCTAACCGGTACGGTGTCACCCCATCCATTGGTTCCAAAACACCATAAAACGCAGACAGGATTCTCAAGTGCTTTTGTACATATGCAAGCTGTCTATCCTCAAACACAGCTGGTGCCATATACTGAAATGCGATTCCTTCATAGGATAATACTGCCGGAGTAAGTCCACGGTACAGATCCATAGTTTCCAGTCTGTGAAAGTTCTGTTCGGCAATCTTATCGTTACATTTCCAGACTGCTTTCAGCTCCTCTTTGGACTGACTCTTCATAAAACTCAATATCTCTGCTGTCTGATCCATATGTTTTGGCACATTAACCGGTGCAAGGCTGTCCGTATCGCTTACCATCTTTTTTGCAGGAGACAGTATGATTTTCATCCTTCTAATTCCTTAAGCATATTTTCAGGGTCATCTGCTGCTTTGACTTTATCATTAGCCTTGATGATGACTCCCTGTTCATCGATAAGATATGTGGTCCTTACCACGCCCATAGATATTTTTCCATAGTTTTTCTTTTCTTTCCAGACATCATAGGCTTCAATAACTTTACGTTCCGGATCAGCTAAAAGTGTAAATGCCAGACCATATTTTTCTTCAAATCTCTTATGAGAAGCCACGGAATCTTTACTGACTCCAAGAATGACCGCACCCTTTTCCGCAAACTGCGGATATCTCTCTGAAAAACCGCATGCCTGTTTCGTACATCCGGGTGTGTTATCCTTTGGATAAAAATATAAAATCACTTTTTTGCCTGCATAATCACTTAATTTATGCATTACACCGTCCTGATCCGGCAATTCAAAATCGGGTGCTTTTTTTCCTGCTTCTAACATATATGTTTTCCTCCACTTTCTTATCTAATTTGGTTTTTACATTATAATACATCACCTTGCTGTGATAAAGTCTTTTTTGATGTCAAGAAACGCTTTCATGTCTTCCAGGATATGATACAGCATGGACCGGTTTTCAAATTCCTGTCGTGTGACCGGGAGCGGCTGCTGTTCATAATGGTGGTGTAATCTCTCTAACTCCGACAGCAGGGTTTCCACGTTATTTTGTTCTGCAAACTCATCTGCATATATTCATAATAGTAATCATCCTCTGTGATCAGATGGTTATTCATATATCGTAATGCCTCTTTTTTCAGATTCACAAGCATTGCATCCAGTTCATCAAAGCAGCTTCCAGTATAATCCGTCTTGTCCTCCAGTTCTATATAGATCGTCATGATCACAAATATGATCATGCGCTTCGCTGTTATCCGCACAGTTTCCTTCTTCGTATCCTGGATCGTCAGGAGAGTGATAATTCCTGCGGCATACGCAAACTGAAGCTGCATGGCTGCTGCAAGCAGTACGGCAGCTACGGAGCCGGTGACATATTTGATAAGTTTTATGGTTTCCTCAGTTTTCATTTTACTATCTCGAATCTTTGATCCTTTGCCATTTCTGTCTACCTCCGAATGATTCCTTTATAAAATGTTACCGCATCTGCCAGATCTTTATGATCGGGGTGTCCCTTTGCAATCCCTCCAACCAGCTTGAACGGGCCGAAGGTATCATACCCCTTACAGGAAAATTTTCCGACAATCTTCCCCTGCTTGCTTTTTACGACTTCTTCTATTGACTGGAATGCCGCACTGCCGCCACAGGTGCAGATCAGAAAAACATCTTTATTTGCCGGTAAATTGACAGAAGCAAAATTTAGTACTGTCTGATGAAATTTCCCATAATATACCCCGGAGGCAAAGCCGATCAGGTCATATCCTGACAAATCTCTTTCTTTTTCCTTCGTAGCATCGATCAGATCTACCGCGTTTTCACCGGCGATTGCTTCCACCACCTTTTTGGTATTTTCATGGTGAACCGATGCATAAATAATTGCTGCTTTCATGTACTCATTCTCCCTGATAATTTTCTCTGTTTATCATGCTATTTCATGTTCTAGCAATGGTTTAATTTTACTATAAATAACCGTCCCCTGCCGCCTGTCGCAGTTCCTTTTCTTTGTGCCATGTTTTTTCGACCATTATAAACTATCTTTCTGACTTTATCTTATCATGCTAAAAATACCAATTCAATGAAATTTGAACAGAATATCCGGACAAATGACCGCCAGTCTTCAAAAGGAAATCAGTTAAAATGGGAAAACGAAGGTATATGGTATAAAGCTGATTATACCGGATACGAAGGTCTGGTCGAATACATGATATCCCATCTGTTAAAAAAATCATCACTGGCAGAAAATGAATTTGTTTGTTATGATCTTGAAGAAATAAAATATGGAACTGTGATTTATAATGGGGTAAATAGTCCTGATTTTTTGGGCAAAGGTTGGCAGATTATTACTTTAGAACGTCTATTCCGGAACTTTTTCGGAGAAAGTCTCCAAATGCGATGGATTGAATAGTACAGAGAAAAGATAAAAAGAAGAAAAGAGAGGGGCCTCGGCACCCTCTCCCGATATAGAAGATTATGCTACCTGTGGATAGTCAATAACTGCAATTTCCTGCATCAATTTCTTTGCCATATTTACAATCGTTTCAAGTCGCTCAGCAACTTCATCCGTATAATATTTTTCTCCACACTGCTCACATTCAAGGCATGGAACATTCTTAATTACAATAATGCAATTTTTATAATTTACGACGTGTGTTGTTGTACTATTTACGGTTGTACTATTTTTGCAATACATACACATATCCATCACCTCTTTCTTCGTGTCTTTAAATCATCTTCAAATTTCTTTGTATCTGGATAATCCTCTATGATTTCGCCGGTTGCAATTCCATTTTTTACGTCGGCACGACTGATATCTCTTTCCTGCATTCGCTGTAAACAATGCTGTGTCCAGAGAATTTTTGATTCAGCACACAATTGTTGATATATTTCTAAATTCATTCGTTCCCTCCTTAACATTGTTGTAATCTATAAATATTATACATCAGTTTTACCTCATATAATACCTAAATCTAGTTTACTCTATCTTTAGCTCATATCGTTACAAAAACCTTATATCTCTTGTATTATAATTATAAGGCGTTAACAAATCGGATTTTGATAGGGGAAGGCATGAATATGATTATAGTAATGGAAAAAACACAACTTCAGGACTTGCTTCGAGCGCAAACTATTCAGCTTTTATTGTTGGATTATGATGAAAATCATATATTTTTCCTTTTCATAAAGCGTAACATAATATTACCTATGTATTGTTGCAAAAATACTCCGGAAAATCAATAGTCTTTTGTGACACAACATTAGCACTAAACTGTCCTCGCATGGCACGGCTTTGCGATTTTCACTGTCGCTTTACTATGCTACAATCCCATCTTTGGCTCTATAAAGTGTCAAAGATGGGAGAAGGAGATCTTGTCTTGATGAGTATTGATGCCTTTGAAAAAAGGGAACAGACACTGCAGCTACATGCAAATGTCTTACAAGCCGAGCAGGAACGCATAGACGGTGCTCCTACCCTCAGTGTATCCGAAGCCAGAAAGCAACTCAGGGAGCGCATGAAAAATGTTGCCCCCTCTCATAAGTTCTACCTTCTACCTTTTTATTGTCTCAACAATATGAATCATTTTCTCTAAGCATTGTTCAAAAAAGAAACGATAGCTTTCGCAATAATAATTTGCATATTCTCCTTTAGCAACATCAAATTCCCTATTTCTTCGACAGCCCCCTCTGCATAGTGTATGGAACTTACATTCTATGCAGTCTTTTGCAGACTTTTGCGACTGCTCCACAAATGCAATTGATTTTCGCTTTTCATCAATCTCTACCAAACGGTCACTATTAAAATTGCCTAGTCTGTATTCATCTAACATATAAAAATCGCACGGATACACACTACCATCGGCTTCCACCACATTCTGTATACCACAGATTCCTCGTTGTTCGCAGGATTCCGGCTGATATCCAAGCAGAATTCCTATATAGTTTTCAAATTGTCTTATATAAGGATGTTCTCCATTTTTCCAATCCTCGTACCATAAGTTAAATAACTCTACTAAAAACCGTCCATATTGTTCAGGTTTTAAGGCAAATGAACTTTTCCCCCTAATTTCCCCCAACGGATCCAAACATGCAATATACTGTTGATATTTCCACCCCTGCCTCTTATAATAATTATATATTTCCGTCGCATGATAAGCAGCATTCTGTGTTACTACCGTCAGAATATTGTAATCCACTCCATATTGATCCATAAGATCTGCCGCAGACTTAATCCGATCAAATGTAGGATTTCCATTTTTGTCATGACGGTACATATCATGAAGCTGTTTTGTACCATCTATTGATAGCCCAATTAAAAATTGATTTTCTTTGAAAAATTTACACCATGCATCATCTAGCAGATATCCATTCGTCTGCAAAGCATTATTCACCCGTATTCCATGCTTGTTATAATGCCTCTGGTATTCCACAGCTTTTTCAAAAAAAGTAAGTCCACGCAAAGTAGGCTCACCACCTTGATATACATAGCTTATTAACCCTTCAGCATGAATCATAGTCTTTCTAATAACATTTTTTAGTGTTTGTTCTGACATAAACCCATACGAATCCTGTGACCTTTTTTTCATTTCATCACAATAGAAACAGTAATCACATTGCATGTTGCACATCCCTGATGCAGGTTTTATCAGTACGCTGATTGTCGGCATATCATCCTCCCTATATTTTTCTTATATAAGTGCTACTAATACTTTTAATACCCCAGCCAATATCATCACAAAAACAGGATTCCATTTTGTTTTCCTAAGCAGTACCACACTGATTGCAAAAATCAGCACCATGTCCCATTTAACTCCATCAATGTTGATAATACCACTTCCCCAAAAGGCCGTGCAAACATCAGCCAATGACACTCCGCTCCCCAAGTTTGAATGTCATTACCGGAGAGAACTGGCTTGTGCTGCCACCTTCCCAGATTCCGTCCTTTTCATGATAAAGTGCTGGAGTAAATTTTTCAGATTTTTCTAGTTTAGAGTAATCAACATTCTTCATAGAATCATATGAAAATGTATTTTTATCTTCTCCTTTTGGAATTTCATAAGAAGAAAGTAAAATTCCCTGTTCTATTTCCATGATAAGGAAAAGATGTGGAGATGCATGACGTTTTCCAGTTATCGAACACTATTTCTCTTTTGCTTTTGCTATACTGGCGATATCTCCCACTCCATTCAATACCATTGTCGGAAGATAAGCATAAGTTTTGAGTGTGTCCTTCGTTGAACATCCAGAGAGAACCAATACAGTAGACATACCACTTTCCATTCCTGAAATCACATCTGTATCCATACGGTCCCCAACCATTACTGCTTCTGCTGAATGACATCCAAGCATATTTAATCCAGTTCTCATCATCAGTGGATTGGGTTTTCCACAGAAATATGCCTGTGTTCCTGTTGCCATTTCTATCGGTGCAACCAATGCACGGCAAGCAGGAGCAATGCCGTTCTCAATCGGGCCGGAAACATCTGAGTTTGCTCCGATCAGCTTTGCACCTTTCAGAACTAAATTCGTTGCTTTTGTTAATGTATCCAATGAATAGGAGCGTCCCTCTCCCACAACAACATAATCCGGATTTACATCATTCATTGTGATACCTACATCATAAAGTGCATTTAACAGGCCGGCTTCTCCTATCACAAATGCCGAACATCCTGCCGCCTGTTCTTTTAAAAATGCGGCTGTTGCCAATGCACTAGTATAAAAATGTTCTTCTGGCACATCAAGTCCCATCCTAGCCAGTTTCTGATTTAATTCTCGAGGTGTATATCCACTGTTATTTGTCAAAAATAAATATTCTTTCTTTTCATCATGTAGCCACTGAATGAATTCTGGAACACCTGGCAATATCTGATTGCCATGATAAATTACACCATCCATATCACAGATAAAGCCTTTTTTCTCATTAAAATCAATTACTGATTTTCCCATATTCATATATGTCCTGCCTTTCTTTCTCTTTAGAGTATGCCTTGTTCTTTCACTTCAGAAAAATCTGTTTTCTACGACCATTTTAACATTGTATCATCCATGCATAAAATCAAATGCATAGCGGTGTGAAATCAAAGTAAATTTTTCTATCTGCAGAACATTTTATGACTGCATATCCTTCACACATGTACTTCGATAGTCACTTGGCGAAATTTTATATCTTTCCTTGAATACCCGGTTAAATGTCCTCTGGCTTTCAAATCCACTATCCAGGCAAATATTTGTAATAGAATCGCTCGTATTTTCCAAGCGATGACATGCATAGTTCAACCTTGCATCATTAAGATACTGATTGAAATTTCTATGAAAGATTTTGGAAAAGAGTCTGGATAAGACATATTTACTCACACCCAGGTCTTTTGCCATTTCTTCCAATGATAACTTTTTCTTGAAATTTGCTGATACATAGGAAACCGTCTGGTAAATAAGGTCTTTGCTCCCCACATGACTTTTCTCTACCAGATTCAGTTTTCCTATGCAGCGCGCAAACACAATTTGAAGATATGCCTGTGCAACAGTAATATCCGACTGTTCTGTCTCTAAAATTGCATTTATAACCCTATATACCTCTGATTCAACCTTTTCCGCTGTGATGATTGGGTATTCAGGAGCCATGGATTGCATGATATCTGCAAATTTGGCAATCGTAAATGGCGATGCAATCAGATAAGTCACTGTATTTACCCCTGGTGTCAGTACCTGATAGTGATGAATAACATTTGGAAATACAAAGCCTATATCTCCTTTTTCCATATGGTAAAGTTCCTGTCCGACACCAAGCTCTAATGTCCCACTCGTTACACAAACAATCTCCAGTGCATTATGAAGATGTGGTTCAATATGTTTTGACTTCCTATTTATTGCTATGATCTCCTCTTTTGTGTCAACATATTTTAATTGCATGAAATACTCCCCTTTGCAACATTTGTCTATATCTTCTTTCGATTTGGCAAGCAATTCTTTTACACCTATCTTATAATCAACTTGTAAATAAGGAAAGGAGGAATTACAAATCTAATTCATGTCCGATTTATCTGTTACTTCATCTGCAGCAATTCCTTTTTCTGCTTTCAGTTTTTTATTTGCATCTTCAACATTCATTCTTGAAAGTGCAAACATAATCAATACATCAAAGATTAACGGAAGCCAAAGATACATGAACTGCATCATATTAAGTGCAGACTGTGGCTGAGTTGCATTTTTTCCGACATATCCACTGAGCTCAAGCATCCATCCAACAACAGCGGTTCCAATACCTCCACCGATTTTTACACCAAGAGAAGTACAAGAGTACATCGTTCCATCAATTCTCTTTCCCTGTGTAAGATAAGTGTATTCAGAGCAGGATGCAATAACAGCATTCATATCTCCCTGCCATGGTCCCTGACCTAAGGCTGCAAGAGCTGTAAACGCCATCATCAGCGGAACACTACCCATATATACGGCAACAACAACAAGTGCTCTACCGATGACTGCTAAGACATAACCTCTTAAGTTCAGTTTATACATGCCTTTCCACTTACCAACTAATGTCGGTGTAAAAATCAGGGCAATAATCAGTGGAATATTTACTGCCCATGCAAATTGTCCAAACAAATTCTTATTTTTCAGTACCCATGTCATGTAATAAATGCCAGCTCCAATCATGGCACCATATAACTGCTGTAAAATATATGTTCCACAAATCATCATGTAATATTTGTTTTTGACAAGAAGCTTGAATGCCTGTACCATTCCATACTTTTCATTATTATTCTTTACTTCTCCTTCATTAAGTTCCTCCTCCGGAAGTTCCTTAACAGAAAGTGCTGAAATCGTATTTACGACCAGACCAATGATTGCATAGATAATAGCAACCGTTCTCCATGCTGCAGCATCTCCACCACATTTATCTACAAATCCAACTGTAATCGCCTGAATCAGAAGACTTGTTGAAAATGCAAAAATAAAACGGTAAGATCCCATCTGTACACGCTCTTTGCTGTTCTTTGTAATCAGTGACGTAAGTGCTGAGTAAGCAATATTGTTTGCTGTATAAAACACGCCATTTAACAGTGTATATGAAATAAAGAACCATGCATATTTAGCCGTTGTTCCCAAACTGACCGGTACTGTAAAGCAGCAGACCAGCGTAATGGCACAACCAATATATCCGTATAGCATCCATGGCTTCGCTTTTCCCATTTTACTGTGTGTTTTGTCAATCATTGATCCAAAAAATATATCCGTGAAACCATCAAATAGTTTTGATACGGCAATCAGGGTACCTACGACACCTGCAGCAAGTCCTACTGAGTCTGTCAGATAGGGCATCATGAAGGATGTCAGGAACGCATAGACCACATTTCCTGCGATATCACCCGAACCATATCCGATTTTGTTATACCATTTTAAATACTTTTTTTCTTCCATAGAATTCTTTTGCTCCTCATATTCATTGCACTTAGAATCTCAATATGTCTAACCGTATGATATCTAATTCTATTTTTTCTCTGTTTTGTCTGATTGCTCTGTATATTCGGACTTTACATTACAATCAGACTCTCTTTCCTTGTTTACGGGTTACATGAAACTTTATTATCCCTTTACATACGGTATCAGTGTAAACCGGAACCGGAATAATACATCATTAAATCGATACTGATCCAATACAACCGGACCACAACTGTTAGAGCCTATTCCATTTAATGCATAATCAACACAAAGAACTACACTGTCGGATTCTGCTAATTCATAATTATGCGTTTTCTTCTCAAGTTCTTCCTGTGTATAATAAGAAGCATTGAATGAAAATGCCTTTTCTGCGGATGCCACAATTCCATATCGGCTGTTGTTAAGTTCTACATATCCACAATCATAATGGCTTCCATTTTCCTGTGGACGGATATAATCCTCATGCAAATCTCTTACATTTGCCCGGTACAGACCGTGGCTTGCTGCCTGATGTTTGTCACGATAGCTCTCCTGTGGTCCCATTCCAAAGTATCTGGCATCTGAAAGTTTTTTATCCAGGAACATTCTCACACCAAATCTCGGAAGATCTGGGAATTCTCCATCTTTTGTTGCTTCTATGTCTGCATCAATCTTTCCTGAAGCATCTATTTTCCATGTAATCGTCACATCAAGAATCTTCTGCACTGTCTCTGCCACAACAGAAGCATGGCTTACAATCTTCACACCATGTTTTCCCTGCACAACCTCTGTCGTATAAGCTCTTGTATAAGCCTTGTCATAGTGGGCTTTTTTCCATTCAGCTTTGATATACATATCGTTATCTGTTGGTGCTCTCCAGATATTTAATTCCATCGGATGGTTCAAATATTCCCTTCCTGCAAATTTCATCTCTGTAAAGAGTGCAGTACGTCGGTCGATGGTATACGCAAATTCACGACCTTTGATGTGAATCTGTGTATCATCTTCATTCACCTGTAATTCAGAGTCCGTTGCTGTTTTTTCCAACCATTTTTCCGCCAACTGGCATTTGGCATCCTTCTGGCTTACTTCGATCTCATCAAATCCAAGGATGTGATTCTCTTCCAGCAATGGCATTTCTTTTTTCAGGTAATAAATGAGTTTTAAATAACATTTCCCATTCTCTGGCACACTGATCTTCAGGTTTGTTTTTCCTTCCCCGTGTGATGCCACAGAAAATTCCGAAAGTATGCCTTTGCTGATCACAAGACCATCCTGTGTCAGTTCATAGCTGATCTTCACATAATCTTTCAGGTCATCAAAATCCATGTAGTTGTGAAGCACCAGCTCTCCACTTTCTTTATCATAGGAAACAACTCTTACAGGGCGATATACATTCTTGTATTCCAACAGTCCTGTGTGTACAGTTCTGTCCGGATATACCAATCCATCCATACAGAAATTGCCGTCATGGATCTCTTCTCCATGATCTCCTCCATAAGCATAGATTGTCTTTCCATTCTCGGCAGTACCATGAGCAATCGCATGGTCACACCATTCCCAGACAAAACCACCACACATTTTATCGTTGTCCTGAATCATTTGGAAATAATCTTCAAAATCTCCTGGTCCGTTTCCCATACTGTGACAGTACTCGACTAGAAGGAATGGCTTGCTTCCGTCCTTGTCCAGATATTCCTGAATTTCGGAAAGTGCCGGGTACATCCGGCTGTACACATCCAGATTGCTGTAATCATATGTTTCATCATAATTACGGTATCTTGCACTCTCATATTGTGTGATGCGGTCTGGATCATAATTCTTTGTCCATTCTAATGCTTTTTCAAAGTTGCAGCCATAAGCACTCTCATTTCCCATTGACCACATAACAATACAGAAACGGTTTTTGTCACGTTCCACCATGAGTTTTACACGATCAACGATTGCCTCTTCCCATACCGGATCATCTGCAATCTTCTCATTCCATCGCTTGAACCGATTGTAATCGGTGTCTTCTTTTCTGTAAATCATAAATGGACCATGAGCTTCAATATCTGCTTCATCTATCACCATGAATCCATACTTGTCACACATTTCATAGAAAAATGGTGCGTTCGGATAGTGGCTGGAACGGATCGCATTAAAATTATGCTGCTTCATTAACGTAAGATCGGTTGTAATCTGTTCCAGACTGATTGTAAATCCCGTAACCGGATCGGAATCATGTCGATTGACTCCACGGAATTTAATCTTCTGTCCATTTAGATAAATGACCTGGTCTTTAATCTCTATCTTTCTTAATGC
>ERZ1504675.354-NODE-354-length-13535-cov-3.870252_pt1 | contig 13535 bp, 7 predicted proteins | sample MGYA00572432_ERZ1504675 | MGnify/ENA primary metagenome ERZ1504675 (study PRJEB39906, sample SAMEA3182116) | gut metagenome | biome: human; feature: gut; material: Stool; isolation source: human stools | place: Canada | collected 2014-02-25 ...
CACATACATAACCGAGAACGATGACGAAAATCCGGGATTTGTAAAGCTTGATTTTGCCTGTGAAATGGCGGAAAAATACAACCTGTATCTGATATTTGACATGCACGGCTGCCCCGGCGGTCAAAACGGCGACCATTCGTCGGGTAAGACCGGGAGAAATCTTTTGTATAGTGATAAGAATTATCAGGTCATAATGGAAAATCTCTGGATGAAAATAGCGACACGGTATAAAGACCGCACCTGCGTTGCAGCATACGACGTTATGAACGAGCCGCTCAACAACGCGGACACCGAACACGGTGTTCTGCCCGAAAACGCCGCTGACCCGTGGCAGGACGTGACACTCAGAAAAGCGGTATACGACAGAATGATAAAAGCCATACGCTCCGCAGACCGTGACCACATAATAACCGTAGAGGCACTTTGGCGAATGGATAAGCTCCCCGCCCCCTCCGAGATGGGCTGGTCGAATATGATGTATCAGCTTCACTCCTACGATAAGGAGAAAAAGACGACAAAACAGCTTATCCGTTCTATGAAAAAGGCAAGACGCCAATACAAGGTTGCGGTCTATATGGGTGAATTTAACCCGACAGTATTCTGCGGTGACGCCGTTTCGCTTATGGACAGCGCTCTTATAAGCTACACGCTGTGGAATTACAAAACCACCTCTTACAAAGACTCCGATTGGGGACTTTACAACAAATCTCTTGCGATAAATGACATAGCCGCCATGGCTTCTTCGGAAGAAGCAAAGAATAAAATACTCGCCGAAAGCGGACAAAAAATACCGTCGCTCGAAAATCTTTCGCCGCAGGAGCTCTATGAGCTGTACGAAAAGCTGTGGTCAAAGGAAAATCTCGCAACCTCTTCATATAAGCTTAACGACAAAACGGTCGGTATTTTCGGCTGTCCCTCTTCGGGTGTTATAGGAGCATAAAAGCTCTCGTTAAAATCAAATAATAAAAAGCAAAAAACAAGGGGCTGTAAAACATCGTTTTACAGTCCCCTGTCCGTTTTAACGGTAATGATTAACCGTTTACTTTTTCTTCTTTTTTCTCGCTGTTCTTTTTGCTCTTAACATAGCTCTTCATAGAGTTGATAACTATTGTAAGACCGAGCACTATAAGCAAAACAGCTATGACAAGCTGAAGTCCGTTGTTTAAGAACACCTTGCCCCAAGTGGTCTCGCCTGCGGGAATCGTAACCGCTGCGGCTGTGCTTATAGCCTTTACCATAGCTATAAGGCGCTGAACGAGTGCCGTAAACGTAACGCAAAGCATTATTATCATCGGCGGGAAGAGCATCTTGTTGCTTCTGCCCGTAACCTTCATAAATACGCAGAGGGTTATAAGTACGAGAGCGCTCAAAAGCTGGTTTGCCGAACCGAACAGCGGCCAGATGTTTGCATATCCGATTTTTGTAAGTACAAAGCCGAAAAGAAGCGTAATAATTGTTGAGAAATACGGATTGCAGAGAACCTTGCGCCAAGGCTTCGCGTTTTTCATATCGTCAACCGCAAACAGCTCCTGGAAGCTCATTCTGCCTATACGTGCAACGGCGTCAAGGCTTGTAAGCGCAAGTGCCGAAACGCACATTGTCATAAATACCGTAGCGAAGTGTACGGGAATGCCGAACATTTCAAAGAAGCCGGCAACGCCGCGGCTGAATATCTGGAAAGGCGTGCCCGATGCAGGTGTTCCGTCCTGAGAAGCCGCCGCGCCTGCTACGCAAAGAGCAAGCACTGCGAGCAGGCTCTCAAGTACCATTGCGCCGTAGCCGACCTTTGTCATATCTTTTTCGTTTTCAATGGTCTTTGATGAGGTTCCGGAGGATACAAGGCTGTGGAAGCCCGAAACAGCACCGCACGCAACCGTTACGAAGAGTATCGGGAACAGTGTGCCGAGCTTTTCGTTTGTAAAGCCCGTAAATACGGGAAGATTCATTGTTGGGTGAGCTACAAGCAGTCCTATAACCGCACCGGCTATCATACCGATAAACATAAACGTGGTCATATAATCACGCGGCTGCTTTAAGAGCCACATGGGAAGCACCGCCGCAAAGAAGATATAAACAAATGTAATATAGCTCCATGCGTCCTTTGAGAGAATGAGCGGGAAATGCATACCGATAGCAAAGGAAGCCACCACACAAAGAAGACCGACAACGGCTTCCTTCCAGCCGGAGAGATTGAATTTCTTTTGGATAAGTCCGAATATTACGGCAAATACCATAAACATTATTGAAATGGTGCCTGCACAGCCGTTTGTATTTGCGGCATCGGCAAGTACCGAAACGCCGTCCTTTACGGTATATGCATTAAATGTTCCTGCAACCATATCGGCAAATGCCGCTATTACAAGCAAAGTAAACAGCCAGCAGAACAAAAGGAAAAGCTTACGCCCTGTTTTGCCTATGTATTTTTCAATAAGCACGCCCATGGATTTACCGTCATTTTTAACCGAGGCGTAAAGAGCGCCGAAGTCCGTGACCGCTCCGAAAAATACGCCGCCGAGCAACACCCAAAGGAGTACCGGAAGCCAGCCGAAAGCCGCCGCCTGTATAGCGCCGGTTACGGGGCCTGCACCGGCTATCGAAGAAAACTGATGGCTGAAAACGGTCCAGCCGTTTGTCGGTACATAGTCCTTGCCGTCATTGTATTTTACGGCAGGAGTCTGCGCCTTGGGATCTATTCCCCATTTTTTCGCAAGCCAGCGTCCGTAAAGCAGATACGCTGCCACAAGGACAACCGCCGCGATAAGCACAATTACAAGTGTGTTCATTTTTCTAACCCTTCTCTTAAAAAAGATTCTCAGCCGAATGCATTTTTGCAAAACAAAAAGCCCTCGTCCTCACACAGCATACCCGCTTTCGGGTAGCCCGTGCAAAGACGAAGGCTAAACTTACAAAACGTATATTTGCGCCGTTGCAAATTTACTTCCGCGATACCACTTTGCTTGCCGATATTTTACTGTCGGCCTCTCGACCGCCGCCCATAATGGATGGCGCGCCCCTTTAACGGTGGGTTTCCGGCTTCGACTACTAGAAAATCTTTCACCGAAGCTGCTAACAGGTGAGAGCCAAACGTGCCTTGCTGCCGTCTCGCACTGCCGACGGCTTTCTGAAAGCGGTGATACGAATAGTCATGTCCTGCTCATTGCATTTGACTGATACATTGCTAATACAATAGTCTTTTTAAAATAATTTGTCAATAATCTTACAGGACAAAATTTATTTTTGTAGAACAGAATAAACAACGGTATATTTTGAATGTTATTTCTTGTTGAAATTGCAAACAAATTATTAACAGCATCATAAAAACAGTGTGCCGAACAAAATTCGGCACCCTAAAAAGTCAAAATTAAAACCCGACAAAGCTACCGCTTATTTCGCCTTACCCATAGCTTTGACCTCGTCAAATTCATCGGTTATTTCCTTGCTCGGAGCTTTGATGCAAAGGCTCACAACAATTATTGTGATAAGTCCCATAAGGAACGCCGGCAAAAGCTCATATATTCCGAAAACTCCGCCAAGCGGCTTTATAAGATATTTCCAAACAAATACCATTATTCCGCCGACAGCCATGCCCGAGATTGCGCCCGGGAGATTTGTGCGCTTCCAGAAGAGCGCGCATATAACGAGCGGTCCGAACGCCGCGCCGAAGCCTGCCCAAGCGAACGAAACTATGCCGAATACCGAACTGTCGGGATTTCTCGCTATAACAACGCCGAGTATCGCTATTATAACTACCGTAATTCTTGCGGCAAGCATACTCTTCTTCTCCGAAATTTTAAGTCCCAAGGTCTCGCGCAATATGTTCTCGGATACACTCGATGCGGCAGCCAAAAGCTGTGAGTCCGCCGTGGACATTGTGCTTGCAAGAATTCCCGCCAAAATAAGACCTGCCATAAGTGCCGGGAAAACACCGTGGGTTGAAAGAAGTCCGGCTACGCGAACTATAACCGTTTCCGTGTCATTTCCGTGGAGGCTGTCGATAAGTCCCGTACTTGAAAGTCCTCTGCCGACTAAACCTATAAGCACGGCCATAGCCATTGCTATAACGACCCAAACAGACGCAACTCTTCTTGAGAGTTTAAGCTTTTTATCATCCTCAATCGCCATAAAGCGAAGAAGGATATGCGGCATACCGAAATAACCGAGTCCCCACGAAAGAGTGGTGATTATGTGCAAAAGGTTGTACGGCTCGCTCTCGCCCGTAGTTTCGGAATATGACGAAACGAACGAAAGATAACCGGGAAGCTGTTTTGCGTTTTCCGCAACAGCCGAAACGCCGCCTGCCGACACGGTGGCATATATCAGTACAAACACAATAGCCACGGTCATAATAATGCTCTGAACAAAGTCGGTGGTAGAGGCAGCAAAAAATCCGCCCGCAGCCGTGTAGCCAACTATCACTATTGCCGAAAGCAGCATTGCGGTCATATAATTCATACCGAACAGCGACGAAAACAGCTTTCCGCAGGCGGCAAAGCCCGACGCCGTATAGGGAATGAAAAATATTATTATAATCAAAGCCGCCATACACGATAATATGTTTTTCTTATCGCGGAAACGGTGCGAAAAGAACTGCGGCAGGGTGAAAGAGTCGGTTTTATGGGTATATCTGCGAAGTCTGCCGGCAGTTAAAAGCCAGTTGAGATATGTACCTACGGCAAGTCCTATGGCAGTCCAGCCGACGTCGGCAACACCCGACAGATACGCAAGACCCGGCAAGCCCATAAGCAAATAGCTTGACATATCGCTCGCCTCGGCGCTCATTGCCGTGACGAGAGGGCCGAGTTTTCTGCCGCCGAGATAAAAGTCGGTTGAGGACTCGTTCTTTTTGGCATAGTGAAATCCGATTACGAGCATTCCGACGAGATAAACAAATATCGTCGCCAAAATGCATACAGTTGATGACGTCATTTCAGCACTCCTCTTAAAAGCAAAAATAAAACGAGCCGCCGAGATGCTTCGGCAGCTCTCATTCCCGTATCGCCGTGTGCGATTCCGATAAAAGCTATTTTATCACACAAATTAAAATATTTCAACGATTTAATACATAAAATCGCCGATAAATTTAACGGTTTAATGTGCAAAAGCCGAATTTCACGGCAAAAAAGACCGCAACCCTGCTGTTTCGGATGATTGCAGTCTTTTTAATACGGTATCATTCACCGTTTGTTTTGAATTTCCGATACCTTGCCGCAGTTAAATTTTCAATGCGGTTACTCGCATTTCAGCTTATAGTATTCGCATATTTCCCTGCACAAATTCTCATCGAGAATACGCTAATGCGTTGTCAAGTAAAATCGAATATTGTTGTAAGCTCAAACTCGGGCAAGAACTGTCAGCAAATGTGTTGTCGCCAAATTAGGGCAAGGGCAGTAGCAGTAACTGTATATACATATAGGTTACTGTGAAGCCCTATGATAAGTACACTCACGGTTTCCAAATTCTTCTACGTATTTGTATTTATCGTCTGTTAAAACCTTTCGCAAAAGTTTTCCGACATCTTGAGCCGCCTTTTCGGCAGCTTCTTTATGCGGTGAATTTTCAGCATGGTATTCATAGATTTTCTGAAGTGGAGTTTTATGCCAATCACGATTTCCTTTACCGAAAATATCTCTTACGGTAAAGCTTTTCTGTTCTGCAACAGCAGTAAAACCGTGAACAGCTCCGAGTACATATATTTTCATAAGTTCTAAATCGTTTTCACTTACTTGCGCTGAAATTTTTATTATTCTTTTGTTACTGTTTGAAATCATTTTTTATTCCTTTATCAATAATTCTTAGTCCAATCAACCGAATACAAATAAATGTACCGTAATTCCGTTTTGAAGCTTCCGCTCATATTGCTTGTTTTCCATGCAACATTAAGAGGCTCAGATAAAGCTTTTGCAATCTTATTAGGGTTAGATAAATCAATACTTACATAATTTTCATAAACGCTTACATCTGTACCAGCACCAAATCCGGTAGAGCTATACGTAAAATTATGATAACTCATTCCATCTTTATCACAAACCCATTTATCAATTTCAGACAGATTAACTTCTGTAACTCCTGATTTATAAAAAGAGTATGCTCCGATAGTTGTAACGCTATCCGGTATAGTTATACTGCTTAAACTTGTGCAACCCTCAAAAGCATGTCTGCCTATTATTTCAATTGAATTTGGCAGGGTTATTTGTGTTAGGTTCGTTTTATTTTTAAATCCATTATCGATTATTTTTGTAACAGGAATTCCATTATATTTTTCCGGAATTTCCAAACTATCAGAATTAAAATTTTCGGAAGCTCTTATTCCGTAAGTACCGTTTTCCAATAAAACATAGACAAAATCGCCTACAGTTTCTTGATTGCCGGCTTGCACTGCTTTAACATTGAGGGAAACCCAAGTTTGTCCGTTATCATTTGAAACTTCCCATTCTAAAGTCAATGAATTTATTCTTATTTTTGGCGTAATTCCGTCCTTACCATTTTCACCGGTATCGCCCTTGTCGCCTTTTTCGCCCTTGATATTGCCGAGGTTGGATATGGAATTATCGGACATTGTAACCACAAGTTCGCCGTCCGGGGAGAGTGTGAGCGACTTAATTCCTCGTCCGTCGGCGCCGTTCGCACCGTCCTTACCGTTCTCACCGGTAACCTTGCCGAGATTTTTGACGTCACCGTTTGAATAGGTCAAAACAAGCTCGCCGGAGGTATTGATTTCCGCCTTGGTTATGCCTAAGCCGTCGGCACCCTTGATGTTACCGAGGTTAAGAACCGTGCCGTTTGTAAGCGTTACGGTCAATGCGCCGTCAGCCGACACATCGACATTCTGTATGCCCACGCCGTCTTTTCCGTTAAGTCCGCTGTCGCCTTTATCTCCCTTGTCGCCCTTTGAGCCTTTGATATTGCCGAGGTTTATAATATTCCCGTTTGAGAATGTCAGTACAAGCTCGTTATCGGCATTTATTGTAACATCTGTAATGCCTACACCGTCAGCTCCGTTTGTACCGTTGATACCTGCGTCGCCTTTTTCGCCTTGGACGCCTTGATCGCCCTTGTCACCTTTTTCGCCTTTTTCGCCTTGAGCTCCCTGTGCACCGTCATTGCCGACTACCTTGCCGAGATTCACCGTGTTACCGTCGCTGTATGTTATAACAAGTTCGCCGAGAGCATTTATTTCGCTGCTTGCAACGCCTACGCCGTCGGTGCCGTTCGTACCGTCTTTACCGTTGATACCTGCGTCGCCTTTTTCACCTTGGACGCCTTGGTCGCCCTTGTCGCCTTTTTCGCCTTGTACGCCTTGGTCACCCTTGTCACCTTTTTCGCCCTGAATGCCTTGGTCTCCCTTTGCGCCGTCGTTGCCGACTACCTTGCCGAGATTTACCGTGTTACCGTCGCTGTATGTTATAACAAGCTCACCGAGAGCATTTATTTCGCTGCTTGTAACGCCTATGCCGTCAACGCCGTTCGTGCCGTCTTTACCGTCTGCACCGCCAAGGCCTGCGTCGCCCTTTTCGCCTTTTTCACCTTGGACGCCTTGGTCGCCCTTTGCGCCCTTTATGTTTCCGAGATTAAGTGACGTTCCGTTCGTAAGGGTAATCAAAAGATTTCCGTCGTTTGAAATTTCAATATTATTTATACCGACGCCGTCTTTTCCGTCTTTTCCGTCGGTACCGTTAAGACCCGCATCGCCCTTTTCACCTTGAACGCCTCTTTCACCTTTTTCGCCTTTTTCACCCTGTACGCCTTGGTCGCCTTTATCTCCCTTGTCACCTTTTGCACCGACAACGGGGCCGAGGTTTTCGGTAAGGTCGTTTGTATATGTGATTACAAGCTCACCTGCGCTGTTGATTTCGGACTTTTTAACTCCTATACCGTCCGAACCGTTAAGACCGTTTTCGCCTTTTTCGCCCTGTGCACCTTGCTCGCCTTTATCACCTTTGTCGCCTTTTGCTCCCTGCAAGCCTTTATCGCCTTTGTCACCTTTTGCTCCGACAACCGCTCCGACATTGGCGCGCTGACCGTTAGAGAACGAAAGCACAAGCTCACCCAACGAATTGATTTCGGCGGAAGAAACGCTTATGCCGTCTTTACCGTTTGTGCCGTTCACACCGTTTATACCGTCGGAACCTACTACTTTACCGAGGTTTGCCGTCGTCCCGTCCGAATATGAAATAATAAGCTCACCCGACTCATTTATAACCGCTGCGGAAATGCTTATACCGTCCGTTCCGCTCGTACCGTCTCTGCCATCTTTTCCGTCAGCACCGTTTTTGCCGTCACGACCGTCTTTGCCGACTACTCCGCCGAGGTTGGCAGTTTCGCCGTTTGTATAAGTCAACACCAGTTCGCCTTTTTCATTTATAATCGAAGAAGCAATACCGACTCCGTTGTTTACTGTTTCACCGACAACCTTGTCAAGATTTACGCTGTTGCCGTCGGAATAGGAAATGACAAGCTCGCCCTTATCATTGATTTTTGCCGATTTTATTCCTATGCCGTCCTTACCGTCTTTTCCGTCTTTGCCGCTTGCGCCGACCGCCTTACCGACATTGATTTTTGTTCCGTCGGAAAGCGTAATTACAAGGTCGCCTTTTTCCGAAAATGCTGCGGAGCTGATATCGGATTTGTCTTTTTTCGACATTGCGGTAAGTGTTTTGCTCCAATCCTTTTCACTGCCCGAATATCCGTTATCGACGGCAATCTGATATGCCGATTTACCCTGGAGAGAAACAAGCCAATCATCAAGGCTTCCCGCATATCCCTGCTGCACCGCAAGCTCGTATGCGGACAAGCCGTTTTTAACGCTTGATGCCTGCACGCTTTTTCTGTTGTGCACAAAATTTGCGACTGCGAACGATATGCCGGTCATTATAGCTATCAGCAATACTGCCACAATCACTTTGATTGCCGCTTTACGTTTTGATGACGTTTTCTGTTTTTCCATTTATTTACAACTCCTTCTCAATAATAAAACACTTCATTTATGATAATACTCAATTATTGAGTATATGTCAATACTCAGCTTTTGAGTATGCTAACATTTTCACAAATTACAATGGAGGTTTTGTGGAAATGGATTACAGAACAAGGATGAGAAACATCAGGGAAGACAGAGATTTAACACAAAAGCAAGTAGGTGAAATCATCAACAAATCCCAACAGGGCTACAACCATATCGAAACCGGAAGAGCGGAATTGAAAATCGAGGATTTAATCAAGCTCTGTCAATTTTATAATGTTTCCGCCGATTATTTTATAGGTTTAACCGACCAAGAGTAAGTTCGGTTACTTCAACGCATAATGCAGCGGTGCTTTGCGATTTTTACACTACTTTGCGCGATGCGGTGCTCAAATTTATCATATCTGTATATTGATGTTAATTTTTTTGGTGCTATAATTGTGTTGCGTCCTACAAGGCGACACAGCTAAAAAAACAATACCGAAATAAAAAAATACGTAAATGCAAAAAGGATAATTATGCCGAAAAAGACGAAGTTAAAAAACAGTAAAAAAATGGATATGATAAACGGCCCTATATGGAACAAGCTTCCGCGATTTGCGCTGCCCGTGGCCGCAACAGCAATACTTGAGCAGCTTTTCAACGCCTCGGATATAGCCGTAGTCGGAAACTTCACGGGCGCAGCCAAAACGGCCTCGGTTGCCGCCGTCGGAGCGAACAGCCCGGTAATCGGGCTGATACTCAACCTGTTTATAGGTATAGCCCTCGGTACAAATGTAATAATAGCGAACGCAATAGGCAGGGACGACAGAGAAACCGTACAGCGTGCGGTTCACACCTCGGTGCTCACCGCAATAATCGGCGGTTTTCTTGTAATGATACCCGGTGAAATTTTTGCCGTGCAAATTTTATCGGCTATGAGCATTCCGGAGGATGTACTGCCGTATGCCGTTCTGTATCTTCGCATATATCTGCTCGGCTTGCCCGTAATACTGTTGTACAACTTCCTGTCGGCCGTTTTCAGAAGCGTGGGCGATACAAAAACGCCGCTTATAGTGCTTGCGCTCTCCGGATGCCTCAACGTGCTTTTGAATTTATTCTTTGTAATAGTCCTTAAAATGACCGTAAACGGAGTTGCCATTGCCACCGTTATATCCAACGCAATCAGCTCGATTGTGCTGTTTATTGTTTTAATGAAGTCCGACAAGTACATAAAGCTGTCGCTCAGGGAGCTGCGCATAGACAAAAGAGTACTCGGTCAGATTTTGGAAATCGGTCTGCCGGCAGGCTTACAGAGTGCTGTTTTTGCCATTTCAAACATAATAATTCAGGCGGCTATCAACAGCCTCGGAACAATAGTTATAGCGGCGTCGAGCGCGGCATTTAATATAGAGGTAATAGCTTACGATGTCTTTAACTCGTTCAGTCAGGCGTGCACGACCTTTGTAGGTCAAAACTACGGCGCCGGCAAGCTCGACCGCTGCAAGAAAACCCTGCTTCTGTCGATTGCGGAGGACACAATCGCAACAGCCGTCACAATAGGGCTTGTTCTTTTCTCGGGACGATTCCTGCTCTCGATATTCACAAGCGACCCACAGGTAATAGAGCTCGGCTATACCAGACTTTTACTGATTTTCTCGGCATACACGTTTTCAATGCTTTACGAAATTATGTCGGGGTATCTTCGCGGCTTCGGCATATCCTTGGTACCGGCTCTCCTCACAACAATAGGCGTTTGCGGCACAAGAGTATTTTGGATATACGTCGTTTTCCCGTCGTCGCCTACCTTCAAAACCATTATGTATGCGTACCCGATAAGCCTGTCGCTTACGGCGGTACTGATATTTATAGCTCTGCTCGCCTATCACCCGTCGCGCAGGTTTAAAGGCGCCGTATCCGCCGAATAATCCGGCCGCGTAAAATTATATCTTAATGTAAAAAAGGCACGTTAGTTAAAAAATAACTAACGTGCCTTTGCCGTATATGCAAATGGAGCCGATGCTCATTCGGCTATAATGTTGTCATATATCATAACATTTCTGTGAACATCCTTGACGGGCTTCAAAAGACAAATAGGCTCAAACTTAATCGGGTCTTTTTTAGAAAACGTGTTATCGTGAATTTTCATATTTCTGCACGGGCCGCTCTCGTACCAATCTTTGCAATCGCACGATATGTAAATATCGGGCATACCGACGCTTTTGAACGTGTTACCGAAAATCTCCGACTCCTTATCGGTAGTACAGAGAATGCCTCGAGTCGGAATCGCATTAAATGTACATCCGCTCACGGTGAGATTCGGGTTATACGTGATATTCTCAAAGACATACATTTCCGGCTTCATCGGCGGCAGTTTTTCTTTGAATTTCACAATGACCGTCTTTTTATCAATGTTGTCGTCCGTGCTGTCTACGGTATAAACGCCGTCAAGCTCCGACAAATCGGTTCTGCTGTATATTTTCACTTTATCACCGGGGTAAAACGCCTTGTAACCTCCCTGCTGATGATGTACAAATTCAAGCTCGGCGGTTCGCTCGTCGCAAGCCTTTCTGAACCTTAAAAATGCGCCGTGCACATTGATTGCGTCATCGTGCGGGTGTTCAAAGTGCGAGTCGGTTATTTTCACATAGCCCTTGCAGCCGCATACGTGAATCAAATCGGCAAACGAAGAAACTCTGTAACCGCTCGCCGGCTTAAATGTCAGCTTATCAAAGCTCAGGTTTTCACACATCTGGGACAGCCACCCGAAGCCGTGCATATAGTTGACGGTTATCCTCTCGCAGAAGATATCGGAGCAGCTCTCAAAAAACAATCCGCAGTTGTCGCGCAGCTTATTACGAGACATCGCAACGACGTCTCCGACCTTGAATTTAGGCGACATAAAATATCTGCATTCGACGGTATGATCCCCCGTTTTTTTGATTTTAAAAGCGTTTTTCGTAGGTGAGCGCAACGTTCTGAAAACCTCGTCACCTCTGTGAATTACGTTGCAGTAGCACTCGCCGTTGGCTGTATAGGTATAGTAATTCTCTCCGCTGAACGGACTTTTTTCGAAGAACGTAAGCTTGTTATTTTTGACCTCAAAGTCGCTTCCCGTCGGGATTTTATATGTAATTTTATTGAGCGAACGCTCGGTGACCTCCATTTCAAAATTCGTAGGGGAGGCATATCTTACGGTGAAATTTACAAGCCTTACATTTTTACAGCCGCGCAGAGAAAACGCACACATATCGCCGTGAATCACAAGGGTTGAACCGCAGCCGTCCACGGTAATATTCTCCTTATTCTCGATAAGCACCGCAAAATACTTGTCGGGTGCCTTAAAGGAGTCCGTATTTGTCATATGGCAAACCTTGTGAATACAGCGGTCCTTGTAAAAATGATACTTATTCTTCGGGAAAATAAGAGTGTCACCGCTCTGCAATTCATTTATTGCTTTGATAACGCCCTCGGCAGAATTTGAGGCGTCGCAAAAATCCGTGGCTTTGATATTCAATATTATCCTCCGATTGTAAATTATAGCATAAGCTGTTTAGATGGTTTTTAACTACATGCTCGTTTTCGGCATATTCATGTGTGCTCGTATCACCGTTTGAGTCGGATTTTTAAGATGTAATACCGGCTTTTTTAAGCTCCCTCTTCAGTCTCTTGACTGCCGCTGCAAGTATGATTTCGGTGTTTGTTCCGGTTGAAATAAGACAATACACCTCGTGATAAACCGCATAAAACGCACACTTTAAATCACACTTTTCCGAAACGGGATATTTCCTTTTATATGCTTCGTAAAGCCCGAAGCACTCCCCGGTCAGGTTTCTCAGCTGGAACAAATCAAATTCTTTGTCAGCCCACTTGCACTCAAGAGGGTCGATTATCGCGGTGATATTAAGTCTTTTATCGGACATTACATTCATAACATTCAAATCGCCGTGGATAAGAGACGCCTCTTTTACGGGCTCGCTGAAAATGTAATCAAAATTTTTCCACGCTGTTTGCATAACATTAAGCGTGCTGTCCTTCAGCCGTTTTTTTCTGTTAAGCTCTGCGGCGGTCTGTAAAATATCCTGCGCAAACGGTCGGTAAAAATCAAGCCAATTATCGTACTCGGGGAAATCGAGGCTGCCGAATTTGTTGCAGGTAATGTTGTGCCAATTTGCAAGACAATCCGCTATTGCATCTGCAAATTTCGCTTTTCTTTTTTTGCTTAAAAACAATTTCGAAAAGTCGGTGAAGCAGTCTGTTCCGTTCACAAATTCCTCAATTATAAAATCCATGGGGATTTCGTCGGTTGCGTCAAAGGTAAAATAGACCTTGGGAATATGAACCAGCGAGCTTTCGGCAAGCTTTTTCAGCGCGGCGCTCTCATTATGCTGCATACCGGCGACGCGGCAGGCCTTTACCGTAAGAGTGTACGGCATCACGGACAATTCGGCCTTGTAGACATAGCCGAAGGAGCCGCCGCCTATGTATTTAATCTGCGTTGCTCGGCTCCCGTAATGTCTGAAAAGCACTTCCTTTGCAAATTCGCATGTCTGTTCTTTTGTGTATTTGCTGACTGTTTTTTGCTGCATAGGTACCT
>ERZ1504675.422-NODE-422-length-12236-cov-4.027584_pt1 | contig 12236 bp, 10 predicted proteins | sample MGYA00572432_ERZ1504675 | MGnify/ENA primary metagenome ERZ1504675 (study PRJEB39906, sample SAMEA3182116) | gut metagenome | biome: human; feature: gut; material: Stool; isolation source: human stools | place: Canada | collected 2014-02-25 ...
GCGTCAGATGTGTATAAGAGACAGCTATTATATATAGCGTTTTTAATCAATTTATCGGAGGTTTTTTATTTGGCAGATCTTATATTTCGGCATCTTACCGGAGCCGATGGCGAGGGCGTTTACAAAAACGGCAAAACCGGCTTCTCGGTTTCTTATTTCAAAAAGAAAGAAATAGACTCGCGCTATCCCTCGGGCGGCTATATGGTTGTCGGTCAAATAGGGAAGGGCAAACGCGAAATCGGTAATTTGCAGTCTGACGACGGGCAAACCGAAAAGGTGTATGCCGCAACGAAAATGCCTCATACCGCGGTAGTCGGCTACATAGAGACAGAGGCTGACAAATTCATTGCGATAGTTAAAGATAGGCTCTTGCTTTGGCTTTTGTTTGCGCTTTTGATAGCGGCACTTATAATAGGTCTTATATTCCTTTTAAAGTCCGTTATACCGACAGGCGGCGATGGCGGAACCACAACGCCCCCCGCAGGCGTAATCGACCAAAATGCCGTTTTGGGCGAGGGCGAAATCTCGATTCCCGATAAAACAAAAACAAGGGGCAGGCAGATAAAGGTCTACGGTATTCCCGAGCTTCCCTTGGCGGCAAATACCAAGGAGCAAAGCTTTGTATTCTCAAATCCCGAGGAAAACCCGTGCTTCTTTGTTATAGAAATAGAGCTTTCAGATACAGGCGAGGTTATATATACCTCAAATCTCTTGCCGCCCGGCTATTCAATATCAAAGTTCACGCTGAACCGTGAGCTTGCGGCAGGAACTTATCCGGCAACAATCCATGTTAAGACATACAGCTTTGATAAAGAGCAGCGTAAACTTAACAATATGGATTTAAAAACGACCATCGTGGTTTCATAAGAAACTATATTCAAAATACAGATTTTGAGGAAAGGAGTTGCAGTTTATGCAAAAAATTTCAAAGATTAAAATCGGAAAAAGCATAACTGCTGTGCTGCTTTGCGTAGTGCTTTTGGTAACGTCGATTCCCATGGTTCTCGCGGCCGGCGAGGGCGAATATGACCCGATACCGACCTTTACCGAATCGGATAAAAGGGAAGCGGCTGCAACACTTAATGACGACGGCGGAATTACGGTCAGCTTCCCCGCGGCTAAGGTTAGCGAGCGCAAAACCGGCACAAAAACAATTGACGGGTATATGTTAGAGCTTGTTGATCTCGGAACATATACCGAAGTTCACACAAGCACGGTTTTGCTGCGCAAGATGGTTAGTCCCACCGGTACCGCACCGTACACGGCTGAGATTACGGCAGACGAAATCAAAACGAAGGTGCCTGCGGGTCTGTCTGACGACCACCGTTACAATATTACGATAACGGCGTACGACAGCGACGGCTGGTTCTCGGAGGCTGTTAACGCATACGTTTCGGATGTTCCGACTTATGTATACGATGCGTCCGCTTATGCCCCCGTTACAAACAACGTTCTTGCCGTGCGTGAAATTCTTACCTTTGATAAAAAAGGTAACGCAGATGACCACGGTTCGTTTTCGGATACCGGAATCAACGAGAGAACCGCCGAAGTCAACAATGTACGCAGTACGTCAGGCTCCCTTGACTATATGCAGGAGGGTAATCACATTTCATTCGAAGGCAGAACCGATGGTGTAGGCGTTAAAGACACGGGCAATAGCTACGGCTACGCAATGCGTATCGAGTCCGCCGCAACCACCGACAGCCCTCAGTCCTTTGATACGTCATGGAGCCGTCAGACTTGGGACCCGACGGGTGCTTCCGAGATTTGGTACTATCTCGACTTCTCCGAGGTCAGCGTAACGGGGCTTTCATTCCGCCTTCGTTCAAACGAAAAGTATTTTGCACAGGATTTTGACAACGACTACAGTGAAAGCAATAATGCTTTTAACAGATACGGCGATATAATTTACTCTACTGTCGGCACCACAAAAGCAGGCTATATGGGTGAGGACCCATATTTATACCTGCAGCAAGACGGCAGCTGGAAAAAGGTTATGTTAAACGACGGTACCGTTGACCTTGACCATTTCAAGGGATATGTCCGCATACCGCTTCAGTTTATGTGCTCCGAAACCGACTCCGTTGTCACGGAATCCAACGAGGATTTCGGTGTAAAAAATCCTGTGTCCGATATGTATGTGTGGAACAACTCGGATAAAACTAAAGCAAATGCCGACAAGTATTATAACGAGAAAATTAAGCTTTCGCAGTCGGTAGTTGTTGACCCTGCCGGTACTTCGATATCCAATGCTCTGCTTATTAGACGCTATTCCTTCAGAATTAACAAGACATCATGGACTAGCGGCGAATACTATATCGACGGCGGCACAATGCTCGCTCCGTGCATGACTACGGCGGACGGTGGCAAGACAACAGCCGATTCGCCCAAAAGAGCTTATATCGATAAGACCAAAATCGGTACGGGTGAAGATCCGGTAGTTAATCGTACAAATGCTTTTAAAGCTATCGAGGATATTATGTCCGCCGGCTTTAAGTTTACGGGTTGCTCGTATGACCCGGCTTCTACGAGCCTTGAAACCAACAACGGCAGCGTAGGTAAAAAGATTTTCCTTGATAATGTATTGTTCTACCGTACAGACGGTCAGAAATACAGCGAAAATACCCTTAACGGAGCAACAAACACAGGCACGCCCGTTAAGACATATTATGACCAGGAAACAGAAATTCCGCGCGCTATTTTCAATGCCTGCCAAAAGTACATTGAAGATCCTAACTCTTACGATTACCGCGCCGTTAAGTATATCGAGGACTTGATAGCCGGTTATAAAAAATCAATTGAGGAATATAACAAATCCGAAGAAGCCGGAAAATCCGGTATAATCGACGCTTCATTCCTTGAGGAGTCTGCGCTCGATACCAAGGCGGCGGCACTCGGTATGACCGAGGCTTGGGAAAAGTACAAGACCGCCAAGCAGGCTTGTATAGACGGTAAAACCTACGGCTCTGCTAACTCGGGTGCAGAGGATTTCATTCCGATGATTTCAACGAAGCTTGAGCAGCTTCCCGATTTCGACGAAAATACTCTCGCGGTAAGCGATGAGGATAAAGCCGTTGTTAAGAGCCTTTATGAGGTTTATATCCGCCTCAACTTAAGCCAGCTCGCTATGCTCGGCAGAGCGGAAGAGGAGAAGCTCTTAAAGTACTTCAGCTTCATAGAAGAAGAGCTTGCCGACAACTCTGTTGTAATAGGCCAGGCGCTTACAAACAACAAGGTTATACCGTTCGGCGACTTCGATTCCTTGAAAAAAGGCACCAGAAGCTGGCAATTTGAAAACTCAAAATATGCCGGCCAGGTAGGTCAGGATTACTACTATTCTAAGGGATATTTGACATATCAGGTTCCCTTTGCTTCACTTTCGGCGCACTCTCAGGATACCGCAACGCCTACACTTATACCGACCGGCGCTCTCGGTAGTGACCCGCAGAGAAACGGTATTACAAGCTATCGTCAAAACGGTACTTCGGCAATCATTACATCAAACGGCCTTGAGGGCAAAAACGCCGCAACGGTTACCATAAATAACCAGTATGCCGAAGACAGAAAAGGCTGGTATAACTGCATAAGCATTACAAAGGGACTTGTTGACAAGGAACCGAGCAGCAGCGGCGATTACTCCACGCTGAGAGCCAACAATATGTCGTCTGAGAGTCTCGGCGATTTTGCTAAGTCGTATACCAAAAACGACATAGGCGAAACCGACCGTCTGGCACTTGTATTCTACGCAGACTTCTCTCAGCTTGACACATTCTCAATGGCGTTTAATATCAGCTCATACTATGAAGGTGCCGCCGAGGACTACACCCTCGACTTCGGTAGCAACAACGCGGCTTCTTACTTCTATCTCATTAACCCCAAGACGGGTGAATGGGCTAAATGTACTCCCAAGGATGAAAGCAAGAGAAGAATTTACGCTTACACCTCGGAGTACGGCATAGATACGGGAGACGGCGATTACCTGACCCTTTCTCACTACAAGGGCTATGTTATGGTTCCGCTCTTCCAGTTCTCGAGAGGCGTTCAGGGTATTTCGGCAACCTCTAACTATCGTATAGATGAAAAAGCCGAGTCCCTTAACAACATTTTCCGTGTTACCATAGGTATAGCGCCCTTGTCAAATTACGACGATTCGTCCGTAAACGGAAAGAGCGCAGCCGAAATGAACGGTAAGAGCTTTACAATAGGCTCTGTCGGCTTTACATACAGACAGGGTACCTCGGCATACGGCGCAGGCGTACAAAACAGAACCGGCGACGTCTCGTTCGACGATTATGCACAGGTTAAGTCTCTTACTTCAATGCAGTTTGAAAACGCGGTAGCGGATGTTGATATTTATAAAGCAAACACTCGTACCGAAAAGATAAACACGGCACTTGCTCTTTATGCACAGCTTTCGGATTATCAAAAGACAATACCTTCCGTTGCAAGAGCATACAGCGTACTTCAAAAGTACAAGAGCATCGACGACGGCATCACTTTGCTCGATCAGCCGCAAATTGCGGTTGCCGATTTGAAACCTTTGATTGAGGCTATGCCGGCTGCAGCAACCGGCGGTTCTGTAACAGACAGCAACGCCTTACCTTATCCCGGTTTTGTTATCGGCACCGATGAGAGCGGAACAGAGAAGCCGCTTATAAATTACGGCGCATATTCTCTCACCGCAGCTGACGTACAGAACATAATCAATTGGTATGAGCAGTCTTATGAGCGCTATACCGACGAGGCGATTGCGGCGCTCGGTGCGGAGAACGTCACAAAAATGGAAAACCTTTATAAGGTTGCAAAACGCTTGAGACTTCTCGAAAATTACCGTGACGGCTACACGAGTGACTCCGGTACCGCTATAACCGGTATTAAAGACCTTAACACTCTTGTTGCTTCAATGTGCGGCGAGACCGGTAAAGCGACCGACCTTACGACCGACTGCAAGCTTATGCCTACCGGTCAGACCGCGGCGCTTGAAAACTACCTCGAAAAGTATAACGACCTTGATTATTATGCTAAGTATATCTTAACTGATAAGGCCGACAAATTTGCAAGTGCTCCTCAGTATAAGAATTATGCTAAGGCGGCCGAGGCGGTTAACAAGGTGCTTGCCAACATCAAAACTTACACCGACGACATCACCGGTAAGACGGTTAAGGGCGGCGTTGTTAGACTTGAAGAAAAGTACACGGCTCTTTACAATACCGTTAAGGGTCAAATGGACAATAGCGGTATTCAGGACCTCACCGCAATAACGGAAGCGGTTGAAGAGTACAATTCGTTTAAGGGCTATATAAGGCAGGTTCAAGAGGTTAACGACGGTAACACCGTTAATTCCTCGGACGGCGAAGCTCTCCACGGTATTATAGATACCCTCCGTATTTTCCCGAACTTTGTTTCGGAGGTAGACAAAGACAGCGTCGCTCTCAATAAGGATACAACAACGGGAACCGCAGTCTTTACTCTTTCAAATGCCGTTAACTATCCGGACGGAAGCTACACACTTCGTGTAACCTCTAAAAACGGAGGTCTTAAGGACACTACAGGCACCACCCACGATTACAACGTAGCAATGACGGGTGCGATTGAAAAGACCGTAACGGCAAAAGCTCTTAACACTTCTCCCGAAACCGCGGATGTCGCAAATAACACCGCTTCGGCGGCAGCTCCCAAGGCAATAAACTTTACGTTTACCGTCACGGGCGTTACCGTAACGAGTGAAGATGTTATTACAATAGAGCTTATCGATAATGCTACCGGTGAGGTTGCTGTTGACAAGACAACAAACGAGCCTGTCAGAAAAACTATCAATATTCATTTTGCCGCAGACGACTTCTTTGAGGTTACAATTCCTGCGGAAATAGATGTTCCTTGGGGCGAGACGGAAGCCGTTGATGTTTCCTATAAGGTTACGTCTTCACTTGATTCGGGCAGCAAGATTGGTGTTTCCGTAGCACGCAGCGCTTCTGTCGCAAATAACACTCTTACCAATGCAGCAACATCGACATACGCTCTTCCGTATACTTCACAGAACTTTACTTCCACAGAATTTACAGGTACAAATGAGGGAGTGCTTCCCGCTCAAAAACCGTCATTGACAATTTCCGGTTGGACGGACGCTCCGATAGCCGAGTATTCGACTACTCTTACTTATACCGTAGATTACACTAAAGGTTAATTAACAAATTAAATGCTTTATCAAGACCATAAGGAGGTGGTTCTATGAAGAAAACATTATCAGTTTTGCTCTCAGTGCTTTTATTGTCGCTCGTGACTGTTCCGTCTTTCGCGGCTCCGGCTACGCTGAACAAAGAGAACCCCGTAGGCTCCGTAAAGATTTCTACCGGCGAGGGCAAACAGGATGAGTATGAGCTTACAATTCCTGCCGATACCGAAATACCGTGGGAAGCTACTTCTTACGCAATAGGTAAGGTTACGGCAACTAAAATGTGGCTGTCTCCCGGCAAGACCGTTAAGGTGGCTGTTTCGTCGCTCAACGGCTCAAAGCTTGTCAACACTTTGGACAGCTCAAAGACTATCGCCTACACGCTTACAGGCGCAGAGCAAATGGCGTTTTTACCGGGCGATTATATGAAGTCTTATGACCTCTCCGTGAACATCGCAGAGGCTGAATGGCAAAAAGCCGCTTCGGGTGAGCATACAGATGTTCTTACCTTTACGGCAGAATATACTAACGCGTAATAAATATAAGGAGATAAATTATGAAAAAGCTTATTTCTATCGCACTCGCAGCGGCCATGCTCGCAGCTGTTTCTGTTCCTGCTTTTGCAGCTAATCCCATAACCAAGGAAACAGAGCAGACCGGCACAACCATAATTAAGACATCCACAAAAACAGGCCCCGATTCGCCTGATGATGTTGCTGTCAGATACACCGTTTCTATTCCGGCAGATACAGAAATTTACTGGGGCACCGAGGAGACAAATCTTGTTTACTCTGTTGAGTCTCACCTCAAGAGAGGCCAGGCTCTCAAGGTTACCGTAGCAGGCACAGGCTCTATGAAGACCGATGCCGCAGCAGGCGAGGTTTACACTCTTCCCTATACTCTTTCGGGCGACACCGCTTTCACGGCAGACAGCCCCGTAGTTTACGGCAACAAGGAAACTCCGGCCGTTGACAAAAACCTCAAGGTTACAATAAGCAGCGAGGACTGGAACAGAGCTGTTGTTGATGTTTACAACGACACCCTTACCTTTACCGCTGAGGTTTAATTATTGAAAGGAGACTACTATAATGAAAAAGCTTATTTCAATTGCACTTGCAGCGGTTATGCTTGCAGCAGCTTCGGTTCCCACTTTTGCAGCTAACCCCATAACCAAGGAGACTGACAATACCGGTACAGCTATTGTTAAGACCTCCACAAAAACAGGCCCCGATGCTCCCGATGACAACGCTGCTAAATACACCGTTACAATTCCGGCCGATACCACAATTTACTGGGGCGCAGAGGAAACAGCTCTTGACGGATTTTCTGTTGAGTCTCACCTTAAATACGGCCAGAAGCTTAAAATCGGCGTTGAGGGCTCAAGACTTATGAAGCTTACCGAGGATGCAAACGAGACATTGGCTTACGATTTCTCGGCTGACTCTAACCTCGAATTTATAGCTGACGGCCCCGTTATCAATCCCGCAAAGGCACTTACCCTCAAGGTTAAGGTTGCCGCAGACGATTGGAACAACGCTATCGTCGGCGAGTACAGCGATACTCTTACCTTCACCGTAAGCCTTTGATTTTGAAAGGAGATAACCACAATGAAAAAATTACTTTCAATAGTTCTTGCGGCGGCAATGCTCGCAGCGGTTTCCGTTCCGTCATTTGCAGCTGACAAGACGCTTACAAGCGACCATACCTCCGATACGGCTAAGGTTATTACTTCTACAAAAACCGGTCCCGACGGTCCCGAGGCTACTTCTTACACGGTAACCTTCCCGGCAGAAACCACTATTTACTGGGGCGTAGAAAGCACAGACTTTACATACAACGTAAAGTGCCAGCTCAAATCAAACGACCGTCTTAATGTTACGGTAGCAAAGGAAGACGGCACAACCGACCTCAAGGCTATCGCATCAGGCAATACCGCTACTCTTCCTTTCAGCGTAGCAGGCACCACAGCTTATACTTCAGCCTCTGCAGTTGTTGCAGATGAAGCTGTTAACGCTGCAGTAAACATTGCCTCAGCTGATTGGGCAAAGGTTCCGGTAGATGAGTACGAGGGCAATCTTACACTTACGGTTTCGATAGCTCCCGCTACAATCTAAGAGTCGGAAACCCTTCCAAAATACAAGGAGAACCAATTATGAAAAAAATTCTTTCAATAGTCATTGCGGCTGCGATGCTCTTGGCTATATCGGTTCCCGCTTTTGCTGCAACTGCGACAATAGATCAGTCTACTTCCGGTGGCGTCGGTAACTCCTCGGTAGTTACCGACCGAAGCGGAATAAGCGGTACCTTTACCGTTTCTTATCCCGCCGAAACCACCATTTATTGGGGCACCGAAAGTACCGAAATCGGTTACACTGTATCGAGTACGCTTGTGAGCGGCAATAACCTTCGTGTTACTGTAGCTCAGGACAACGCAAATCTCCATACAGGCGGCGGCAGACTTCTTCCTTACACTATAGCCGGTGATACCAACATAACAACCGGTCACGAGACAGTTACCAACAGCGCATATTCGGTAAATGTCAATATTACTAAGGAAAACTGGGGATCCGTTTCCATTGATGAGTATGAAGATACTCTCACATTTACAGCTTCTGTTGAAGCGATAGCTTAATTTTTTAATCCTAAAAGGAGTTATATTATGAAAAAGTTACTTTCATTAGTTCTTGCGGCGGCTATGCTTGCGGCAGTTTCAGTTCCGTCCTTTGCAGCTGAAATCAATAAGGATACAGCGGACGGCAAGGGTGTCGCAACCGTTAAGACCGATACAACAAACGTTCCCGCAGACGGTTATTTCACAGTAACATATCCTGCTGAAATGAGCGTTAAATGGGGCGCTGAAACCACAGCCTTCACCTACAATGTTACGTCAACTCTCAAGACCGGCAAATGTCTTTCCGTTTCTGTTGCTTCGGAGGCTGGCAAAATGAAGCCCGCTACCGATAACGGCTATACCATTCCTTACGCCTTCAGCGGCGACACTTCCGTTAAGACTGCTGCCGAGGTAGTTAACAATACTTACAACATTAACGTTGACGTTGCAGCAGCAGCTTGGAACGCTACCATCACCGATTACAGCGATGCTACCGTTACCTTCACAGCAGCAGTTGTTGACAAATAATTTATTCAACATTAAACATTAAGTACATCAAGGAGTTATAATTATGAAAAAGATAGTATCAATTCTTCTTGCTGTTATGATGATAGCCGCTATTGCGGTTCCCTCATTCGCAGCTACAATAACCAAGGAATCAGACCCCAAGACCGCCGATGTTCAGGTTAAGACAAAGACAACCGATAAGGAGAATAACGATCCCGAAAATTACACCGTTACAATTCCTGCTGAGATCACAGTTGCTTGGAATGACACCGCAGCTCAGGACGCTTCTTACACCGTTGATTCTCAGCTTAAGCTCGGCGCTAAGCTCAAGGTTTCGGCTGTTGCTGAAAATGCAGGAAAAATGACAAACGCTGCTACCGATAAATTCCTCACCTTCACCGTAGCAGGCGGAGATGCTGCTGAATATACCGAGCTTAACAACGCTGTTAAGTCTTCGACAACCGTTACAATCGCTGACTTCAACGCTCCCATAGCTGAGTATGTCGGCCACATGCTTTATACCGTAGAGTACGTTGCTGCATAATTATTGCCAGATTTTGATTTTTAAAATTTTTAAGGAGGTGGTTTCATGAAAAAGGCTTGCAGTGTGCTGTTGTCTGTTTTGCTTATATTCACCATGCAGCTTTGCGTTTTCGCCGAGGCAGGTGAAATCGGTAAAACACAGCTTAAAACTGTAGTCCCGAGTACCCATGAAATTACCGTAACGTATAACGACGGAGGTTATGTCCTTAAAGACGGCAACCTTATTGCAAGCGGTGCTAAGTTCGCCGTTGACCGTTTTGATTCGCTTTCTCTCGGAGCTGTTGCAAAGCTTGACAGCCACCTTGAGCGTGTCACGGTAAACGGTAAAGATTATACCGGTAAATTGCAGTACGGTATGTTGAGATTTGATTCGGTTACCACCGATATGAACATTGTGTTCACATTTAAAAAATGCTTCGGACCCACAGAGCCGACTACAAATCCCACAGAACCTACCGAGCCGACAAGACCCACAGAGCCGACAGTTCCGACGGATCCGACAAGACCCACAGAGCCGACAGCTCCGACAGATCCCTCAGGCACAACAAATCCCTCAGGTACTACCAATCCTTCGGGCACCACTAATCCCTCGGGCACTACAAATCCCGGCGGAGATCACGAAGATCCTTGTGTTCGTATGGGTATGAAGGGTAATGTGTATCGCGGTAAAAACCTTTTCCCGGGCGCTAAGCTCGACATTGACCTCGGCGAAATCAAGGCTGAGGCAGGAAAAGACGGTGCATACAGCGTTGACGTTATTAAAGACGGTTTCCATGTTGTAACAATCACCGACGAAAACGGTGAAGTAGCCGGCAAGACTACTTTCTCGGTAAGCGTAAGTGATACGGCAACAGAAACAACCGTTATTAAACTTGATGACGGCTCGCAGATTGCAGTTGTTCCGAAGGGCACCAATACCTTATGGCTCGACTTTGTCGTTAACGACGACGGTACTATTACTATTGTTCCCGGCACACCCGTAGAGGAGCCGACAAACGAAGTTCCGGTAACCAAACCGAGCGACAGCGGCAACCCGATAATTAATAACCCGGTAATATCCAAAACCGGTGAACTTATCCGTGAAAATCCGCTCGCCGCAGCTGCTGTTTTCCTTTGTGGATTGTCACTTATATTCTTCATAATTCTTCGTAAAAAACGTAAGGATGACGAGGAAGAGGAAAACACAAAACCCGTTTGCTGATATAAACGGTAATAAATAAGTTTAAAATACCCCGACTGCGGTCGGGGTATTTTTATGTGTATCGGCATTGCAAACGGTGATGTGTTATGTTATAATACTTTGTCAGAACTTAAACGGGTAAAAGACCGAGGTTCGTCTTCTTGAAAGAGGTGGCTGTATGCCCATAAAAATAGATAATCAGCTTCCGGCGCATCATAGCCTGGAGCTTGAAAATATATTTGTTATGACGGAGGACAGAGCCGTCAAGCAGGACATTCGTCCGCTTAAAATTATAATACTGAATTTAATGCCTACAAAAATCGAGACCGAAACTCAGCTTTTAAGGCTTCTCAGTAATTCTCCGCTTCAGCTTGAAATAGACTTGCTGCAGGTAAAAAGCCATATTTCAAAAAATGTGTCAAGGGAGCATATGCTCAAATTCTACAAAACCTATGACGATGTCAAGGACGAAAAATTCGACGGTATGATAGTTACCGGAGCGCCCGTTGAGATGATGGACTTCGAAGAGGTCGATTACTGGGACGAGCTCTGCAAAATATTTGATTGGGCAAAAACAAATGTGTATTCCACATTTAATATATGCTGGGGAGCGCAGGCTGCGCTTTACTATAATTACGGTATTCCGAAGCACCTGCTTCCCGAGAAGGTTTTCGGCGTATTTCGCCATCAACCGCTTGATTTGTATCATCCGCTTTTGCGCGGATTTTCCGATGTCTTTTATGTTCCGCATTCACGTCACACGGAAAACCGAAAAGAGGATATAATAAGAGTAAAGGATCTTCAGATTTTGTCTTATTCCGAGGAAGCCGGGGTTCATCTCGTGTCGGATATGGCGTGTCGCAATTTTTACTGTTCGGGTCATTGCGAATATGATAGCGACACCTTGGCTCGCGAGTACTTCCGCGATTTAAAAAAGGGTCTTGACATAAAGATGCCGCACAATTACTTCCCCGATAACGACATCAAAAAAACGCCCGTAGACACCTGGCGCGGTGCGGCAAGCCTGCTTTTCCAAAATTGGCTTAACTACTTTGTGTATCAAAAAACGCCTTATGACATAGCCGATATTAAATAGTCGGCGAGGCACTAAGCTTTGTAAATATATAAAAATTATAAGTAAAGGAATTATATTTATGCTTCAATACGAAGAATTGAGACTGCGACTTATAAATCACGAAAAGACTCTTGATGACCTCTCCGAG
>ERZ1504675.431-NODE-431-length-11921-cov-9.116973_pt1 | contig 11921 bp, 9 predicted proteins | sample MGYA00572432_ERZ1504675 | MGnify/ENA primary metagenome ERZ1504675 (study PRJEB39906, sample SAMEA3182116) | gut metagenome | biome: human; feature: gut; material: Stool; isolation source: human stools | place: Canada | collected 2014-02-25 ...
GCAAGAATCCTCTGTTTGTGATGCTCGACGGCATCACGGATGTCCGCAATTTCGGCGCCATTGCCCGTACTTGCGAGTGTGCGGCGGTAGATGCCGTGATTATCCCCGCACGGAACAGTGTATCTGTCAACGCAGATGCCATGAAAACCTCGGCGGGAGCCTTGCACACCTTGCCCGTTTGCCGCGAACACAGCTTGAAAGAGACCCTGCAATTCCTCAAGAATAGTGGTTTCCATATTGTGGCAGCCACGGAGAAAGGCGATTACGACTATACCAAAGCCGACTATACCGGTCCGATGTGTATCATTATGGGTGCCGAAGACAAGGGGGTGTCCTATGACAACCTGGCGTTGTGTGACGAGTGGGTGAAGATTCCCATGTTGGGAACCATCGAGTCCCTCAATGTTTCCGTTGCAGCCGGCATTTTGATTTATGAAGCGGTAAAACAAAGAACCAACTAAGATATGAAAAAGAAATTGCTGTTGATGCTCACTCTCTGTTTATTGGCTCAGTGGAGTGTGGCACAAGCCCCGAAGTGGGTAGACAAAGCCAAACGTGCGGTTTTCTCGGTAGTGACTTACGACCAGAACGATAAGATACTGAATACTGGAAACGGCTTTTTTGTCACTGAAGATGGCATTGCGCTTTCTGACTACACCTTGTTCAAAGGTGCCCAGCGCGCCGTTGTGATGAGCTCGGACGGGGCACAGATGCCGGTGGAGGCCATTATGGGAGCTGATGACATGTACGATGTTGTCAAGTTCCGTGTCGGCATCCCCGGAAAGAAAGTCACGGCGCTCACTTTGGCTGCTGTGGCTCCGGCTGTCGGCGCGGATGTATATTTGCTGCCTTATTCCACCCAGAAGGACCGTTCTTTTACTACCGGGAAAGTAAAGGAGGCTGATAAGATTTCCGGCAACTATTCCTATTATACGCTCGATATGCGTCTGAAGGACAAGATGGTGAGCTGTCCGCTGATGACTGTGGACGGGCAGGTCTTCGGCCTGGCGCAGAAGTCCTCCGGACAAGACACGGCTACCATCTGCTATGCCATTGACGCTAATTTCGCCATGTCGCAGAATATCTCCGCATTGTCTTATGGAGATATGTCATTGAAGGGCATCGGTATCAAGAAGGCATTGCCCGATACCGAGGAGCAGGCTTTGGTGTTCCTCTACATGGCTTCTTCCCAACTGTCTCCGGAGAAGTATATGGAGACTCTGAACGATTTCATTGCACAATATCCTGCCAGTGCCGACGGTTATCTGCGCCGTGCTTCCCAGCATCTGTTCATGTCCCGTGAAGATGCTTCCATGGATAAGGTTGCTGCAGACATGGATAAGGCTTTGGAGGTTGCCGCAAAGAAAGATGATGTGTATTACAATCGGGCCAAGATAATCTATAATTATGCATTGGGCAAGCCCGAGAAAGTTTATAAGGACTGGTCGCTCGACAAGGCTCTGGACGAGGTACGGAAAGCGATAGCCATTGACGAACTTCCGGTTTATGTCCAGTTGGAGGGTGACATCCTGTTTGCCAAGCAGGAGTATCCGTCGGCATTTACCAGCTATGATAAAGTGAATAAGACCATTCTGGCATCTCCGGCTACCTTCTTCAGTGCCGCCAAGACCAAGGAATTGATGCAGGCACCTGCCGAAGAGGTACTGGCTCTGATGGACAGCTGTGTGGCCCGCTTTACCCAGCCCTATACGGAGGAAGCCGCCCCTTATTTATTGGAGCGTGCCCAAGCCCGCATGAATGCAGACCAGGCGCGCAATGCCATGCTGGATTATGACGCCTATTACAATGCCGTGAACGGTAAAGTGAACGACATGTTCTACTATTACCGTGAGCAGGCTGCTTTGAAGGCCAAGCAGTACCAGCGTGCGCTGGACGATATGGCGAAGGCCATTGAATTGAATCCGGAGGATTTGACCTACCGTGCCGAACTGGCAGTGGTGAATCTTCGCGTGGGACGTTACGAGGAGGCGTTGAATGTGCTGAAGGCTGCCTTGGAGAAAGACCCTAAGTATGCCGAGGCCTACCGTCTGATGGGTATCGCCCAGCTGCAGATGAAGAAGGACAAGGAAGCTTGTACCAGCTTTGCCAAGGCAAAGGAATTGGGTGATCCCAATGTGGATGCTTTGATTGAGAAGCATTGCAAGTAAAGGGATGGGATAGAATAAAGGCTCTGCTTTCGCAAGCAGAGCCTCTGTTTTGGGGAACTCCCCCGTGTTAAATGAGTTAAGTCTAGGTATAACAGGTTATGAGTGAAATTACGTTGTTTTATTTATAAAATGCGTGGATTTCCGGAATACTGCATATACTTCTGATTTTTTTTATTTCAAAAAAGAAAATAGACTCGATTATTAATAAAAACAAACTTTGACAATTATGAAGAAAGTGATTTGCAGCCAGCAGGCACCGGGCGCCATAGGCCCTTATAGCCAGGCTATCGAAGCTGGCGGAATGGTATTTGTATCAGGCCAGTTGCCCATTGACGCAGCTACCGGAATGATGGCTGAAGGTGCGGAAGCGCAAGCCCGCCAGTCCTTGGAGAATATAAAGCATATCCTGGAAGAGGCAGGGCTGGGTATGGCGAATATTGTGAAGACAACCGTTTTCCTGGCAGACATGTCCTTGTTCGCTGATATGAACAAGGTATATGCCACTTATTTTGACGGTGCTTTCCCGGCACGTTCGGCTGTGGCAGTGAAGGCGCTGCCTAAAGACGCCTTAGTAGAGATTGAGTGCATCGCGGTTCGCTAACAAGTCGGCAACAATGAAACTGCTGCCTCCCACGAAGATGAAATCTTCCGGGAGGCTTTTTTCTTGTGCGGCCCGCACGGCGGCGGGTACGTCAGGATAGCAATGCCCTTTCAGGCCAGCTGCTGCGGCCAGCTCCTGCAGTTCGCTTTCGGGCAATGCCCGCTTCACGCTGGCTTTGGTGAAGTAGTAGGTCGCTTCCCGGGGTAGCAAGGCCAGTACCCCCCGTATATCCTTGTCATTCACCATGCCTATGACGATGTGTAGCTGTCGGTAAGTCTGTTGCTTCAGTTGTTCTGTAATGTAGGTGATGCCTCCCACATTGTGGCCGGTGTCACAAATCAGGGTGGGCGAGTCCTGCAGTTTTTGCCAGCGTCCCATCAAGCCCGTCAGTTCCGCCACACGGGCAAAGCCACTGCGCACTGCTTGTCCGTCCAGCCGGTAGCCGGCTTCTTTCAGTAGCGGGAGGGCGGTGAGTACGGTCCGGGCATTTTTCTGCTGGTAGAGCCCTTTCAGTTCGTATTCTATTCCGGGATAGTCCTCACGGTCGTTCTCTTCGGCAAAGTAGATAGGAGCACCCGTCGCCTGCGCTTTTTCCAGAAACACCGATTTCGTTTCGGGAGTGGTCTCGCCGATTACAACGGGGATACCGCTTTTAATGATTCCTGCCTTCTCTCCTGCGATTTTTGCCAAGGTGTCCCCCAGGAATTGGGTATGGTCAAAACTGATGTTGGTGATGATGCATACATCCGGACGGATGATATTGGTGCAGTCCAGGCGTCCGCCGAGTCCCACCTCGATTACGGCTACATCCACCTTTTCATCCGCAAAGTAGCGGAAGGCCATGGCAGTGGTCAGCTCAAAGAAGGAGGGGTGGAGGGGTTCGAAGAATCCACGTTCCTGCGCTACAAAACGGATGACGTATTCCTCGGGTATAGGCTGTCCGTTAATCCGGATGCGCTCCCGGAAATCCACCAGGTGGGGCGAGGTGTAGAGTCCGACCCTATATCCCGCTTCTTGCAGTATGGCGGCAAGCGTATGCGAGCAGGAACCCTTTCCGTTGGTACCGGCCACATGAATGCTGCGGAAACTGCGGTGGGGATGTCCGAAATGTTCGTCCAGGGTCAGAGTATTTTCCAACCCCTCCTTGTATGCTGAGCCGCCCACTTGCTGAAACATGGGCACACTGTTATATAAGTAAGTTAAAGTGTCCTGATAATCCATCTTTTATAATATTTAACGGAGAAGCAATCCTTTCTCCCTATTAATTTGTTATCTTTAAAAGCGACAAAGATAATGCAAACCGGACGCAATCAAGCTTGCTTGAAATTGCTTGCAGTGTAGCTTATCTTAAGCTTATGCAAAGGTATTAACAATTTAAATCTAACGTGTATGGGAGCTAAGAAAAATTTTGTGATTGATACGAATGTGATTCTTCACGATTATAACTGTTTGAAGAATTTTCAAGAGAATGACATTTATCTTCCCATCGTAGTCCTTGAAGAACTGGACAAATTCAAGAAAGGTAATGAGCAGATTAATTTCAATGCGCGTGAGTTTGTCCGTGAGCTAGATTTGATTACCGATGACAATCTGTTCACCAAAGGGGCGCCATTGGGAGAGGGCTTGGGCCGTCTGTTTGTGGTGGCAGGCATGGTGGACTCTCCCCGGGTACGTGATTCCTTTCCCGAACGCATCCCCGACCATCAGATTCTGTCGGTAGTGGACTGGCTTTCCACCAAAAAGCCTAAAATGAAAACCATCCTTGTCACGAAAGACGTGAATCTGCGCATGAAGGCGCGTTCCATCGGTCTGCTGTGCGAAGACTACATCAATGATAAGGTAATCAATGTGGATATATTCGAAAAGTCGAATGAAGTGTTCGAGGGTATTGACCCTGCGCTGATAGACCGCATTTATTCTTCCAAAGAAGGACTGGACATCAACGAGTTCGATTTTAAGGACATCATTCGTCCCAACGAATGCTTTGTGCTGAAGAGTGACCGCAGCAGTGTGCTTGCACGTTATAATCCCTTTACCCATTCGATTTGCCGGGTCAACAAGACAAAGAACTATGGCATTGAACCGCGTAATGCCGAGCAGAGCTTTGCTTTTGAGGTGCTGAACGACCCGAATATCAAGCTGGTTGCCCTGACCGGTAAGGCGGGAACCGGTAAGACCCTGCTGGCACTGGCCGCCGCATTGGGAAAACTTACCGACTACAAGCAGATTCTTCTGGCACGTCCCATCGTGGCCTTATCCAATAAAGACCTTGGATTCCTTCCCGGTGATGCCAATGAGAAAGTGGCTCCTTACATGCAGCCTTTGTTCGATAATTTGAATGTAATCAAGCATCAGTTCGCTGCCAATTCCTCTGAAGTGAAACGCTTGGAGGATATGCAAAAAAGTGAACAATTGGTCATCGAGGCATTAGCCTTTATCCGTGGGCGCAGCTTGAGCGAAACCTACTGTATTATCGATGAAGCCCAGAACCTGACCCCACATGAGATTAAGACCATCATCACCCGTGCCGGCGAAGGTACAAAAATGGTGTTTACCGGTGATATTCAGCAGATAGACCAACCCTATCTGGACAGTCAGTCCAACGGGCTTGTCTATATGATAGACCGCATGAGAGACCAGAATTTGTTTGCCCATGTCAATCTGGTGAAAGGGGAGCGCAGCCAGTTGAGCGAGTTGGCAAGTAATCTGATGTAGCGGATATCGCATTTTCCGGGGTAAAACTATTTCTATCCCGCTTTCCGGCTGCTAAAACAGGGGAAGGCGGGATGGTTTCTTTATAGAGGATAGATAATTATTATAACATTTTTTTATCGATTTTTTGCCCGTTTTGACTAAAATAGTGTATCTTTGCCTCGCCTAAAACAAAACTGTCAAGCAAAATGAAGCGAAATTTTTTTCATCGGTATCTTTCCGCGAAAGTGCTTCCGATATGGACTATTCTATTAATTGACGTATTTATCATCGTCATATCCAGTATGTTGGCCTATGCTCTCCGATATGATTTCAGAAGCATTTTTTTTGAATCCTCTACCATTGACAAGACCATTTTATGGACGGTTGCTGTCAACTTGATTTTCTTCCGTGTTTTCCGTACGTATTCCAATGTGCTGCGCTTTTCCTCCTTTATGGATATCATGCGAATTTTTGTGTCATTGACTGTGTCGTATGCACTGCTGATGATAACGAGTGTCCTGACGGAAAGCTATTTGGAGTTTAACCTGGCTCCGGTCAGCGTGCTGTTCATGTCCTATATCATCAGCTTTGCCATGATGGCATGCTCCCGTGTGATTGTCAAGACTTTCTTCGAGGCGCTGAACTTCGACGGCACCCACAGTGCCAATGTGTTTATTTACGGTGCCAAGGAAGCCGGGGTCAACATTGCCAAGGCATTGCGTGTCAATCTGCGCAACCACTACCGTCTGCGTGGATTCATTGCGGACGAACCTGAGCTTATCAATAAGGTGATGATGGGGGTCAAGGTGTTCCCCAACGATGATACGCTGATTGATGTGCTGAACGACCGCGATGTGCAGACCATTATCATTTCTCCCGCCAAGATGGAGGAACTGAAGAAGTCCGACATGGCTGATCGCCTGCTGGTGCACAACATCAAACTGATGACCGCGCCTCCCTTGAGCGAGTGGAACGGCCAGGCATTGAGCCGCACGCAGTTGAAGGAAATTCTGATTGAGGACCTGCTTCAGCGCAATCCTATCGAGATAGATATCCATAAGGTTGCCTCTCATCTGGAGGGCAAGCGTGTGATGATTACGGGCGCCGCCGGCTCCATCGGCAGCGAAATCATGCGCCAGGTGGCTTCGTTCAATCCCTATAAGCTTATTTTAGTGGACCAGGCCGAGACTCCTCTGCACGACATCCGTCTGGAACTTCAGGACCGTTGGCGTGACATCGATGCTGAGACCATCATAGCCGATATCTCCAATGCCACGCGCATGGAGGATATCTTCAGGGAGTTCAAGCCCCAGTATATTTTCCATGCGGCCGCCTACAAGCATGTGCCGATGATGGAGGACAACGTTTCCGAGTCCATCCAGGTGAACGTATTCGGTACGCGCACCGTTGCCGATCTAGCCGTGAAATACGGTGCCGAGAAGTTTGTGATGATTTCTACGGACAAGGCTGTTAACCCTACAAACGTGATGGGCTGTTCCAAGCGTATCTGCGAGATTTATGTGCAGTCTCTTGCGAAGAAGTTGCAAAAGGAGGGAGGCCATGCCACTCAGTTCATCACTACGCGTTTCGGCAATGTGCTGGGTTCCAACGGTTCTGTCATTCCCCGTTTCCGTGACCAGATTCAGCGTGGCGGTCCGGTGACGGTGACCCATCCTGAGATAATCCGTTACTTCATGACCATTCCCGAAGCTTGCCGCCTTGTTCTTGAGGCCGGCAGTATGGGCAACGGCGGTGAAATCTACATCTTCGACATGGGTAAGCCGGTGAAGATTGTGGACCTTACCAAGCGTATGATCAGCCTTTCTGGACGTACGGATGTGAAGATTGAATTTACCGGTCTCCGTCATGGCGAGAAGCTCTACGAAGAACTCTTGAATGTGAAGGAGCTTACAAAGCCCACCTATCATGAGAAGATTATGATTGCTACGGTGCGTGAGTATGACTATGACGAGGTGAAGGAGCGTATTCAGAAACTGATTGATGTAAGTTACACCTATGACCAGATGAAAATTGTTGCTGCCATGAAGGATATTGTTCCGGAGTTCGTAAGCAAGAATTCCTGCTTTGAGGCGCTGGATAAGAAGAAATAAAAAGATAGCGGTATAGTATAAAATGAAAGGGTGATAACGTCATTGTAGTGTTATCACCCTTTCAATTTTATTGTCTTCTTGTCAGTCTTTTGTCTCATTCATGTGAAGAGAAGTATTTCAGGAACTGTGTACGTTCGAAGGTATTGACCCCCTTCGGGTCGTTTACGTTCAGAATACCTTTGAACTGGCTGATGGTTTCCATACCTTTGCGGTCCATCCACAAGTTGAGGAAACGGATATACTCCTCAATGATGGTAGCTGAATTCTGATAAAGTACACTGCATATCTCTACGGCCGAAGCACCTGCCAATATTGCCTTGACAACGCCTTCGGGCGAGTGAATACCACCGGAAGCGGCATAGTCCAGCTTGTTTACGGCTGCCGAAGCGATGCCTATCCAGCGCAGGGCTTTAGACAAATCGGCTTCGTTGCTGAATACGTTGCCGGATACTTGTATCATTTTCTCAATGTTGATGTCCGGCTGGTAGAAGCGGTTGAACAGCACTACTGCGGCGGCGCCGTTGGCGTACAGTTGGTCTATCAGAGCTATCGGATTGGTCAGGTTGTCACCCAGCTTCATGATGACGGGTATCTTGACCGTCTTCTTGATGTGGCTCAGAATGTCGATGTGGCGTTGCTCGAAACTGCCGTAAGCATATTGTACATCCGTCTGCAGTGCAAGGATATTGATTTCCAATGCGTCTGCACCGGCTTCTTCTATTTTGGCGGCAAATTCCACCCAGTCGGCATTCTGATAGCAGTTGATGCTGGCTATGATGGGGATATTGCAAACCTTTTTGCTTTCCTTAATTAGGTTCAGATATTCACCCAGCTTATGTTCGCGGATATATCCTACAAGGTAGTCACTGCCTTCGGGGTACATGTTCGGGTCTCCCATCCAGTCAGCCTCCATCATGATTTGCTCTTCAAAAAGTGATTTTAGCACAATGGCACCTGCGCCAGCCTCAGATAGTTTCTGATTCTTGGCGGCGCTGTCTGTCAGTCCGGAGCTGCTGACGATAATGGGGTTTCTGAGTTTCAGCCCTGCAAAAGTAGTTTCTAATGTTGCCATGATAATGATTTTTTATGGTTAATAGTTTCTTTCTCCAAAAATCTTGCTTCCTACACGTATCAAGGTGCTCCCGGCTGCAATGGCCTCGTGGTAATCGTGAGACATTCCCATGGACAGTTCCCGGAATGACTCTGCATCGGCAAACCACTTGGCTTTCACTTCATTGAAGAAGCTACTTAAAGAACAAAACTCAGTTTTGATTTGTTCGTCATTGTCCGTATTTGTGGCCATGCCCATCAATCCGCATATCCGGATATGATTGAGCTTTCTCCATTCACCGGCTGCCAGCATTTCCCGGCATTCGTCAAAGCTGAATCCAAACTTGGTCTCTTCCCGGGCAATGTGCAGCTGCAGCAGGCAGTTGACAGTTTTTTCGGCTTTGGCAGCCTGCTTGTTCACTTCGGCCAACAGCTTGTAGGAGTCTATGCCATGAATCAGCGCTACGTAAGGAACGATATATTTTATTTTGTTTGTTTGCAGATGCCCGATGAAATGCCATTCTATGTCTTTGGGCAGACTTTCGTATTTGGCAGTCATTTCCTGCACCTTACTTTCTCCGAACACACGCTGGCCGGCACGATACGCTTCTTCTATCGCCTCGTTGGGGTGAAATTTGGAAACAGCCACCAGCCGTACCTTTTCAGGCAGTTCGCTCAGTACTTGTTTTAAATTCTCTGCAATCATCGTTTTTTTGAGTTATGAGTTATGAGTTATGAGTTATAAGTTATGGGTCGCAATAATAACTCATAACTTATAACTCATCACTCAAATTAAACTTCCGGTTTGTCGTCGGGCTCTGCACTGTACGGATATACATCCATAATGGCGGTTTCCGCTACAGATGCTATCTGATAGTCGGCCATTGTGCCTTTCATGCCCTCATCCAGTTTCTTCACTGCATCACGCAGGTCGGCAGCCTGCACCAATACCTGGGTAGAGGTTTTCTTTTCCGCACCGCTTTTCTCGTCCAGTGTGATGAAAACCAGTTTACATTTAAACCAGCGGTCGGCAGCTTCCTCTTCGCTGGGGAACAATTCGCTATAGTTGGCACGTTTGATGTCCGATACGGTGAACTCTCCCGAAATGAACGGCGTCATCTCTTCGATGATGCGTGCTTCCGCTTCCGTAAAACTGAGGGCATCCACCAGGTACGGTTCGGTCACCTTCTTGTTCATTCCATTTTCCATTGTTTTCTCGTAACGGATCTTACATTCAAACCATGTATGCATTGCCATAATTTTCTGTTTTTAATTATTGATTTATTGTTAGTTAAGCTGCTTTATGCGTGCCTATGCCCGCCGAAAGCAGTGCAAAGATAGCCAAAAACTAAATGGATATAAAAAGTTGCCTTGCATTTTACGTGAAAATTTTATTGGAGAACCGGGACGGTACGTATGGGCATAAAAAAAGGAGTACCGCTGTACTCCAACCTTTGTTAACCTTAAATCTAATACTATGAAAAACACATTGCAAATGTACGGACTTTTTCGACATTTGCAAGAGTGTCGGGACATAAAGTGTGTATTTGTAACACTTATTATATTTTATACCTTTGTACTACATCTTTTTTAAAACTTGAGGTGTGTTGCTGAAACATAAATTTGCATCTGCTTTGCTTCCACACTTCCACCCACCTCCTGCATCTCCCTATCCATCGGCATTTACTCTGCGGTGGAAGCAACCTGAAAAGGTGGAAGCAAAATTTGCTTCCACCTGCCGAAAACGTCTGAGTTTTGCCGTAACTTATTATCCTCTACCATAATACCGCGCGTGGGTTACATAAATCGGTCGGTGTAGTTTTCCTGCATTTTCGAGTTTGCCTGACTATGAATAGTGGAGTCTAATGTCTTTTAAGTTACTGTACAATACGTTTGCGCCTTGTGCGCAACAGGTGTGGGTTACGTACTTCATCTGTAAAAGCCTTGGAGTTAGTGACGCCTAACGACCATGAACAGTTCTGCTTATGGCCATGAAGCAATCGTTTGACGGCCATAAGCAGAGCTGTTCATGGCCGTTAGGCGTTATTAATTCCCTATGCAACAGTAGACAAACAAAGGGTGAAAAGCAAAGGAATGCTTGTGTTTTTTTAAAAAAGTCGGAGATTTTTAGAAATAGTTGCATAATGGCGACACACCGCTTGAATTCAGCGAATTAATGGGATTGTTTTTCACTTCCATTTGAAAAACGACGCTACAAAAAGCACATTTGAGCATGAGTTACGTTACCTAATCGTTACCTTGTCCAAGTCTATAAAACAGACAATATAAGCGGTTATTTTTCAATTGTTTGCATTATTCTTCATAGCTTAAAACAACTCGATAAATAGTAATTTTGTAACAAAAATAATCGAGTTATGAGGAGTACCTTTCGAGTTCTGTTCTACACCAAGAACCAGGCCATAAAAAATGGCCGTGTCCCTGTCATGGGGCGTATTACCGTCAACGGAACGACGGCGAGTTTCAGCTGCAAGCGTGATGTTCCCCTTGCCCTTTGGGATGCCAAAGGCAACTGTGCCAAAGGCAAATCCGAGGAGGCAAGACGGCTGAACCGGGAGCTGGAGAACATCAAGGCACAGATCGGCAAGCACTATCAATATCTCTCGGACCACGATTCGTTCCTGACAGCCAAGAAGGTCTATGACCGCTATAACGGCTTTGGCGAGGAGATCCATTCGTTGATGGAGATCTTCAATATCCAGATCCGGGATTACAAACGGCAGATCGGCAAGACGAAAGCCCAAAGCACCTATCGGGGGTTGGTGGACGAGTACAAGTGTCTGTCCTGTTACCTGAAGGACAAGTTGGGTACGGAGGATATCCCCCTGATGTCGCTGGACATGGATTTCATCAAGAACTATTACAACTGGATGCTTTCCGTGCGCGGGCTGGCCAAGTCAACGGCCTTCGAGCGCGTCAACACACTGAAATGGCTGATGTATCTGGCAATGGACGAGGGATGGATCCACAAGCACCCGTTCAAGAAGTTCGTGTGCAAGCCGGAATACAAGAAACGTCCTTTCCTCTCGGAGGAGGACCTGCAACGCGTTTTCAGCGTCAAGCTGAGCTACAGGCGGCAGCAGGCCATCCGGGACATGTTTGTTTTCATGTGCTTCAGCGGCCTGGCCCATGCCGACCTGAAGGAACTTTCTTACCGGAATGTCCACACGGATTCGGACGGGAACACCTGGCTGGTTGGAAACCGTGTGAAGACCAAGGCACCCTATGTTGTCAAGCTGCTCCCGATAGCCGTCGAGCTGATCGAGAAATACAGGGGGG
>ERZ1504675.458-NODE-458-length-11312-cov-4.524562_pt1 | contig 11312 bp, 10 predicted proteins | sample MGYA00572432_ERZ1504675 | MGnify/ENA primary metagenome ERZ1504675 (study PRJEB39906, sample SAMEA3182116) | gut metagenome | biome: human; feature: gut; material: Stool; isolation source: human stools | place: Canada | collected 2014-02-25 ...
CCGAATCTGACCGACAATGCTCGGACGTTTCTCGCGCCCTCCCAAGAAAAAAGTTCAGGGTGAACCCGGCATCGAATAACGGCCCGCAAAATTGCGGCTACCGCCGAATTCAAAAAAACGGTCGCATATAATACCATAATTTAACAGATCTCGGTAAAGCCTTTCGGCCTACCCCGTACATTTCATCCTCAACGCCCCCTGCCCCGAATCATCGTAAAATTTCAATTTTTCAGGCATTTTATTTGGTTTATAAAATAAAGTAGTTTATATTTGTAATACCAACAAAAACCGAAAGCTATGGAAACAACTCGAAAAATCGATGCGAAAGCCGCACGCAGAAAGCGCCGGCTCATCCGGGAATGGATAACATACGCAGTAATTTGTGCATTTCTGGCCGGAGTCAATGCCCTCACGACGCCCCACTATTGGTGGGTGCTGTGGGTCATGGCAGGCTGGGGGCTCGGTCTTATTCTGGATCTGATATTCCACCTGACAAAACTCTCGGACGATGACGATGCGGAGTGATCCGCCGACGGTCGGACCGCACGAAAAAACTCGATTTCCGATACGGTCGGACAACAGCCCGAAATCATTCGGGGCGAGGGATGCCTTGTAAACACAGTCAAAAACGGCTGCCAACGAACGGATACCCGAATCTGCAAAGAAAAAAGCGGCATGCTAAAATATATAATCATCAAAACTCACTGCGTATGGAAGAGAGAAAATTAGACGCACGAGAGAGTATGGAACTCATCTCGCGCATGATTCAAAACACCCGCAACCGGCTGGAAAACCATGCGGGACGCCCGTTCCTCGTATGGGGCTATACGACCGTCGGGATCGCCCTGCTCAATTACTGGTTCAACATCGCCGGATGCCATCCCGCCTGGTGCTTCACCTGGTTTCTCATTCCCATCATCGGCTGTCTGCTGATGCGGTTGTTCCCGGACAAGAAGCCGACGGAGCCCCGCACGGAGATCGACCGCATCGTCGGCAAGGTCTGGTTAGTATCCTCATTATCATTGATTCCGATCTTCCTCTTTTCGCTATTTCACGGACTCTCCTACCGACACAGTCTTTTCGAACTCATTACACTGGTGATGGCTACGGCAACGGCAACAACCGGAATGATCGTTCGTTCGAAAATATACATCGTCGCAGGACTTACCTGTATGGCTCTTTCAGTCCTCTTCCCTTTATACGACTATTTCCTGAAAAAAATCGCAACTTCTGACGGAATTGAGATAACCGCCGGACTCCTGAACAACGAAATCCTTATCTTTGCCGGCGTATTTTTCATCATGATGGTCGTCCCGGGACATATCATCAACTACCAATCGCACAAAAGATGTTCAAGGAACTGAATCCCCTGCTGCACTCGGAACTGCGCCTGGCGGTAATGTCGATCCTCCTCGGGGTCGAAGAGGCCGACTTCGTTTTCATCCGGGAACAGACGGGAGCTTCGGCGGGCAACCTGAGCGTACAGATCGACAAACTGCAAAAAGCCGGCTACATCACGGTCGAAAAGACCTTTCGGGGAAAAATGCCCCGCACGCTCTGCCGCATTACCCCGACAGGCGTGGATGCTTTCGAGGAGTACGTCGAAGCGTTGAAGAGCTACATAAAAAAGTAGGAAGGAAAACAGATTCTCGGCTCCGGCGGCGACAACGACCGGTTCGGAATGGGGCATAAAGGTCGTTATGCCCCATATTTTCAACCCCGACCTCGAATCCGGCCGAATCGCCAGCCGGCAATCTCCCGGCGGGCCTCCTTGCTGCAACGACCGGAAAGGCGAACAGCGTAAATCAGCCGCAGCCCCGCAATTTCGGCGAGTTTCGGATCCCGCCATACGCAAACAAGCCCGGAGTTTCGCTCCGGGCTTGTTTGCATCTATTCTTCAAACGATTAGTCCTCGAACTTCGCCGAGAGGAACTCCCGGTTCAGACGGGCGATGTGCGAAATCGAAATCATCTTCGGACACTCGGCCTGGCAAGCTCCCGTATTGGTACAGTTACCGAAGCCCAGTTCGTCCATCTTGGCCACCATCGCCTTGGCGCGGCGGGCACCCTCGACACGTCCCTGCGGCAGTTTCGCGAGCGACGACACACGGGCGGCGACGAAAAGCATCGCCGAGCCGTTCTTACAGGTCGCAGCGCAGGCACCGCAACCGATGCAGGCAGCGGCATCCATCGCAACGTCGGCATCGGCCTTCAGGATGGGAATGTTGTTGGCATCCTGCACGGCATTCGTACGGACCGAGATGAAGCCGCCGGCCTGAAGAATCTTATCGTAGGCACTGCGATCCACCACGAGGTCCTTGATTACGGGGAAAGCCGCCGAACGCCAGGGCTCGATGACGATCGTCGCCCCGTCTTTGAAACGGCGCATGTAAATCTGGCAGGTCGTGGCGCCGTCGCCCGGGCCGTGCGCACGGCCGTCGATGTGCAGCGAGCACATACCGCAGATACCCTCGCGGCAGTCGTGGTCGAACGCCACGGGCTCCTTGCCCTCGTGGATCAGGTTGTTGTTCAGAATATCCAGCATCTCGAGAAACGAGGTGTCGGCGGAGATGTTCTCGACTTTGTAGGTTTCGAATGCCCCTTTTGCCTTGGCGTCTTTCTGGCGCCATATCTTTAACGTGAAATTCATAGTTTCAAATTGTGTATTAAAGTTAGACGACAGAAGAATTAGTCCTTGTAGTTACGCTGTGCGGGGTGTACGAACTCGAAGTTCAGCGGCTCCTTCGTGAGCTCCGGCGCTTCGTTCTCGCCCTTGTACTCCCACACGGCGGCATATACGAAGTGCTCGTCGTCGCGTTTGGCCTCGCCCTCTTCGGTCTGATGCTCGACGCGGAAATGTCCGCCGCACGACTCCTCGCGGTTCAGCGCGTCGCGTGCCATCAGCTCGCCCAGCTCCAGGAAATCGGCCAGACGCAGCGCCTTCTCCAACTCGACGTTGAACTCGTTCGCCTTGCCTACGACCTTCACATCCTTCCAGAACTCCTTGCGCAGCGCCTGGATCTCGACGATCGCCTTTTCGAGCGACTCCTTCGAACGCGCCATGCCGACGTTCTCCCACATGATGTGTCCCAGCTTCTTGTGAATATCGTCCACCGACTGCTTGCCGTTGATCGACAACAGCTTCTCGATTTTGGCGCGCACGCCCTTCTCTGCCTCGTCGAAGGCCTTGGTATCGGTCTTCACCTTCGGAGCCTGGATCTTGTGCGACAGGTAGTCGCCGATCGTATAAGGCAGCACGAAATAACCGTCCGCCAGACCCTGCATCAGCGCCGAAGCACCCAGGCGGTTGGCACCGTGATCCGAGAAGTTGGCCTCACCGATGGCGTAGAGACCCGGGATCGTAGTCATCAGGTTGTAATCGACCCAGATACCGCCCATCGTATAGTGTACGGCAGGGAAGATCTGCATCGGCTGTTCGTAGGGATTTACGTCGGTGATCTCCTCGTACATGTCGAACAGGTTGCCGTAACGTTGTTTGATGACATCCTTGCCCAGACGCTCGATCGCGGTCTTGAAATCGAGGAACACGGCCAACCCCGTTTCGTTCACGCCGAAGCCCGCGTCACAACGCTCTTTGGCGGCACGCGACGCCACGTCGCGCGGCACGAGGTTACCGAAGGCCGGATAACGGCGCTCCAGGTAGTAGTCACGGTCCTCTTCGGCAATATCCGAAGGTTTCTTGGCACCCGAACGGAGGGCTTTCACATCCTCGATCTTTTTGGGAACCCAGATACGGCCGTCGTTACGCAGCGACTCCGACATTAGGGTCAGCTTCGACTGCTGATCCCCGTGCACCGGAATACAGGTCGGGTGGATCTGCGTGAAACAGGGATTCGCGAAGCCGGCACCCTTGCGGTAGCACTGGAAAGCGGCCGAACCGTTCGAAGCCATCGCGTTGGTCGAAAGGAAGAACACGTTGCCGTAACCGCCCGAAGCGATCACTACGGCGTGTGCGCCGAAACGCTCCAATTCGCCCGTCACCAGATTGCGTGCGATGATACCTCTCGCCTCGCCGTCTTCGATCACGATGTCGAGCATCTCGTGACGGGGATAACTCTTCACCGAACCGGCAGCGATCTCCTTGTTGAGTGCGGCATAAGCTCCCAGCAGCAACTGCTGGCCGGTTTGGCCGCGGGCATAGAACGTACGCGAAACCTGCGCACCGCCGAACGAACGGTTGTCCAGCATACCGCCGTACTCGCGTGCGAACGGAACGCCCTGGCCGACGCACTGGTCGATGATGCAGTTCGAAACTTCGGCCATGCGGTAAACATTGGCTTCACGGGCGCGGTAGTCGCCGCCTTTGATCGTATCGTAGAACAGCCGGTAGATCGAATCGTTGTCGTTGCGGTAGTTCTTGGCCGCATTGATACCGCCCTGCGCCGCGATCGAATGCGCACGGCGCGGAGAGTCCTGGATGCAGAAAACCTTCACGTTGTATCCCAGTTCGCCGAGCGAAGCGGCTGCGGAGGCACCGCCCAGGCCCGTACCTACGACGATAATATCCAGTTTGCGTTTGTTGGCAGGGCTTACTACCTTGATCGCCGCCTTGTGGTTGCTCCACTTTTGCGCGAGTTCCCCGGCGGGTATTTTTGAATCTAATTTGAAAGCCATATCTCTATATTTTTATAATTCAACGTAAGATGTTAGCAGACACAACCGCAGCAAAGACTCCGGAAGAAATAGACCAGCACGACCACAGCGAAACCGAGGAACACGACGGTCGCCACGATGTTGGCGATACATTTCAGGCGCGGATACCAGATGTCGTTGCCCCAGCCCACCGACTGGAACATCGACCACACGCCGTGCGTAAGGTGGAACCAGAGGGCGAAGAACCAAACCAGGTAGATCACCACGTAGTACCACTGCGAGAAGGTGTACTGAATCAGCGCAGCGCCGTCCTGCGGCGAGAAGCCGAGCGAATTTTCATGGTGTCCCAGCACCTCGACCAGCTGCATCTTCGACCAGAAGTTGAACAGATGGAGCAACAGACCGCCGAGGATGATCCATCCCAGCGCAAGCATGTTTTTCGATGCCCACTGCACACCCTTTTCCTTCACGGTAACGGCATAACGCTGCGAACCGCGCGCCTTGTAGTTGTTCACGGTCAGCACCAGCGCATAAATGAAGTGGATCAGGATACCGGCGACCAGCACCAGCGTTCCGACCAACGCATACCAGTTGGCACCCAGGAATGCGCAGACCGTGTTGTACGCCTCGGGCGAGAAGATCGCCACGATGTTCATCGACATGTGGAAGAGGATAAAGAGCACGAGGAAACAACCGGTAATGCTCATTACCAACTTCTTGCCAAGAGAAGAATTAGTTAGAAAACAGCCCATAATGTTTGAAATTTGTTTATTTTTGTTAAAAATTTGTTTGCGCTTCGGCAAAGATAGTCATTGTTTGCATAATAACAACACAAAACAATTCGAAATTTACGCTTAAAATCAGGCATTTTATGACCAAAACGGAAATCCGGAAACAGATGAAAGGGCTCAATACGGCCCTTTCTTCGGAACAGCGCGAAGAGCTTTCCGCACGTATTTTCAACGAAGCGGAGAGGCTTCCGGCCTTCGCACGCGCCAAAGTGGTGGCCCTTTTCGCTTCGCTCAAAGACGAACCCCTCACCGCCCCGGCACTCGAACGCTGGAGCCGCTCCAAACGGATCGTGCTGCCCCGCGTGGAAGGCGACATAATGCGATTCTACGATTACGATCCCGCCTCGATGAACGATTCCGGCTCGTTCGGCATTTCGGAACCGGAGTCCACAGCGCTGTGCCGCCCCGAAGAGATCGATTTCATCATCGTGCCGGGCGTGGCGTTCACCGCCGCAGGCATGCGCCTGGGACGCGGCAAGGGATTCTACGACAAATACCTGTCGCAGCCGGGTTTCCGGGCTTTCAAGGCAGGCGTGTGCTATCCGCATCAAGTCGTGGAGGAGCTGCCCGCCGATCCGTTCGACGTTCCGGTCGATCACCTTTGCTGCGGACGGTAAAACGAGTGCCGACTTTGGTCCCACAGTCAAATCCGACCGTTCCCACGTGTTCTCCGAACCGAAGACGTACCCCTTCGGGATTCCGCCATCGAAAACCGGCAAACACCGGTTACGGCAAAGAATCGTAAAAAGAGAAAACACCGCATCAAAGAAGCCTGCATCAGTAGATGCAGGCTTCTTAACTAATATCATACAATATTATTATCGGTAGAGATACTCTGGAATGCGGTGGCTGCGCCGCCCGATCGGAACGCCGATGCCGAGCGTCACGTTCATCGAAGTCGAAGTGACGGGCAGGAACTGCGGCGTATGGCTGCAAATCAACATATCGGTCGCCAGGAAGAAGTTGATCCAACTGGGGCAGGCATTGATCGCCACACCGAGGGCGTGCCCCTGGCCGTTGAGAAACGAATAACTGGTAGTCAGCGTAAACCAGGGAATCGGGTGGAAGTTCACCGAGGCGGTCAGGTTGTGGAACGTCTTCACATCCCAGACACGTACGTTGTAAAGCAGACCCAGGCCGATCTTGTGACGCCAAACCTCGTACTCGGCCCCCAGATTGATCGAGGTGCGCAACATCTCGGTCTTGCCTTTGGAAGCCTGCACCCGGTCGAACTCCAGCTCGCCGAAATCGAACTCCGGATCGTGAACCTCACCGTCGATGATCTCCACGCCGGTAAAAGATTGGGATTTGGTCATCTGCCCACGCTCCAGGTATTTCTTTCCCCACGAAATGAAACCCAGGTCGTTCACGGCGAAAGAGAGCTGCAAATCGGGAATCACGTCGTACGTCACACCCAGATCGACGGCAAAACCGTAACCCGCAGGCCCTTTGTAGGAAGAGACGTCGAAATCGTTGAACGAATAATATTCCGACCCGTCGGGACGCTGCATGGAGCTCATCTCAAGGCCCGACATTTCGAACGAACCGTCCGCGTCGATATTCCAACTATTCTCCTGCAATTTTATATCGAGCCGGTCGATCGACGTCCGCGCACGGCCCGCGCCGACGAGAAACTTACCCCGAGCACCGAGATAAATCTGATCCGTCAGCGGAAAAGAGTAACTGAAAGCGGCCTCGAGATAAGCCTGTGTCGAGGCTTTGATATCGTTGATAACGGCCTCGTTCCGTCCGTTCTTGAGAAAGTCGAACAACGAATAGGGCATATTGGCCTCCGCCTCCACACGCATATTCAGATCGAACGACCAGAATGTCTTATGATCCTTGCGGAATGCACCGAAACCGACGATATTGATCCGGGCATCGGTTCCGAGCATATTTTTCGAGCGCAGATTTCCCAACGCCTCGGCCGCAGAAACATTCTTGTCGAACAGCGTTACCAAACTTCCGTTCACCGGATAAAAAATATCGCTGACGGAGAGGTTACCGGAAACGTTGACCTGCACACCGCCCAATACGGGAATATTCACATAGCCGCGCAGCGGAGCGAAAGCCGGGTTAAGCTGGCTGCGGAAAGTCGAACCCTCCATAAAGTAGGCACTCGGCGTCTGTGCCACGGCCGTACATGCGACAAATGCCGCAATCAAAGTATATATGATCTTTTTCATATGAGGAATCCGGATTAAAGGTTCAGATTAAGACCGCCGCGTTTCTTCAAATGCAGCATCATACGAATCGACTGGCTGTCGCAGAATCCGATGCGCGGATAATATTTCTGCGGCATAAAATCGACATTCAGTTCGAAGAAAGAGAACAAACTCCGGATATCATCCTTGTAAAGCCGCACGGGAGCGATGTCATTCTCTTCGTCGGGTTCGACCAGGAAAGGCGCGATAGCCACGTTCGTTTCGGAAAAATCCGCAGCTACTTCGAAGCTCACCGGCAGACTGCTCCGCACCTCGCCGTACAGATCGAGCGTATTGACCGGATCGACGGTACCCTCGGGATCGAGGTTGTCGGCAAGCATATCGATCAAATCATCGTCGACATCCAACGTCGCATTATAAGTAATCGTATTGATTTTAATCTGGGAAAGAAATTCCCGCGCCAGCTCGCCCATCGTATCGCGCAACGCTTCGCCAGCCTCGTTGTCCTCGCCGAAAAACTTCTTGAATTCCGCCTTGAAAAGCTCCTCGCTATCGGCCGGAATCAACGCCGTAAAACGCTCGCGGTAACCTTCGTTGGACCAAATCAGATCGACCACTTCGTCCATTTTTTTCGATCCGGGAACGAGCATCTCGTCGATAAGAGCCTCCAGCATTCCGTCCAGATAAGTTCCATCGCTCGAAAGACGGACGATATCGACCCACTCCGCATTGCCCGGGAGCGTCGTCGGCAACCAGATATCGACCTCGTCGAAAATAGCGCGGATATCCGCACTGCCGTCCTGCAACTCGTCCATTCCGACCGTGATCTGCGCCAACGGCATAATCCATTCGCTCTGGTCGTTGCCGATGGTTACATCGCCGGATTCGATCTTGTTCAGATCATACGCCTTGTCGCACCCGAAGCAGAGCGAAAGAATACATAACAGGGATAAAAAATTTTTCATAGGCAGATTTTGCTCAATAAAACGGCCCAAAGGTATAATGTTTTCGACAAATAATCAAAATATAAATACTTTTCAACCACGAACAATCTGTTCAATCGACGACTTCTGCCGAAAAACTCCGGCTCATTCTCCGATTCAGCGCACGGCAGAGGTCTTTGTTAAAATTTTGCTACTTTTGCGACAGATGGACAACGTAAAAAAATACGGGTTGAAAGAACAGGTGGCCCTGCTGCCTCTGTCACCGGGCGTATATCAGTTTCTGGACAAGAACGGGACGATCATCTACGTCGGCAAAGCCAAAAGCCTGCGCAAGCGGGTCAGCTCGTATTTCATGCAGAACAAGGAACACAGCGCCAAGGTACAGGTACTCGTGAGGCAGATCGCTGCGATCCGGCACATCGTCGTCGATACCGAAACGGACGCCCTGCTGCTCGAAAACTCGTTGATCAAGACCCTCCAGCCGCGCTACAACATCCTGCTCAAGGACGACAAGACCTATCCCTGGATCGTCGTGCGCCGCGAACCGTTCCCGCGCGTACAGTCCACCCGCATCCTCAACCGCGACGGCTCCCAATATTTCGGTCCCTACGGCTCGGTAATGATGCAGCGCAGTATCCTGGAGTTTATCCGCGAGGTGATTCCCCTGCGAACCTGCTCGCTCAACCTTTCGCCGGCGGCTATCGCCAAAGGGCGCTATTCGGTCTGCCTGCAATACCACCTGGGCAACTGCAAGGGACCTTGTGTGGGAGCGCAAAGCGAAGAAGAATACGACGCACTGGTCGATATGACGGTTTCGATTCTCAAAGGCGACCTGCGCCCCGTGCGTACCTATCTTGAAAAAGAGATGGAGGCAGCCGCCCGAAACCTGAAATTCGAAGTCGCACAACGCTACAAGACACGCCTCGACGCCCTGGACAACTATTCGAGCAAATCGGTGATCGTCAGCGCACGCATCGTGGACGTGGACGTCTTCTCCCTGCTGGTGGACGACGATGTGGCCTACTGCAATTTCCTGCGCATCCGCCACGGTTCGGTCGTGGGCGTCTATACGATACGGCTCACCACGGGCATCGACACCGATCCGGCCCAAATGCTGACCCTGGCCATCCAGCACATCGCCGAAACGATCGCCGGAACGCTGGCCAAAGAGGTCATCGTTCCCTACCTCCCCTCGGCCGCGCAACTTTTCGACGGAGTGACCTTCACCGTTCCCAAACGGGGCGAAAAACTCGATCTGCTGGAGTTCTCGCTCAAGAGCGCCCGTATCTATCGCGCCGAACAACTCAAGAACCTCGAGATCAAGAATCCCGAGCGGCATACCGAACGCCTGATGGCCACCATGCAAAAGGAGCTGCACCTGGACCGTCCGCCCCGCCACATCGAATGCTTCGACAACTCCAACCTGCAGGGGACCAACCCGGTAGCTTCATGCGTGGTATTCCGGGACGGCAAGCCTTCACGCAAGGAGTACCGCCATTTCAACATCAAAACCGTCATCGGCGCAGACGACTTCGCCTCAATGCGCGAGATCGTCTTCCGCCGTTACAGCCGCCTGATCGCCGAAGGAGCCGAACTGCCCGACCTGATTATCGTGGACGGCGGCAAAGGACAGCTCTCCAGCGCCTATGCCGTGCTGTGCGAACTGGGAATCGAAAAACAAGTCCCCATCGTAGGCCTGGCCAAGCGGATCGAAGAGATCTTCTTCCCCGGGGACCCGATGCCCTACTACTTGAGCCGTACGGGTGAACCGCTCAAAGTGGTGTGTCACATCCGCGACGAAGCCCATCGCTTCGGCATCACCTTCCACCGGCAGAAGCGAAGCAAAGCTTTCATTCACAGTGAACTGGAAAATATCGAAGGAGTCGGCCCGAAGACCATAGAGCTCCTGTTGCGCCATTTCCGTACGGTGGAGAAAATCCGCACGGCCCCTGCCGAAGAACTCTCGGCCCTCGTCGGACCGGCCAAGGCCGCCAGGCTCCTCGTCCACTTCGGCAGACAGTAAGGACGCAGAAAAATGCGAAAAAAATTTGGAGTTCCTCGATAAATCATTACTTTTGCAGAGCAAATCACCGATTTAGCAGCCCGGATGGCGGAATTGGTAGACGCGTTGGTCTCAAACACCAATGACAGCAATGTTGTGCCGGTTCGATCCCGGCTCCGGGTACTATTCAAAAAACCTCAAATGACTTATAAACAATCATTTGAGGTTTTTATTTTGGCTGATATGTCCGCATTTTGTCCGCATTTTTTTGTAAAGTTGAAAATTTTTGTTTATTGAATATTGGATTTTAAACAAAACGGAGGCCGATGAGCCTCCGTTTTTTACGTCAAATGGGATTGTTCCACTAAAATAATATTCGTAGCTTGCAATGATTCGTAAGTAAATATAGTTTCTTTTCAACGATTCATCGCCGGTAGCTATCTATCAATAATAGTTGACGAATAAAATCTTGATTTTCCCCAATGTAAACGACACAGCAATACAACAGTAAGAAAGCCACACAGGACACTAAGGATAATGCTCCAAAGGTTCCATCCGCAGCACCATTGATATAAAATGTAGGTTATCAAACCGCCCCAAGCCAATGCTGCGAAAAAAATAAAAATTCCGGTAATTTTCTGAGTAGAGACAAAGCCTGGCGCATAACATTTTGATTTATTGCATCGAAAAATATTCTTAATACGTTTCCACAAACTCTCTTTCTGAGGACGTTCCGGTTGGGCAGTGTAAACATTAGGATATACATCTTTATTAAGTACCATTTCTATACCCTGTAC
>ERZ1504675.474-NODE-474-length-11018-cov-3.480981_pt1 | contig 11018 bp, 9 predicted proteins | sample MGYA00572432_ERZ1504675 | MGnify/ENA primary metagenome ERZ1504675 (study PRJEB39906, sample SAMEA3182116) | gut metagenome | biome: human; feature: gut; material: Stool; isolation source: human stools | place: Canada | collected 2014-02-25 ...
CTCTCTATTCGTCGGCAGCGTCAGATGTGTATAAGAGACAGGAGGAGATACTCAATGGCTGAGAAAAATTCTAATCTGTATGAATTTACAAAGGGTATCATAAAGCAAAACCCGACGCTTGTTACGCTTCTTGGTATGTGTCCGACGCTTGCGGTCACAACAATGGCGAAAAACGGTATCGGTATGGGACTTGCCACGACGTTCGTGCTTGTCTGCTCAAACTTTGTTATATCCCTTTTGAAAAACGTTATCCCAAAGGCTGTAAGACTGCCTTGTTTTATCGTAATAATCGCAGGCTTCGTTACTCTTATCGAGTTTCTTATGAAAGGCTATATACCTGAGCTTTACAGTGCATTAGGCGTATTCCTGTCCCTTATCACGGTAAACTGTATTATCCTTGGCAGAGCGGAGGCTTTTGCCAGCAAGAACAAGATATTTCCGTCCATACTTGACGGACTTGGAATGGGTCTTGGATTTACACTTTCACTTTTCACAATGGGATCTATAAGAGAGATACTTGGAACAGGCTCATGGTTCGGTTTCAAGATACCTTTCCTGTGCGACGATCCTATGACAGTGTTCATCATGCCGGCAGGCGGATTTTTCGTGCTTGGCTGTCTTATCGCATTTGTAAATAAGATAGCGAACAAGAAACCGCCAAAGGAGATATCCTGCTCAGGCTGTCCTAATGCAGCTTTGTGCAAGGGTCAGTGCAGAACAGAGAGTGAGGAGGCATAAAAATGAGCTACATACTTATACTTATCGGCTGTGTGTTCGTAAATAACGTTGTGCTTTCTCAGTTCATGGGAATATGTCCTTTCCTTGGCGTATCAAAGCAGATGAAATCATCTGTGGGAATGGGCGCAGCAGTAATATTCGTTATGATATGCGCAACAGCTATCACATATCCTGTATACAGACTGCTTGAGCACTTCGGCATAGAGTATCTAAAAACAGTGGCATTCATACTTGTTATAGCAATGTTCGTTCAGCTTGTTGAGATAGTCATGAAAAAGATGATGCCGCCTCTCTATAAGGCACTGGGCGTTTATCTGCCTCTTATCACAACCAACTGTGCAGTTCTCGGTGTTACTATCGGAAACATAGACAACGGCTATAATTTTCTTCAGTCCCTTACAAACGCACTTGGAACAGGACTTGCGTTTACTCTTGCTCTCTTGCTTTTCAGCGGAGTAAGAGCAAGGATAGAAAACTGCGATTTACCTGAAACTTTCAAGGGCGTGCCTGCAACGCTCATTGCGGCGTCTATCGTTTCGCTAAGCTTTATGGGCTTTTCGGGAATAATCTGATAATAATTTATCGATATGAAACGATCAAGGGTTGAATTTACAAAGCCGATGAAAAAGACCCACACTATATTGATACCATCAATGCTTGACTTCCACTTTCCGCTGCTTAAATATGCATTTCTTAGCGGCGGATATAAGTGCGACGTTATCGGGGTGAACGAATACAGTCGGTCACAAATGATAAACGCAGGCTGGGAATATTCAAATAATGATGTCTGCTTTCCCTGCAACCTCATAATAGGACAGTTCATATGTGCATTGAAAAGCGGCAAATATGACACCGCAAAAACAGCCCTGCTGCTGCCTCAAACAGGAGGAGGGTGCAGAGCGTGCAATTACATTATGCTGCTGCGAAAAGCTCTTTTGAAAGCCGGTCTGCAAAATGTTCCTGTGGTGTCACTTAATGTCAGCGGCGTTGAGAAACACAGCGGATTTTCCATAACGCCTAAAATGGTGCTGACGGCTTGTGCAGCAATCTATTACAGTGACTTGCTTTTGTATCTTTATAATGAGCTTTCACCCTATGAACTAAAAAAGGGTGAAACGCTTGATAAAGTCCGCCTATGGAACAGCAGGCTGTCACGGCTCTTTGAACATGGCAAAGCAGCCGATCCGATCTCAATGTGCGTCATATTCCGCAAGATATGCGAAAGCTTTGCTACAATAAATTGTGATAAAAGCAGATCGGTCAAAAAGGTCGCCGTAACAGGGGAGCTTTACATAAAATTCTGTGCTCTCGGCAATGGTGAAACGGAGAAATACCTCCGTGATCTCGGTTGTCAGATATATATGAGCGGCTTTGTTCCATACATAATGTACCTTGCCGATTCCTGTACAAATGATGATAACATTTACGGAAGAAAAACCTTGGCAGGTGTGGGAGCAAAAGTCCTTATTGCCTATATGAAAACGCTTTGGTGCAAAATGAATTCTGCACTTGTACAAAACGGTTTCGAGCCTATGGAAGACTATAGATCCTTGAAAAGCTACGGTGAAAACTTTGGCTGCCTTGGCGAAACAATGGGGGACGGCTGGCTTATCGGTGCAGAAATGTGTTCAGCGTTGAAGAACGGCTGCAAAGGTGTTGTGATGCTGTTGCCGTTTGGCTGCCTTGTGAGCCACACCTGTGCAAGAGGCATAATAAAGCGTATAAAAAAGCTCTACCCAGACAGCATCATAACGGCGGTCGATCACGATTCGGGAACAGCGGACGTTAATATCAAAAACCGCATTAAGATGACCCTTGATTTTATGGATAATAATATAATGAAACACAACAAAAACTGAAATTCTGAAAGAGGAGAATGATATGGAATATTTGATCCCTTTGGCTATATTTGCCGCTTTGGGCATATTGGCAGGCGTTCTGTTGACGGTGGCTTCAAAAGTTTTTGCCGTTGAGGTGGATGAGCGTGTTGACGCTATCGCAGAAGCTCTTCCGCAGGCAAACTGTGGTGCTTGTGGCTTTTCAGGCTGTGCAGACTATGCCGACGCTATCGTGAACAAAGGTGCGGAATGTAACCTTTGCCGTCCTGGAGGCGAGGCTGCTGCAAAGAAGATAGCCGAGATAATGGGCGTTGAAGTGACTGCAGCAGAGCCACAGGTGGCTTTCGTGCGCTGTTCGGGAGATTGCTCTCATACACCGCATAAATACGATTTTGACGGCATTCAGAGCTGTGCGGCGTGCAACAGGTTTTATGACGGAAGCAAGCTTTGCACAAGCGGCTGTTTAGGCTACGGCGATTGTATCAAGGTCTGCTCTCAGGGGGCAATATCTATCGTTGACGGCATTGCCGTTATCGACAAAGCAAAGTGCATGGGCTGTGGGCTTTGCGCAAAAGCCTGTCCAAATGGTCTTATCGCAGTGAGAAGGATCTCTCAGGCTGTGGATATCTGCTGTTCATCAAGAGATGTGGGCAGAGTGACAAGGTCTGTTTGTCCTAATGGCTGTATAGGCTGTAAGCTGTGCGAGAAAAACTGTCCGTCAGGTGCTGTTACAGTGCAGAACAACCACGCTGTTATCGACTATGAAAAGTGTACAAACTGCGGAAAGTGTGCAGAGGTGTGCCGTGTCCACGCTATCAGGTCTATCATGGGCGAAAAAGTGGAAGTGCAGTAAAATATTTTGCTTTAAAGGCTCTCTTGACGTTTATGCGTCAGGGGAGCTTTTTTTTGTGCCAAAAATACACAGCCAAATTTGTGCAGTGTTCACGAAAAGTTTAGCGTTTGTTGACAGATACTTATAAATGATTTATAATACTATTTGTACGAATAATTGTCAGCGGCAAGAAAAATATAGCCGAACTTTAAGGAGAACACAGCAGAATGAACATTAAAGACTACAGAATTATCAGTGAAAAAAACGTTTTCAGACGGATAGCGGCACTTTTGACAACGCTCTTGCTCGTTATCACAGTGATTCCCGAGGGCTTCTCTACGGCTATAATATCGGTGGCAGAAGCGGCAGATACGGCTGTGACAGGTGCGTATTTTGATACAGACGGCATGGAAATCGTCACTTATAACGTGGTTAATGACTTCGGTGCAGACAACACAGGAAACGCCATGACCGGAAAGCAGATACAGCAGGCACTTGACGCTGCACAGGAAAATTCAGGACATGGCATTTTCACAAAGGTCGTGATACCAAAGGGAACGTATCTTATTTCTTCTGCACTTGTGGTATACAGCGATACTTGGATATACTGTGAAGAGGGCGTTGAGATAAAAAGGTGCATTTCCTATGGACCTATGCTCAGGTGTGATAATAATGGTGTCGGCGGCTATGACGGCGTTAAAAATGTTATCGTCGAGGGCGGGCTTTGGAACGGGAACACAGATCAGTGGCCAAATACCGCAGATTTTTCAAATATCAGATTTGCACATTGCAGAAATATTCTTCTGAAAGATATGCACGTCAAAAATAACGAGAACGGTCATCATATGGAGATAGGCGGTGCGGCCGACGTCACCATAGAGGGCTGTACTTTTACAGGATATACAGGCTACAGGAAAAAAGAAGCCATTCAGCTTGATTGCATGAACAACAGCAGAGTTTTTGCAGGCTATGCGCCTTTTGACGATACATCATGCGAAAATGTGGTCATAAAGAATAATCTTTTCTCAGGCATTTGCAGAGGTCTTGGTTCTCATTCCGCCACTCTGGGTATATATTATACAGATATCCTTATTGAGGGCAACGTTTTTGAGAACCTCGACGATGTGGCAATGATAATGTACAATTATAAGAATTGTACCATAACAAATAACACTATCACAAACTGCGCAAGCGGTATAGACTTCAAGGCAATGTCCAGCCTGCCTAACAACAATTTCAATCCCCCTGTGGTGAAGTCTATGGAGGAAGCAGTTGACGGCTTTGAGGACGACGCAAACTCTGTTATTTCATCTAACACTATCTCTGTAAGCGGTGATGACGAATATGGCATTACAAGCGGCATACGCCTGACAGGGTATGAGGTCAAGGACAATGGTGTTATCCCTGACTATAATTTCAGAGTGGCAGGAGTAAAGATCATCGAAAATCGAATCGAGAGCAACGGAACCACTATCGCACTTAATGACGCTGAGAATTGCAGTATCGAATCAAATATTCTCGTTACAAAGCAGGATGGTGTTAATTACAAGGATAAAAATGGTCTTGCTCTCAACGAGTGTGATAATATAAAGATAACAGATAACTATATTTCAGGCTCAGCCAGAAACGGTGCTTCCCTTACTGACAGCTCAGGGAATACCCTTGAGAACAATACCATAGAGAACGTTGGAATGAACGGAATAAATATCTACAACGGCTCTGAGAACAATATTGCAAGCTCAAACAGCGTAAATTCAGCGAAAAAGCATGGCATAGCAGTGGCTGCTAATTCTTCCGCTGTGATAAAGTCCAACAGCATTTCAAAGGCGGGGGACACGGGCATTCTTATTTATAACGGCTCAAAGGGCGAGTGCTCAGGCAACAAAGTTAAAAATGCCGTAGGGCATGGTATCGTGTTCAGCAAGAACGCTTCGGGCAAGGCGACCTCAAACACTGTTTCTGGCGCAGGCAAGCATGGCGTGCTTGTTACAGACCACTGCGGCAGTGTGGCTCTAAGCAATAATAAGATATCAAACAGCAAGCAGAACGGCATTTGCGTGTCAAATTACAGCAATTCTGTGAGTGTAAATTCAAACAGCATAAGTGGCTCAGGAAAAAGCGGCATAAGCGTAAGCTCTCACAGCAAGGCTTCGCTGAAAGACAACGCTGTGAACGGCTCAAAGTCTGCGGCAGTGTCAAAGAGCGCTGATTCTTCTATCAGCCTGCCGAAAGTATCAGGATTGTCTGTTAATTCTGTGAATAACACGGATATACAGATCAGCTTTTCCGGCAGATCAACTAACAAATGCGGCTATGAGATATACAGGAAAACAGGCGCAAAGGGAAAATATTCTGCCGTGGGGACGACTGCAAAAGGAAAGTTTACAGATGGATCTTTCAAGGCGAACACAGATTATTATTACAAAGTACGCTGTTATGAAACTGTGTCAGGCAAGAGGGTATACGGCGGATATTCCGCTGAGATAAAGGTAAGATCAGCAACGAAAAGATCTGTCGGGAAGGCGTCTGTCAAGGTGTCAGATCAGGTGTGGACAGGTAAGGCGCTGAAGCCTGCTGTCACTGTAAAGGACGGAAATGTCACCCTCAAAAAGGACAGGGACTATACTGTAAGCTACTCCGCAAACAAGGGCATAGGCACTGCTAAGGTGACTGTCACAGGGAAGGGAAGCTACACAGGCAAGATAACAAAGACTTTCAAGATAAACCCACAGGGACAGAGCATTTCTGCCAAGGGCGACAAGAGCGGAAAGAAGATAGCGGTCACTCTTGCAAAGCACAGCTCAAATTCAGGCTATCAAGTGTCATATGCCGACAACAGCGGCTTTAAGAACAGCAAGTCCTTGTGGCTCAGCGGAAACTCAAAGAACAAAGGCACAATAAAAGGTCTTAAAAGCAAAAAGACATATTACGTCAAGGCAAGGGATTATAAGACAATTGGCAAGACCAAAGTGTACGGCAAGTGGTCGGCTGTGAAGAAGGTAAGTATTTAGGGCAAAAAATTTTCCAAGCCGATTGACAAGGCTCTTATAATGTGGTATAATTCAAGATATGACAAGGAAGGTGAATATAATGACCAATGTTGTAAAGGGCGATCAGGTAAAGGATTCATACGGCAAGATCTATGATGTTATCGAAGTTCATGAGCATAATGTTATGGTGCTTGAGCCGGGTAAACCATACTGGGAGCGTATCTGCATGGGACGTTTTGATTTCGACTCATATTTCAGAAGAGCAGATGAGCCTATGACAGATGATATGCCTCGTCCAATGGGCATCGATGAAGAAGATTTCGATGAGGACGAAGAGGAAGAAGAATAAGATTTATTGCGGTTGGCTTTTGTCAGCCGCATTTTTATTGCACAAAAACGCCACGGAGATATTCTCTCCGTGGCGTTTTTCTTTGGGCGGAATAGCCCTTTTATGCTGTTTCTTCTGCGAAGTTTCCTGTGTAGAGCTGATAATACTTGCCCTTTTTGGCAATAAGCTCGTCATGTGTGCCACGCTCGATTATCCTGCCCTGCTCAAGTACCATTATGCAGTCTGAGTTTCTGACAGTTGAAAGTCTGTGGGCGATAACGAATGTTGTTCTGCCTTGCATGAGAGCGTCCATACCAGCCTGAACAAGACTCTCTGTTCTTGTGTCGATAGAGGAGGTAGCCTCGTCAAGGATAAGAACAGGAGGATCGCCGACTGCCGCTCTTGCAATGGCTATGAGCTGACGCTGACCCTGTGAAAGGTTCGAGCCGTCGCCTGTGAGAACAGTGTTGTAGCCGTCAGGAAGTCTTTCTATAAAGCCGTTTGCGTTTGCAAGTCTTGCGGCTGCCATACATTCCTCGTCGGTGGCGTCAAGGTTGCCGTAGCGGATATTTTCCATTACTGTGCCTGTGAAAAGGTGTGTGTCCTGCAAAACTATGCCGAGAGTTTTTCTCAGAGCAGGCTTCTTTATCTTTGTAATGTTTATTCCGTCATAGCGTATCTTGCCGTCCTGAATGTCATAAAAGCGGTTGATAAGATTTGTGATAGTTGTCTTTCCTGCGCCTGTTGAGCCAACAAAAGCTATCTTCTGACCAGGCTTTGCAAAAAGCTTTACGTCATGAAGAACGATCTTGCTGTCGTCATATCCGAAGTCAACACCGTCAAATACGACCTCGCCCTCCATTTTCTTGTAGTCAACAGTGCCGTCAGCCTGATGACGATGCTTCCAAGCCCATATGCCTGTACGCTCTTTGCATTCTTCAAGCTCACCGTTCAGGTTATATTTTGCATTAACGAACTCAACATAGCCCTCGTCTGTTTCCGGCTTCTGGTCGAGGAGGTCAAACACTCTGCCTGCGCCTGCGGTAGCCTGAACAACGAATGCCATTTGCTGGCTTATCTGTGTGATAGGCTGTGTGAAGTTCTTGTTAAGGGATACAAATGTTACGATAGTGCCGAGGGTAAGACCTGCATAGCCGTTTATGGCAAGGATAGCTCCCACAATGGCACAAAGCACATAGCTGAGGTTTCCGATATTTGCGTTTATCGGCATCATGATGTTAGCGTACTTGTTAGCTTCGTTTGCACTGATTCTCAGCTTGTCATTTATCTTTACAAAGTCTTCTATTGCCTTATCCTCGTGACAGAACACTTTTACTACTTTCTGTCCGTCAAGCATTTCTTCGATAAAGCCGTCAACTGCGCCAAGGTCACGCTGTTGAGCCGCAAAGTGCGCTCCTGACTTTGAAGCGAGATCGTTGGTCACCTTTACCATTACAAATGCCATTGCAATAGAGAGTATGGTAAGAGGAATGTTGAGGACTATCATGGAAACGAGTGTGGATATAAGTGTTGCAAGAGAGTTTATAAGCTGAGGTATGCTCTGGCTGATAAACTGTCTGAGAGTATCAACGTCATTTGTGTATACTGACATGATGTCGCCATGCGGGTGTGTGTCAAAATATTTGATAGGAAGTGTTTCCATGTTGAGAAACAGATCATCTCTTATGTTTCTCAGCGTACCCTGACCGATGTTTACCATTATCCTGTTGTATGCGTATGAAGCCGCAATGCCCACAACGTATACTACTGCAAGACCACCGAGAGCCTTTGCAAGGGGTGAAAAATCATGGCTGGAGGTCTTTAGCATCGGTGTGATGTAGTCATCAACAAGTGACTGCATGAACATCATTCCCGCAAGTGTGGTGACAGCCTGAATAAGTATGCACGCCACAACTATTATAAATGAGAACTTATAGTTTTTGAGCATATATTTCATTACTCTGCCGAGGACTTTCATCTGGTCGCCTGACATTTTAGGCTTGCCGCCCATTTCTTTATTCATTGGCTTAGGCATTTAAGCTTCCTCCTTTCCTGCTGACTGAACGTCGAAATCTCCGCCGCCCTTTACCTGAGATTCATATATCTCACGGTATATCTCGTTTGTTTCAACAAGCTTTTCGTGTGTGTCAAAGCCGTTTACTTTTCCACCGTCAAGAACTATTATCCTGTCGGCGTCCTGAACGCTTGAAATCCTCTGTGCGATAATGAATTTTGTTGTGCCTGGGATAGACTTTGCGAATGCCGCTCTTATCTTTGCGTCTGTTGCAGTGTCTACTGCGCTTGTGGAGTCGTCAAGGATAAGAACCTTTGGCTTTTTCAGAAGCGCTCTTGCGATACAAAGTCGCTGCTTCTGTCCGCCTGATACGTTTGTACCGCCCTGCTCAATATAAGTTTCATACTTTTCAGGAAAGCGTTCAATGAACTCGTCAGCGCAGGCAGCTTCACAGGCTTCGATACATTCGGCGTCTGTGGCATTTTCGTTGCCCCAGCGTAGGTTGTCAAGGATAGTGCCTGAGAAAAGCACGTTTTTCTGCAATACTACAGAAACCTGATCTCTCAGATATTCCATATCGTAATCTCTTACGTCCTTGCCGCCAACGCATACAGAACCTTCGTCAACGTCATAAAGACGGCTGATAAGATTTACAAGGCTTGTTTTTCCGCAGCCTGTTGAGCCTATGATGCCGATAGTTTCGCCGGACTTGATGTGCAGGTCGATATTGTTAAGCACCATTTTTCCGCTTCCATGCTTGTATGAGAAGCTTACATTGTTGAAGTCAACAGAGCCGTCTTTCATATCCTTTGCTGGGTTCTCACCGTTGTGAAGATCAGGTGTTTCCTTGAGTATCTCTGAGATACGTCTGATACTTGCTGTACTCATTGATATCATAACGAATATCATAGAGAGCATCATAAGTGACATCATGGCGGAGATAACATATGTGAAAACAGATGAAAGCTCGCCTGTTGTCATCGTACCTGCAACAACATTCTTTGCGCCAAGCCAGCTTATGAGCATTATGCAGGAGTAGATAACGAACATCATAACAGGGCTGTTCAGTGCGATAAGGCTCTCAGCCTTTACGAACATCTTATAGAGGTTGCCTGAGGCTTTCTTGAATTTCTTCTGCTCGAAGTCCTCTCTTACATATGCCTTTACAACTCTGATAGCCGATACGTTTTCCTGTATGCTTGCGTTAAGGTCGTCATACTTTTTGAAAGCCTCTGTGAAAACTTTCATCGTCTTTTTAACGATGATTCCGAGAACTATGCCAAGAAGAACGATAGCTGCAAGGAATATAGTGCTCATTGAGCCGCTTACTGCAAAGCACATTGCCATTGAGCAGATGAGCATCAGCGGCGCTCTCACTGCGATACGGATTATCATTTGGTATGCGTTCTGAACGTTTGTAACGTCAGTTGTCATTCTTGTTACAAGACCTGCGGTGCTGAACTTGTCGATGTTTGAGAACGAATAGGTCTGCACCTTGCGGTAGATAGCTTCACGAAGATTGCAGGCAAAGCCTGATGAAGCCGAAGCCGCATATTTTCCTGCAAGAAAGCCAGAAAGCAGGCTGACCATTGCCGCCACTACCATTACGCCACCGAAAATATAAACGTTTGTCATGTTGCCCTTTTCAATGCCGTCGTCGATTATCTTCGCCATTATAAAAGGCAGAAGCATTTCCATAAAGACCTCAAGTGCGGTAAAGACAGGGGTCAGAATGGAGTCCTTCTTGTACTGTTTGATCTGTGCTAGTATTTCTTTCAAGCCAGATCCCTCCTCTCGCTTATTTTTATATTGTATTGTCTATCATTTTTTTCTGAAGCCGTTCCATTTCGTCAAGCTCCTGATCTGTAAAATTACGGAAAGCCATTGTTTCTATCTTTTTAAGACAGTCGCAAATGTCCTGCTGGAGGGTATAGGCTTTCTCGGTTGCTATTATCTTCTTGTGACGTTCGTCATCATCACTGCCCTCATAGGAGAGATATCCTCCTGCACGGAGCTTTTTTATAAGCCCTGATACCGTCGCACGGGAAATATTCAGATCGTGGTGTATCGCTGTTGAGAAAACAGGCTCGCCATTATGTTCCATTATGTACATAAGCACATGGCTCTGAGCGGCGGTTATACCCTTGCCTGCGAGCATGGTGTTTATCTCGCATTCTATTTTCAGATGAATGTATTTGGAATACCGCAGGATGTTCTTTTTTCTGTTATCCGCCAAATTGTTCGCCTCCTTACATTTTTGTGCCTAACATTTTGCCTG
>ERZ1504675.509-NODE-509-length-10563-cov-5.445185_pt1 | contig 10563 bp, 9 predicted proteins | sample MGYA00572432_ERZ1504675 | MGnify/ENA primary metagenome ERZ1504675 (study PRJEB39906, sample SAMEA3182116) | gut metagenome | biome: human; feature: gut; material: Stool; isolation source: human stools | place: Canada | collected 2014-02-25 ...
GAGATCTAGTACGGTCTCGTGGGCTCGGAGATGTGTATAAGAGACAGTCCTACCGGTCTGCTTCCGGAAATTTTTATCGCATAAATTTACTTTTTATGGGAAATCCGATATAATGGTGATATAGATTTTCACACGGCTATTTGTGCTGCAGGCGTCACAAAGCAGCCCTTATCGCAGAATCAAATTTGAAATTTGATTCGCGATTTCTCCGACGGAAGGAATCGTCTGCAGAATGGAGATTATTATGAAAAAAAGTTTCATACGACATATTTTTGCTGTAAGTATATTGTCCTGTTGTCTGTTATTCGGAGGATGCAGTCAGAATTCTGACGGAGAGGAAACATCATCTGCCACGACTGCTTCCACCTCCCCGTCTGAGACTGTTGCCGCCCTGCCTGCCGATGTTTCCCCGGATTCCGAGTCGTCTGCCATAGAATCCACTTCGGAGGATACCAGGGCACTCACCCTGTCGGTAGTCAATATGTGTGGCATCGAAGTCGGTATGGTAGCGGTCATTGATCCCGTGACCGGGGAACAGGTAAATCTGGATTCCCTGTCGGATCAGGAATCGATCTCTATGGAAGCAGACTGGCCCTCCTCTGTCAATGAGTTCCAATGGGCTCTCTACAATACTGACGGTGAATTATGCGTTGAGGGGACAACCGATATCAGCAGTGCCCAGGCCACAGTGACTCTTCTTCTGACCGGAGACGGTGATCTGGAAAAAGTTGAAGAGCTCTTCGAGTAATCCGCTTTCCAAGGTCTAAAAAACGACATCCACCGGGAAAATCCCGATGGATGTCGTTTTTGTTATCTTTTATTCTTCGATATCTCCTGCATTTTCTGCCTGAGCCTTCAGCTTCTTCTCATTGTGCTTCTTGTACATTTCATATCCGGTTGCACCGAGGATCAGAATGATCAGCCACCACCACCAGGACATCTTTGCATGTTCGCTTTCCACAGCTACATCTGCCAGGGGAACAGCCTCTTCTTCGATATTTACGGCTTCCTTGGTCTCTTCCTTATCGGAACCTGCCTGAACGGTTTCCTGTGTATTTGCAGGAGCTGCTTCTGCAAGAGGTGCTGCTTCGTCAGCGATCTGTACAACGGGTGCTGTTGCCTGGTTCTGTGCAACTACGGTTGCCTGTGCTGCGGGTGCTGCTGTCAGTGCAACAGGTGTAACAACTGTTGCTGCCTCTCCGGCGCCACCTTCCTCTGTATCACCAGCACCCCCGGTCTCACCTTCTCCACCTGCAGGTGTTCCGGGTGTAGGTGCAGGAGTCAGACGATCGATCACCTTATCCAGCTCTCCGCCTGCCTCATCCAGGCTGCCCAGAATCTCCTTCAGAGTATCTTCTGCATCCTTTTTGTTGTGTTCAGCCACGGCCAGCTTTCCTTCCAGTTCCTTCAGAGCTCCAAGGTTACTGGTTCTGTTACTCTTCAGAGCTTCGATCTCTGCCTTCAGCTCATTGACCTTAGCCTGCGCTGTTTCCACGTCTTTCTCTGCGTCCTGTGCATCCTGTAACAGCTTCTGATACTTTTGGGTCAGAGCCTTGGCATCATCTACAAACTTACGATATTCAGTATCCTTCTGGGTCAGTTTGATGTTGCCTTGAATGTAATTCAGGTTCTGGATGATCTGGCCGGTCAGCACTTCTGCATTTGCATAAGTCTCAGTTCTGACAGCAGTATTGGTTGTGGTCTCTCCGGTTTTCTCCAGATAATCAATCTCATAGGAATAGCTGGTATGAGCAATGGTATCGGTATCTGTAGTCTTCACATTGTACACACCGGTTGCGCCGCTTGCTTTTGCCTGTGCCAGTGCTGCATCCTGTACCGCATTCTGTGCCTCCGCTGCGGTGGTCTTCTCATCGGTCTTGACACTGACACCTGCCACATAGCGGATGGTTGCCTTGCCGAACTTCCAGTCATCCCAGTTGGCACTTACAAAAATACCACCGTCTGCCTCGACTGCCTTTCTGGCTGCATCTTCCAGCTTCTTGTTCGTAGCTTCTCCCTTACCAAACAGGGCTTTGATATCATTCCAAAGAGAACCGAAGGTACTCTGATCGACAGTTTTCTTGGTAACCTTTGCGTAGGTTGCGGATACAGTGCCGGATACGAGGAAGTCGGAATCATCATACCAGTGATCTTCTGTATAGCCGGTTACCTTAAGATCACTGCTTACACCGATCAGGTATAAGTCGTCATCATCGTTAATCTTATTGCTTAACGCCTTCTCCTGCTCTTTCGTAACCTTTGCTACTGCTTCTTCCTCTGTTCTTACACCATAATCCGTCTTTTTATCTGTATGCTTCCATTCAACCTCTTCATCCTTCACATTCACAGTCTTCGTAAAGGTAGGAATGTAGGTTCCGTTACCGGTATAAGTATAATCCGTTTTTTCTGTTCCTGTAACGGTTACATCCTTGCCGGCAGCGTCCTTCAAATCCTTTTCCTTTGCAGCAGCTGCAGCATCTCTCTCTGCCTCTGTCTGATACTGTTCGGTAGAAGTGAATTTTGCATCGGTATAGGTGATGGTGGTCACATCAGCGGTCACGGTCTTGATCAGGTTGCCGTTCTCATCCAGTTTCCAGGATTCCTTCTCGGTAGCCTCATTTACATCAGTATCAACCTCGCCGTTTTCGGTCTTCTGGTTATTATCAGAAATAATGATACTCTCGGTTCCGTCGTTCTTGATCACTTTCTTTCCATCTACTGCAATAATGGTTCCGTCTTTCAGACCTTTTTCCACTTCGGAAACAGTGATAGTATCCCCATTTTCCTTCACATACTGATCCGGATTGGTCTCCTGCGCCGTCTTCCAGTTTACTTCCTCAATTCGCTTCTCAAAGATCACGATATTGTCCTTGGAAGTCTGTTTGTCATCCATCACATAGTTGTAAAACTTTGTCTGCTTATTACCATTCTCATCGGTATAGGTTACTTCAAAATAATTCTTGGTATTATTGTCTTCACCCTGTCTGCGGCCAACCTTAATATCATCGGCAGTGATCTTCTGTACCTCGGGCAGATAGTAGTTCTGCATAATGGAGATGAAAAGCTGATCCTCATTTTTCCAGTTTAGTCCATTATCCGTCTGTGTCGTGTTTTCCTGCTTGGCAATATCCATAGCACCTGCTGCAGACTTATCCACTGCACCCTTTGCAGCCTCCAGAGCATTTGCCAGTGCTTCTGCATTTGCCTTCGCTGTTGCCAGCTCAGCTGCTGCCGCCTCAGCGTTCGCATCTGCACTGTTTACAGCCTCCTCATAAGCCTTTTCATAGGCTGCCACCTTCTGTGCTGCTTCTTCATAAGCTGCCTTGGCGGTATTGTACTCCCCGAGCTTTGCGTCAAAATCTGCCTGTGCCTGATCCACGGTAGTCTTTACTTCTTCATAGGCAGCATTGGCATCGGTGATAGAAGCAGCATCCTTGATATTCTCGATCTGTCCATTTACCTTATCCTGGGAAGCCTGCATGGCATCCTTTGCTTCTGCCGCAGTCTGTCCTGCATTTGCCGCAGCATCAGCTGCCTTATTCAGTTCTGCGTCGGACAGCTTGTCATTGGCTTCCGCAACCCCCAGCGCAGTATCTGCATTCTCTACGGCAGACTCTGCGTCCTTCAGGGATGAACCGCCTTCAACAGTCTTATCCTCTACTTTGGCATTGGCACCCAGAATGTCCTGAGACAGATCCTTTCCCTCGGCATCCTTCACATCTCCGGCTGCCACCTTGTCAACCACTTCCGCCTTCACATCAGCGGCACTCTTTTCGGCGCCCTCTACAGCCTTGTCAGCATCTTTTGCGGCTGCTTCCGCCTGATCGCATACACCGGCTTCCGGTGTCACTGTAATGTTCTTATCCTCGTTTCCTTCGGAAGAATTCCCCTCTCCTTCTGCTGCCAGTGCAGTCAACGGTGAAGATGCCATCAGCATTGCGGAAATGCCGATCGCCATAGCACGAATCACTTTTTCGTTCTTACTGTTTTTTCTCATATGATTTTTCCTCTCCATTCTATTTTTCAACAATATGTTCAAATAAATACTGCAGCACCTCCGGTGTGAACTTCTTTGCCGAAATAGCTACTTTAAAATTTCCGTCTTCTTGCTCCTCCTGTCTGGTGACATCTGCATACATGATCATCGTATCCGCTACAATTATGATGTCTTTCCCCTTAAGGTCAGGAGATCCTGCCGGCATCGTAAAGGCTATGCCCAGCGGACTGACATTCCGGGTCTCCACAAAAATGCTTTCCCCGGTATCACATACCACGATAACACTCTTTGCCTGGTAGCCCACACGGTCGATCCGTCTTCGTTCTTCCATGTCCCCTTTTGCTCCTTTCTTCCAGAGATGCCTGTTAAAACGCCCCTTTTATTCTGTCTTATCTATTAAGACTCTCCGTCTCAGAAAAAAGGTTCAGAAAAACAGAAATATTTTTCTTTTTTTTTACATTTTTTTCAAAACATTGTATTCTTAGCATTTTTCCCATCCCTTTTCCTTACACTCACCTCCATGGCCAGCAGATCCGCAAGCAGGATCATCCCTCCCAGCACCGCCGCCAACGGTTCTCTCCACCATCCATATCCAAACAATACCACGGCACCGGTCATTCCTACCCAGTTCACCCGGGTTCCATGCATCTTCATTCCACCTCTTCTGCCTCTCTTTCTAATACGCATCCGCATGCTTTAACAACACTGTCACCGTCTTGCACAAAATCCGGATATCCTCCATCAGTGACCAGTTATCAATATATTCCACATCCAGCTCCACAATCTTTTCGAAATCCGTCACCAGACTCCTGCCGTTCACCTGCCACATGCCCGTCAAGCCCGGCTTGATACTGATCCGCCGCCACTGCCTTGTGCCGTATTTCTCCACCTCGTCCGGGGTCGGCGGTCTCGTTCCCACCAGACTCATGGAACCTCCCAACACATTAAAAAACTGTGGCAGCTCATCAATGCTTAAATTCCGCAGGATCCTGCCCACCCGGGTGATCCGGGGATCCTCCCGGATCTTGAACATTACGCCCCCGGCGATCTCATTTTGCGACAGCAGCTCTGACTTTCTCTCTTCCGCATCCACATACATGCTACGGAATTTATAGATCTGAAATGTCCTGCCGTTTTTCCCGACCCGGGTCTGCCGGAAGATCACAGGACCGGGGGAATCCAGCTTAATGGCCAGCGCCGCCAATAACATCACCGGAGAAAACAAAACGATCCCTGCCAGGCCTCCTGCCACATCCATGATCCGTTTTATCACCTGTTCTCCGGTATTCAACGTCACCGTATGGTAGGTGATGACCGGATAGGTTCCCACACAGCTTACATAACTGTCGGCTCTGCGCCTCTTATAGAAATCCACCACCATCCGTACCGTCACCCCCATATCAATGCACAGATCCACATATTTCTGCATGGAAAAAAGCTGTTCCTCGCGCTTTTGCAGAATATAGATCTGATCCAGATGGTACCGGCGGATCAATATTTCCAGATCTTCCAGACTTCCCAGATATTCTCCTGCATCTCCTTCTGAAATCTGTGCCAGTTCCTGTGCCGATGCCGCAATATACCCCACAAGCTCCATGGGGATGCTGGTCTTCTTCAAAAAATACCGAAACTTGTTGTACTGCGCCCTTCTTCCCACAAATGCGGTACGCGGTACTTCCCCGCGATTTCTTTCCATGTCTCTGCAGCATCTGCCGTGTCTCAGCAACGGTACGCTTTCCAGACTGTACGCCAGGATCAGAAACAGAAAATATCCCCTCTGATCCTCTGTAATATATGGCAGCAGGACCACGGTTGCCGCTGTTGCCACCAGAAACGATCCTGTTCTGCGCCGCTGTATCCTGTCCGGATAACCGAACAGGGTCACATTATACAGATATTGCTCTTCCTTTCCCAATACATAAAGCAGCACGAATATCGCTGCCAGTCCTGTCATACCCCCAAGTGTCCGAAGGCTCCATGCTCTTCCCATAAATAACACAGCCACTCCATAAGCCACCAGAAGCCGCAGCATATCCTTTACTATGTGTCCGATATCCTTATTTGCACTCGTATTTGACCGATTCATTTTTCTCCCCCTTCTCGTGTCACTTTTTCATCCGGTCTGTCGTTTTCCGCTGTCCTTTGTCTCTCTCTGTCGACCTTCCTTTGGTGACAATCGTTTTTCCCCCATGCTAAAATAGCACCAACAAAGGAGGTAAGATAATACTATGTTCAAGCTTGTGCTGATCGATGATGATGCCGAAGTGCTGGCGATCAATCAGAAATATCTCACCGGTGCGGGATTCACCGTGTATACTGCCATCTCCCCCCGGGAAGGCGTCTTATCCATTCGAAAGAATCTTCCGGATTGTATCTTACTGGATGTTATGCTGCCCGAAGCCGACGGTTACCGGGTGTGCCGTTACATCCGCTCTTTTTCCTCTGTGCCGATCCTGTTTCTCACTGCCAGAAGTTCCGAGGAAGATGTGATCCGGGGACTTACCTGCGGCGGGGACGATTATCTGGTCAAACCCTACAGTCTCCGGGAGCTGAAAGCCCGGGTGGACCTCCTGATCCGCAGGCGCAGACAACTGGCGCAGGCTTCTTCCGATCTGGTACTGACGATTGGAAATCTTTCCATCGACAGGGTAGCCCACAAGGCCTTCTACCGGGAACAGGATCTGTGTCTCGCCAACCGGGAATATGAAGTCCTGCTGTATCTGGCAGAACACCCGGACCGGGACATCACCTTCGAGGAACTGGGAACGGCTCTCTTCGGTGTCTACCAGGAAAGTGACAGACGCAGCGTTATGGTCAATGTCAGCCGTCTCCGCAAACGTTTCGAGGGCAATTACGAATTGGAGAACCGCATCGAGACCGTCTGGTCCAAAGGGTATCGTTTTCTGAAAGGAGGTATCTGACCATGGCACAAAATTCCCGCCCCGTTTTCCGTTCTCCCTCTCTCGAACAGGAGACCGTGGAAGAACTGTCCCGCAGGCTGCTGGAAATCACCGCGCAGTTAAATGCCAGCAATCGCTCCCTGCAGCACCTGCAACAGGAACGTACGGAAATGCTGGCCAATCTCTCCCATGATCTGCGGGCTCCCCTCACTGCCATCCGCAGTGCCGTGGATTATCTTACTTCCGGACAGTCTCTGTCTGCACAGGATATCGAAGGTGCCCTCACCCTGATCGATCACCGGACTGGGACACTGGAACATCTGATCCAGGATATGTACGAGTTGTTCACTCTGGAGGATCCTTCCCACGCCTTTTCCTTTCAGGAACTGGATGCCCCGGCCTTTCTGGAAGAATATTTCTATACCGCACTTCCGGACAGCCACTATGCCGGTCATCTTCTCTGTTTATCTGTATCGCAGGATCTCCATGCCACCCTTTTTGCAGATCCCGGAAAACTGATACGGATTCTGGACAATCTGCTCGGCAATGCCGCAAAATATGCTCCCGCCGGAACGAAAATCACTCTGTCTGCCGCACCTTCCGCTGACTTTACTTCTCTCCGGATCTCCGTGACCGATGAGGGGCCCGGCATTCCGCCGGAGGACCTCGAGCGGATCTTTAACCGCACCTACACCGTCTCCTCCGCCAGAACTCCCGGTTCTGCCACCGGCAGTGGTCTGGGACTGGCCATTGTAAAGACGATCACAGAACGTCACGGCGGAACCGTGTCCTGCGAAAATGCCCCCGGTGCAGGCAGTATCTTTTCTGTGACACTTCCTGCAAAATTCTTACAATCATGATACATTTCTTTACTTCCGCCCCTGTGTTCCCTATGCTGTAGTCACACAGGGACTTTCCCCGTGTACATCTCTGCATAAGGCAGACGGAAAGGAGAATTCTTATGAAGCATTGGACACAACCTGAACTGATGGAACTGAAGGTATCCGAGACCGCCTGTGGATGGTTTCCCTGGTACCCCGGACATCCCGGCGGAGGAGGACATCATCCCGGACACCATCCCGGTGGCGGCGACTGTCAGCCCCCGCAGCCTTCTGAGGAACCGGAAGAGTTCTTAAGCTGACACGACGTTTCGCAGTGCGTGTACTTCCGCTGCCACCTCGGCAGTGGAATCACCTGCTGCCGGTCTCCTTATCCAAAAGACCGGTATCTGCTCCGCTATTTTCAGGCAGTTCTGCCAGATTTCCATTCCCGGATCCTGTTTTTTCCACAGATGTCTTAAGAACAGATTGTCTTTATACACGATCATGCTGTCGGGACCTGTGATTTTTTCTGCTTTTATCTTCCCGGACTTATCTTCCGCCTCTTTTTTCCATCGGATTCCCAGAAAAACAAATCGTTCCAGTCTGGCCTTTTCCCTTTGAAATACCCCGGTACAGGGCACCAGAAATTTGTCCTTTTTTTCATCAATATACAAAAGTTCTTCCGGGGGATATCCCTGCCTCAGCACCACATCCCTGCACAGCTTCATATAAGGAAAAGCCGGATACACCCACACCCCTTCTTTTCCGGAAATGTCCACCACTGCCATATCGTCTGCCAGAAAACGATACCCCCGTTTCAGCAGTTCTGCCGTCAGTGTGGACTTGCCCGCGCCACTCTCTCCGGCGATCAGGATCGCACCACCTTCCGGAGTTGCCAGCGCACTGCAATGGATGGGAAGTTTTCCCTGCTGAAGGCTGAGCATTGCTATTCCAAAGCCCAGCAGATAGGTTCGTACCGCTCCGGGATCTCCTCCCTTCCGGATGTGATACCGGATCACCTGTCCCCGCTCCACACTCATGGCCAGCGTACGATTACACAACCAGCCTTTTTCTGTACCCAAAAAACTTCCGCAGACGCAGTCTCCGTGTTCTTTCCGAAACTGTGCTTCCTCCTCTTCGTCCATCGCCCGGATCCGGACCTTTTCCCGTCCGAAGTCCCTGTCATCCTCCGGTAAACGCACCGGATCCAGCTGTACAAAGTCCAGATCCGCTGTTACCCTCATGCCGTACAGATAGTAGTGGTACTGCATTCTTCCGTCACACTCCCTTCCCGGATGCAAAGTTCTCTGTCACAATATTTTAAAACACCCTTCCTGTGGGTGATAAGCAGGCAGGTGGGTCTCGGTTCTAATGCCCGGAGCCCCTGCAATACAGCGACCTCCGTAGCTTCATCCAGCGCCGAGGTGGCCTCATCCAGGATCAGAAACGGTGCTCTCCGCAAAAAGGCTCTGGCAATGGCGATCCGCTGCGCCTGTCCTTCCGACAGGCCATGCCCTCTTTCCCCGATGACGGTATCCAGCCCCTCCGGCAGTGACCGGACAAAATTTTCTCCGGAAGCCAGTTTCAGGGCCGCCCACAATTCTTCCTCCGAAGCATCTTCTCTGCCCATCTGCAGATTTTCTCTCACGGTTCCGCTGAACAGAGTATTCCCCTGGGGGACATAGGCAATAAACTTCCGGACGAAAGCTCCGGTCTCCTGCCTCTGTCCGCTGCCATTGTAGAAATCCACCGTTCCCGCTCCCGTTTCCAGAAAGGCCATCAGAATGCGGATCAGTGTTGTCTTGCCGATACCGGACTCTCCTACAATGGCGACAAATTCTCCCGGACAGATCTTCAGATTCACCCGTTTCAGCACCGGTTCCCTGGTATATCCGAAGCATACATTTCGAAGCTCCACTCCGATCTCCCATCCACGGATCTCTCCGGCTGCCCTTTGCTCCCCGGGAATTCTCTGTAACTCCATGATTCTCCCGGCGGAAGTCAACAGGGCAATGATCCGGGGAATCTGCTGGGCCAGTCCCAGGATCGGCGCCTGTACCCGGTTCACCAGTGTCAGAAATACCGACATAGTACCGTAGGTGATCTGTTGTCTCGACAGCTGCCATGCCCCGTAGGAAAATGCTATCAGATATCCTCCCTGAAAAGCCAGTGACATCACCGTGGAACTGGCGGTTCCCAGTCCGGTCTTGCGGTATACCCAGTAGAACCGTTCCTCCCGCAGCTTTGTCAGGCGCTCCACCGCCCGGTCCTCTCCGGTAAAAGCCTTTACGATCAGAAGGTTGGCCAGACTTTCCTGCAAAAAGGAACGGTATTCCGACTCACTCTCCTGCACTTTCCCCTGTAACCGTTTCAGGCGTTTTCCCAGCCACCAGGAGCACAGGGCTGCCACCGGTGCCACCAGCAGGGCAAACACCGCAAGGAGCGGGGAATAATAAAACAACATACAAAACACCAGTACCAACTCGATCCCCAGCTGTAAGATATTAGGGATCGTCCCCACAATACCGTCCGCCACATTTCCCGCATCGCTGGTCAGTCTTGTCATGAGATCACCGGTATGATAGGCCGTCACTTCCCGCCAGCCAGAATGCAGGATCTTCTCATAGATCTGCCGTCGGATCCCGAAGGAAAACCGCTCCGTTACCAGTGCAGTAAGCAGTGTCGACAACACCGAGATTCCCTGCATTCCCAATAACAGCAGCACATAACCCGTAAGCAGCCGTCCGAAACCGCTTCCCACTGTGGCATGATCAATGATCTCCTTGGTGATCTGCACCTGTCTCTTATACACATCTCCGAGCCCACGAGACCGTACTAGATCTCG
>ERZ1504675.565-NODE-565-length-9830-cov-8.211253_pt1 | contig 9830 bp, 9 predicted proteins | sample MGYA00572432_ERZ1504675 | MGnify/ENA primary metagenome ERZ1504675 (study PRJEB39906, sample SAMEA3182116) | gut metagenome | biome: human; feature: gut; material: Stool; isolation source: human stools | place: Canada | collected 2014-02-25 ...
TGAAAGTCGGGGCTTTGTGCATAAAAAAAGAAGGTGCGCATTTTGACACACCTTCCAATCTCTTTCCATTCATCCATAATCAATTTTTCTCAATCTCTATTAGCCTCATCAAGTTTCTTTTTGGCTTTTTCTATCTTGCTTTTAGCTTTATCCAAGGTTTCCCCAACCTCATCGGCTTTATCCTCAATTTGATCTTTGGCATCATCCACCACATCTTCAACCGATTCTTTGGCTTTTTCTATACGCTCCTCGAATTTATCCTTTCCTTTCTTTTCGCCACAAGATGTAACAGCAAACATCGTCATGCACACTAACACTGTAAATAATTGTCTTTTCATACTTTTTCTATTTGATTATAAACTTGATTTTAAACTATGTTCAAATATAAGCATATAGCCTATTTCTTACAAATTCAACCTGTTCTTTGATACATATAAAATCTAAATCCGACAGGAAAAAAAACTTATCCCATCAAAAAAAGCCACCATAGCAAGGTGGCTTTCAATATATTAATAAAACATTCAATTCTATACTACCTGTCAAACTACTTTGTAGCAGGAGTCGTTTTAGCAGGAGCCGTCTTTATATTAATAAGAATACTATTTTCAACCCCTTCCTTGGTTACATATATTATTCTATATGCCTTCACCCCTTCTTCTTTCAGAGAAAGAGAAGCACTTTTAAGAGTTGATTCGGGATATTTTTTGGCTATGGCATCTTTAACAGATTGAGGAACCTCTTTCAGGTCTATGTTTTTAAATCCGTCTTCAACGGCAACTGTATCATTCTTTACTTTCATGGTATCATCAGCCATGACAAAAGTTCCTACACCAAAAAGGAATACAAGTGATAAAAATATCTTTTTCATAATGGTTAAATTTAAATGTTTACCTACCGACAGATATCATAAAAGACAAGAAAAATATACATCATATTCAGTCATTTCCTCCCATTAGAATATCTTCGCCAAGTAAGAATACTAAACTAAGAAAATTATATTGAGAACTAAATTATCAAGAAAAGAAGTACACACCAAATATATAAACTAAAGTTTGTGGAAATAAACATTCTTTAATCCACACCAGCTTATGCTTCCACAGGCTTATTTATTCCGGCTTTCCTGATCATTAAGTAAATAGGCTTCTGTAGAGATAGTTGTACAAACGTTTGGCATAATGCAGCAAAATACGTACTTTTGCGACTCATTTATAAAATACAGTTTGAATGAAAGCATTAAAAGAACGCATTTTACGGGACGGAAAATGTTTCGAAGGAGGAATACTGAAAGTAGACAATTTCATCAATCACCAAATGGATCCTATCCTCATGAAATCCATTGCTGTAGAATTTGTACGCCGTTTCGCCTCTACCAATATCAATAAAGTTATGACCATCGAAGCCAGTGGTATAGCTCCCGCCATCATGGTAGGCTACTTACTGGAACTTCCTGTTGTCTTCGCCAAGAAAAAGAAACCCGTCACAATGGAAAATATGCTCACCACCAGTGTATATTCATTTACTAAAGACCGTTCTTATGATGTATGTGTCAGTAAAGATTTCCTGTCCAAAGGAGACCGTGTTCTTTTTATTGACGACTTTCTCGCCAACGGCAATGCAGCCAAGGGTATCATCGATTTGGTAGAAAAAGCCGGAGCCGAACTGTCCGGAATGGGATTCATCATCGAAAAAGCATTCCAACATGGCGGAGATTATTTGCGTAATGCAGGTATCCGCGTAGAATCATTGGCCATCATTGAAAGTCTGGACAATTGTGAAATCAAAATAAGATAACCCCATGCAGGAATCTCAAACCGCCCAATCCAATACCGGACTGATTTACGGATTGAACGACCGCCCCCCTGTACGAGAGGCCATTTTTGCTGCCATACAGCATTTACTTGCTATTTTTGTAGCCATCATCACTCCGCCTCTTATCATCGCTGGAGCATTAAAACTGGATTTGGAAACCACCAGTTTCCTAGTATCCATGTCTCTCTTTGCCTCAGGTATTTCTACCTTTATCCAATGCAGACGGATAGGAGGCATCGGCACCGGTCTCTTATGTATCCAAGGAACCAGTTTTTCATTTATCGGTCCCATCATCTCGGCAGGTATGCTGGGCGGACTTCCACTGATTTTCGGCACTTGCATCGTGGCATCATCTGTAGAGATGGTCATCAGCCGCATCTTAAAATATACCCGCAAAATAATCACCCCTCTGGTATCGGGCATTGTAGTCACTTTGATTGGAATGAGCCTGATAAAAGTAGGTATCACAGCTTGTGGCGGGGGTGTCTCTGCTCAAAGCAACGGCACTTTCGGAAGTTTTGAGAATCTAGGTCTAGCTCTGCTAGTACTTATCCTCATCATCCTTTTTAATAGAAGTTCCAACCGCTACCTACGCATGAGTTCCATCGTTATCGGTTTGATTATAGGATATTTAGTTGCCTGGGGTCTCGGTAGAATTGATTTCTCGGCAGTACAAAGTTTTGGTGGTTTCAATATTCCCCTCCCATTCAAATACGGACTGGATTTCGACTTCTCCGCATTCATAGCTTTGGGGTTAGTATTTTTGATAACAGCCATAGAAGCCTATGGAGACATTACTGCCAATTCACTGATATCAGGAGAACCTGTAGAAGGAAAAGTATTCATCAAACGTGCTTCAGGAGGAATTTTGGCAGACGGATTCAATTCGATGCTGGCAGGTATTCTCAACTCTTTTCCAAACTCCGTTTTCGCGCAAAATAACGGTATGATACAACTGACAGGAGTAGCCAGCCGATATGTAGGCTATTACATTGCAGGTTTTCTTATTCTATTAGGATTATTTCCCAGTGTAGGATTAATTTTCTCCCTAATGCCCGAACCTGTATTGGGAGGCGCTACTTTACTGATGTTCGGAACAGTAGCTTCAGCAGGCATTCGCATTATCGCAGCACAGAAGATCAACAACCGGAAAGCAACATTAGTCATCGCACTTAGTTTCGCTTTAGGTTTAAGTGTAGAAATGGTTCCTGAAATACTATGTCAATTTCCGGAATCAATAAAGAATATTTTCTCATCCGGCATTACAACAGGCGGAGTGACTGCTATCATTTCAAATGCACTGATACGGATGAAAGAGTAAAAACAAGTAATTTTCTCATAATTTGGAACTAAAGCATTAACTTTCTTTGCAAATCAGCCAAGAAAGGGAGAATAATATATATCTTTGTTCCAAAATATGATTATGATTACAGAGGATTTACAGAACCTATATCAAACCTATCTCGGAGAAGTACCCGAAGAGATTGTAGAATTACCCTCATCCGGTTCCAACAGGCGTTATTTCCGGCTGACCGGAACCCAAAAACTGATTGGCGTATACGGCACTTCCAAAGAAGAAAACGAAGCCTTTCTTTATATGGCAGCACACTTCCGCAAGAAAGGTCTTCCTGTTCCAGAAGTATACATCTGTTCTGAAGACAAGAATTGTTATTTGCAAGAAGATTTAGGAGATATCCTGTTGTTCAACGCTATTGAAAAAGGGCGGGCGACCAGCGTCTTCTCCGAAGAGGAGAAAGAAATGCTGCGCAAGACCATCCGCCTACTGCCTTCCATCCAATTTGCCGGAGCAGACGGCTTTGATTTTTCACACTGTTATCCCCAAGCCGAATTCAACCAACGTTCTATCCTTTGGGACTTGAACTATTTTAAATACTGCTTTTTGAAAGCTACCGGCCTGGAGTTTCAAGAAGACAAGCTGGAAGATGACTTTCAAAAAATGAGTGATGTACTGCTACGCAGTTCTTCCGCCACTTTTATGTATCGGGATTTCCAAAGCAGAAACGTGATGATAAAGGATGGAGCACCTTGGTTCATTGATTTCCAGGGAGGACGTAAAGGACCGTTTTTCTATGACGTAGCCTCTTTCTTATGGCAGGCTAAAGCTAAATTTCCCGAAACCCTGCGCAACGAACTGTTGGAAGAATATATAGACGCCCTCTCCAAATACAAACCAGTAGACCGTGATTATTTCTTTAGCCAGTTGCGTCACTTCGTACTCTTCCGCACCTTGCAGGTATTGGGAGCCTACGGTTTCCGTGGCTATTTCGAAAAGAAGCCACATTTCATCCAAAGTGTACCATACGCCATCGAGAACCTGCGACAATTGCTTCATAATGAATACCCCGAATATTCCTACCTGTGTTCCGTACTAAAAGACCTGACCGAACTGAAACAATTTAAAGATGACTTAAAAAAACGGCAACTCACTGTGAAGGTTATGAGTTTTGCCTACAAAAAAGGAATACCCAACGACCCCACAGGCAACGGTGGCGGGTATGTTTTCGACTGCCGTGCCGTAAACAATCCCGGAAAATATGAACGTTACAAACCTTTCACCGGGTTAGACGAGCCTGTTATTCGTTTTTTGGAAGAAGACGGGGAAATATTCCCATTTTTAAATGCTGCCTATTCTTTAGTGGATGCTTCAGTAAAAAGATACATGGAACGAGGTTTCAGCAATCTGTCTGTATGTTTCGGCTGTACAGGCGGACAACACCGTTCTGTTTATTCAGCGCAACACATGGCAGAACATATCAATAAAAAATTCGGTGTAAAAGTAGAACTCATACACCGTGAGCAGAATATAGAACAAACATTTGAAAGAACATTATGAAAGCAATGATTTTTGCCGCCGGACTAGGCAGCCGACTTAAACCTATAACAGACACCCGTCCCAAAGCTTTAGTAACGGTAGGTGGAAAAACCATGTTAGAGCACATCATCTTAAAGCTGAAAGCAGCAGGATTTGATGAAATAGTGATCAATGTACACCACTTTTCCAATCAGATTCTTGCTTTTCTGGAAGCTAACCAGAACTTTGGAGTCAACATACAAATCTCGGACGAAACAGACTGCCTGCTTGATACCGGCGGCGGTTTGGAAAAAGCATACCATTTATTATACCATCCTGAGAATATGTTTACCCCAAAAGGCGAAACCCCGTATGAACTGATATTCGAAAATCTGAACAAAGGGATGGATGAGGAAGAGATAATCGAAAAAACCTTAGGAGTTATGCGGAAAGAATGCTACTTGCTCCACAACGTAGATATCCTTTCCAATTGCGATTTTGAAAGTCTGATGTATTATCACCAGCATAGTCCTAACATCAATGCCACCCTTTTAGTCAGTCCACGCAAGACCTCCCGTTACCTGTTGTTTAATGACGACAATCTGTTATGTGGCTGGGTCAATAAGGACACCATGGAAACCAAACCGGCAGGATTCCGGTATAGAGAAGGGGAATACCAGGAATATGCCTATAGCGGAATACAAGTGACCACCCCTAAAATTTTACATCTCCTTCCCAAAGGAAAATATTCCATTATCGATTTCTATCTCTCCATATGTCACAGGGTCGACATCCAGTGCTATGTAGAAGATGACTTGCAATTGCTTGATATCGGCAAACCCGAAAATCTGAAAAAAGCGGAAGAGTTTCTCAGTAAACTCTAAGCAGTCCTAAAAATATATCCATAACATAAAACAGTATCCCGCCTAAAATAACCCATTATTTCAGGCGGGATACTGTTTTGTTTGCTAGCAAACAGCTTCTTATTCTTTCGAATAAAATGGGCAGATAAAAAAAGTCGTAATTTTATGAAGTGCCCCCCAAAAAAGTTAAACACAAAACTTTTGGGGGGCACTCCTTTATGACCAAAGGTTCAATTTATTTTTCTGAGCTTCTTCCAAAGATACCGTTTTTACCTGCCTGGCACTGTTTTTCAGACGAAGATCCTCATATTCTTTGTTCAGCCTTTCCACAAACTCAAAAGAAGATTCCGGATTCAGCAAACGGGCGGCTACCAAGGCATTCTGTGAAGCATCTTTCATGTGAATGACCGGACCTCCATAAACAGGTGCTATTTTCAAGGCAGTATGTAGCTTGGAAGTAGTGGCTCCTCCAATCATAATGGGAATGTCCAGCCCCGCACGCTTTAACTCTACAGCCACATGCGCCATTTCTTCCAATGATGGAGTAATCAGCCCGCTTAATCCTATTATATCCACCTTTTCCTCTATAGCCTTCCTGACTATCATTTCGGCAGGAACCATCACGCCAAGGTCTATAATTTCATAGTTATTACAAGCCATGACCACTGATACGATATTCTTCCCAATATCATGCACATCCCCTTTTACGGTAGCCATCAATACTTTTCCTGCACTGCGGACACCTTCCTGTTTGTCGGCCTCAATAAGCGGCTGCAAAATCGCTACCGCCTTTTTCATGGTACGGGCAGTCTTCACAACTTGCGGTAAAAACATTTTCCCTGCTCCAAACAATTCTCCGACTTTATTCATACCTTCCATTAGCGGACCCTCAATAATATCCACTGCTTTAGGATACAGTTTAACCGCTTCTGCCAAATCCTCTTCCAAATGATCGCCAATGCCTTTTATCAAGGCATACTGAAGCCGTTTCTCTACCATCGGTTCTTCACGCCACACATCCTGTTTCACCGCTTCTGTTCCGGTCGCCGTATTTTTCAACGCCTCAGCAGTCTCTATCAAACGTTCGGCAGCATCGGGCCTACGGTTTAAGACCACATCCTCTATCCGTTCCAGCACATCAGCAGGAATATCCGTATAGAGCACCGAAGCAGCAGGATTTACAATACCCATATCCATACCTTGACGGATAGCGTGATAAAGAAACACGGCATGCATCGCCTCACGGATATAGTTATTTCCACGGAAGGAGAACGACAGGTTGCTCACGCCACCACTGACGTGTGCACCGGGCAAATTCTTTTTGATCCATCCGGTAGCCTTGATAAAATCCACCGCATAATTATCATGTTCCTCAATACCCGTAGCCACAGCCAGTACATTAGGGTCGAAAATGATATCATGAGGATTAAAATCCACCTGTTCTGTCAATATTTTATAAGCACGGGCACAGACTTCAATCTTACGTTCAAAAGTATCTGCCTGTCCTTTTTCATCGAAAGCCATCACTACAACGGCAGCTCCCAGTTTTTTTATCAGACGGGCATGTTCTATAAATATCTCCTCCCCTTCCTTCAAAGAAATAGAATTGACAATGGACTTTCCTTGCAGGCATTTCAGTCCGGCCTCAATGACTTCCCACTTGGAAGAGTCAATCATGACAGGTACACGGGCTATGTCGGGTTCGGACATGACCAGATTCAAGAAAGTAGTCATCTCCTCCCGGGCATCCAGCAAACCGTCATCCATATTTACATCAATCACCAAAGCACCGTCTTCCACCTGCTTGCGAGCGATACTTAGCGCTTCCTCATATTTCTTTTCATTGATTAAACGGAGGAACTTACGGGATCCGGCCACATTGCACCGTTCGCCTACATTAATAAAATTCATTTCGGGAGTCTGCTCCAACAGCTCCAACCCGGAAAGCCACAGCCTCTCAGGAGTGGTGGCAGGGATATGAGGAGATACCCAGGCAGAACCGGAAACGATCAATTCCTGATATTTTGCAATATATTCCTCCGTTGTACCACAACAACCACCGATAATGTTTACTAATCCTTCATCGATATATTCCTTCACTTCTGAAGCCATTTCCTCCGGAGTCTGGTCGTACTGTCCCAAACTGTTAGGAAGTCCGGCATTGGGATAGGCACTTATATAATAAGGTGCCCGTGCAGCCAGCCCTTCCAGAAAAGGTTTCAATTGTTTCGCCCCGAACGAGCAGTTCAGGCCGATAGAAAAAATAGGCGCATGCTGTACGGATGCCAGAAAAGCATCCAATGTTTGCCCCGAAAGAGTACGTCCTGCAATATCCGAAACAGTAACAGAAAGCATAAGAGGAACCTCACGCCCTACCTTCTTCATTGCCGTTTCCGCAGCATAAATGGCCGCTTTGGCATTCAGGGAATCGAAAATGGTTTCTATCAGAAGCGCATCCACTCCTCCTTCCAGCAAAGCTTCCATTTGTTCCTGATAGGCAGCGGCCAGTTCATCGTATGTCAAAGCACGCAAGGCCGGATTATTGACATCCGGACTCATGGAACAAGTTTTGTTGGTAGGACCTACCGAACCTGCTACAAATCTAGGTTTATGAGGGGTCTTCGCGGTATATTCGTCAGCCATTTCGCGAGCAAGTCCGGCAGAGGCCAGATTAATCTCACGGCACAAATCCTGCATATGATAATCTGCCATCGAAACCCATTGGGCATTGAACGTATTTGTTTCAATAATATCAGCCCCTGCTTCCAGATATTTATGGTGGATATCCTTTATCACATCAGGGCGGGTAAGACAAAGCAAGTCATTATTGCCCTTCATCTGTCCGGGCATCTCAGCAAAACGCTCTCCCCGGAAATCCTGTTCAGACAAATTATACCTTTGTATCATAGTTCCCATTGCACCATCAAGAATGAGAACTCTCTCGTCAATTAGTTGTTTTAATGTAGCCATAAGTCTATTTTTGGGGTACGGATAACACGGATTTCACTTACCTTTTAAACATACGGTCCATTTCGCGACGGTCGTCCTTCTCTTTCAATGACTCGCGCTTATCATATTGTTTCTTACCTTTAGCCAATGCGACAACCAGCTTCGCCAGTCCTTTCTCATTAATAAACAGACGGACAGGGACAATCGTAAAACCGGGGTTCTTTCCGGCTTCTTCCAATTTCCGCAGTTCTTTCTTATTCAACAACAATTTACGTTCGCGACGGGCAGAATGGTTATTGTATGAGCCGTAAAAGTATTCGGCTATGTGCATATTCTTCACCCACAACTCGCCTTGCACAAAATAACAATAGGTATCTACCAGACTGGCTTTGCCCAAACGGATGGACTTTATCTCGGTTCCCGTGAGCACGATACCTGCCGTGTACGTATCGATAAATTCATAATCGAACGATGCACGCTTATTCTTTATATTAATAGGAGTCGGTTTCATTAATTTAAAATAACAGATAACTCATTAAACACAGCGGCAATCAATGCCGGACAAACAATTATAATAACTGAAGCAATCAAGGTGTATCGTGTCAGTTTCTCTTCATTTACCTTCATCAGGGTACGTGCACCCTCGAACACCACGAATATAGTATAAAATTGCAATATCCAATGGAGAATGGAAATAGAGAACAACCCACTGACAATATCGAGCACAAAAGTCACTACCATAGAATAACCTACAAACTGCTGATTTAGTTCATACTGGTCTTCACGTCCTAACAGTTTCTTGCCCAACTGGTCTATGGCGTATGCCGCCAAAAAATATCCTCCGAACAAGGATACAAATATAGCACAACATCGTGTCATTGCTATCTGGAAAGCAGCGACCCCTGCCGTATTCCCAATGAATGTACCTATAAAAACGGACAATCCGCATAAACCTATCATGGGATAAACAAATGCTCCCAGCACTTTACGCCTATCCTCTTCCTTGCCAATTTCCTCCCATGCTTTTGCCGGAGATGAAATCAGCGATATTACTCGTTTAAATAAATCTTTGTAATTCAATGCCTAATCTATTTACCTCAGTTCAACTTCAATGAAATGCAAAGGTAATTAATTCACTGGAATAAACGAATAAAAAAACGCATACTTCTCTTGGGGGAATCAAAAAAATAAGCCTACTTTTATTATAGATTCAAAAGAAAGACAAATATAACTAAGGAAATATGACTAAAGAAAAAACATTGAAAGCTTTAGAATATAAAAAACAAACGCTAATTCAGAAGAAGGATGTCTGGGAACTTTCTCTCCATAGGGAATGCATAGTTTTATAATCAGATTCATCCTTAAAAGATCTTATCCATATCTCTAAACCTTTCCTG
>ERZ1504675.583-NODE-583-length-9653-cov-3.829444_pt1 | contig 9653 bp, 10 predicted proteins | sample MGYA00572432_ERZ1504675 | MGnify/ENA primary metagenome ERZ1504675 (study PRJEB39906, sample SAMEA3182116) | gut metagenome | biome: human; feature: gut; material: Stool; isolation source: human stools | place: Canada | collected 2014-02-25 ...
TCGTCGGCAGCGTCAGATGTGTATAAGAGACAGTCCCAGCGCAGCCCGTCCGGATGGTTCTCGGTCGTCTCGACATAGTCGATGCTCACGACATCGTCGGCCGTGTATTTGATCGGCTCCTTGTCGTCGGGTGTTTTGGTGACCTTGAACGAGTAGTTCTCCTTCTTGAATACCGAGTTCTCGGCATGCCAGCCCCGGTGGACGTAGCAATCGACCTGCTCGCCCGACTTGAGGGTGACGATCACATGATCCGACTCCGCCTCTTCGGGATCCTTGGCTTCAGCCCGGGAGATCGTGCCGACGGCGGCCAGCGCCGCCAGCGCACAGATAAAAAAGTGTTTCATACGATTTGGGGATTAGGGATAAAACGTTCAATCGTTTTCGGGTTCGTACGCCTCGAGCATCAGGATGGTGCGGCTGCGGTCGGCCTGCGCCCGCAGGATCTGTTCCGCGAGGTCGGGATCGTCGGCGATGTATGCGGCCACCGCCTCGCGGAACCGCTCCTTGCCCCGGCGGCTGGCCGAACCCACGACCTCGAAGTTCTCCTTACCGGCCTTGCGCAGGTAGTAGGCCGTGCGCGAGCGGCTGAGGTAGCGGTACTTGACCAACACCTCGATGCCTCCGTTCGAATCGATGCCGTAGCCCTTGTGCGAGTAGACGCCGACACAGATGTGCGGCGTCTCGACGTAGACCCACAGCCAGCCGGCATCGGGTGCCGGGATGAACTTGCGGGGGTGCTCGGGCGCCGTGGCGTGCCAGCAGACGATCGAGTCGATCTCCTCGTAGCGGTAAATCTCCTTGCTTTTGTCCTTGTAGAAGGCCCGGCGCAGCAGTTTGACATCCTGCTCGTGTTTGGGGAGGCGGATGCGGTCCTTTTCGCCGCATTCGATGACCCGGCCGTCCTTGAGGTAGATGCGGCCCTGAACCGTCGAGGCGGCCTGGACGGCCGATACGGTTGCCATGCACAGCAGCGACAGCAGCACGGTGCGAATGATCCGCGGATTCATGGTGTTGGGGATTTGGGGTTTTGACGGATGTAAAGTTAAGTATTTTATCTCAAAAACAAAAGAAGGCAGCCGGAGCGGCAGGAACGGTCGTCCGGGACCCGCAACACGGTGGGTCCCGGACGATGGCGCCGGTTGTTACTTCTGCAGCAGCGCGGCGAACTCCTTGAGCCGGTCGAGGCTGTCGAAGAAGTCGAGATCGAATTTGGCCTCCCTGCCGCCGCCGAGCGTCACGGTCAGGATGCCGTCCTCCTCGTCGTACGAGATGTTCGAAATCTCGGAGATGGAGAACGTCTCCGTCTCGACCTGGCCCTTGCGGATCACGGGATAGGTCACCCGGTCGTTGTCCACGGTGATGACGCCGCCCTTGGCCGAGAGGGCACGGGCCTGGCGGATCTTGCGGTAGGCCGTATAGAGCATGTAGAGTCCGGCGATGATCAGAAGGATCGTCGTCGGCAGGGGACCGAGCACCGGCTTGGCACCGATGCGGATGCCGAAGGGGTGAACGAGGGGGAAGACGATCAGGGCGGCGCCCAGGATCAGATAGGTCAGGTTCTCCTTGACGGCCGATGTCGATGCGTAATTGAATGTTTTCATGGTCTGAAGTTTTTTGAATAAAAAAACGTTTATCCTTTGATGAGGTGCCAGATTACGGCGGCGACCAGCATGAGGGCCATCACAAGAGTCATCGTCTGGCGGTATTTCTCCACGGCCGGCGACTCCTCCTCCGCATCGGGGATCTCCACCATCGGGCCGCGGAAACGCAGTCCGCCGCCAGCCTCTCCGAGCATGGCGTTCGACAGGGGCTCGATCTCGTAGCCGTCGGGCTCCTTCGAGATTCCGAGAGCCGCATAGTGGCAGTCGAGCCGCGCCGCATGCTTGGGCGAGAATACCGTCCGGGTGAAGAGCACCAGACCGTCGAACCGGTCGCTGACCTGGGCGACGACGTCGTCGTCCGCATCCATGCCGCAATGGTTCCCGTGTTCGTCCAGCACATAGTAATCGGCACCTTCCGACTGTACGGAGTCGTAGCGTATGTGTCCGATTTCGAGCGAATCGATCTCGGCATGAATGGCCTGCAGGGTCTCTTCGTCGATCGTTGTGCCGTTAAGCGGACAGGCATAGAGACAGTAGCGGGAGTCCTCGTGCGAGACGCCGCGAACCGGGTAGAGATGGACTACCCGGGCGTTTTTCCAACGCAGGAAGCGCTTCGAAAGCTTCCCGATGGCCTTCGCATCGAACGAAGGGGGAATCTCTCCCCCTTCGAGCGCTGCGGTCAGTTGTTTGAGGTCCAGCATGGTCTATGCCTCGTTTTCCTGTTTCGAATAGGCCGAGAACTCGCAACCGAACCGCTCGACCATCATGTTGTCCATCTCATCGGCTTTTTCGGCTAGCTGCACGAGGTTCTGCTGGATCCGCTCCTCGGACGCCTCCGAGATGTCGGCCAGGTGGATGCGGTAGCACAGGTAGATCTGGCGCCCCTCGATTCCCATTTTGTAGGGATAGAAATCCGTGTCGAGCATGTAGTCCAACACCTTCTCCACATCCTTCTTGGGCAGGAGGTTGATCGGCGAGACGGCGAACAGGTAGGTGCGGTCGTAGACGAACAGGCGGATCTCGGAGCTGCCCTTGTGGAACAGCCACGCCTCGTTGCCGTCGCGGGCCAGTACGGGGTTGATGCCCATCTTCCCGATGGCCGCCTCGCAGAACTCGCTCAGGGGCGAGAGCTGACGCTCCTCGAAGACCCCTTCGGGCAGTTTCTCGCCGCACGAGGGGCAGAACTCCTCCTCGTCCGAAATCAGTTCGTCGCAGCTCTCGCACTGCACCTGGAAGCAGTCGCGATCCAGCTCGCCGAGCGAGTCGAAGAGCTTGTGGAGCGTCTCGACGCGGATGCCGAAGCCCATGTTGTCGGCGTCGGAGTTGGTGAACTTGCTCACGGTGATGCCGACCACCTCGTTGCGGTCGTTGATGATCGGGCCGCCGGAGTTGCCGGGGTTCACCGCCGCGTCGGTCTGGATGTAGTACTGCCCGTTCATCAGCTGTTTGGGCGACGAGACGGTGCCCTCGGTGACGGTGAAGGGCATGCCGTAGGGATAACCCGCCACGCGGATCTTGTTGCTGATCGCGAGCGAATCGGCGGCCGCGAGGTTCAGCTCGGGGAGTGCCGAGAAGTCGTGATCGACGGCCAGCAGGGCGATGTCCAGCGTCGGATTCACGAGTACGACCCGGGCCAGATAGGGATTGCGGTCGTTGTCGTGGACAGCCACCGTGTGGAAGCCCTCGACCACGTGGTAGTTCGTGACGAAGAGGTCCCGGTCCTTCAGGTAGAAACAGCTTCCGGAGCCTCCGGCGTGCGTTACCTTGAATACTACGCTATAGATATTCTGTTCCATGGTGCATCGTTTTTAGTTGTTGTTGAAGAATCCGCTCATCATTTTCTGCTGCAGTTCGCCGGCCAGACGCATGTACTCGGCCATGTCGCCGCGCGCCATCGCCTCGGTCATCTTCTGCTGCAGCTCCTGAATCTCGCCTCCGCCCATCGCTGCGGCCATCTTCTGCTGCATGGCCTGCGCCTGTGCCTGGGCCTGTTCCATCATCTGCTGCGCCATCGGGTTGCCCTCCATCACCCCGGAGAAGAACCCTTCGTCGTCGTCCTCGTCGATCTCGCCCTCCATGACCTTGTCCAGCGCGTTCCAGAGCGTCTCGGCGGCCTTCTCCATCGGCTGGTCGGCGGCCTCGCGCAGCGCCTTGACGAAAATGGCGTTCAGGTCGTCCTGCATGTCGTTGTAGAAGTAGGCCTCGTAGAACTTGTAGCAGATGCGCACGGCGGCGCGCTCGAAGTCCTTGTTCTGCATGGCGGCCGTCGCCTCCTCGTAGACATCCTTCATGTTCTCCTGCACGTTCTGCAGCGACGAGGGACCCTTGATCGAGACGAGCGTATCGACGAAGTAGAGATCCTCGGCCAGCTTCTCCTTCGGCATCGCGAGCAGCTTCTCGAGGAAGGCCATGCCCTTCATGACGAGTTCGGCTACGGGCAGCTCCTCGTCCATGTCATCGACGGCCTTGTCCAGGTCGTTTGCCAGCTGTCCCTGCGGCTGTGCGAAGTAGGAGATCTGGTAGAACGTCGTGTCGATCACGTTCCACGAATAGCCGTAGCGGCGCTGGTCGTTGTACTCCCTGACGGCATCGAGCGTCGCCCGGACGAGCGACTGGACGGCCTCGTAGATGCGGTCCACGGTCTCCGCGGGATAGGGCGTCACGCGGGGTTCGTAGCAGCGCGTGGCTCCGAACTTCGTGCAGAACTCGTCGTCGTAGCGGTCGCCCACGCGGCAGATGTTCTGCAGGATATTGACGATCTTGTGGGGATGGGTCTCCTCCATCGGGCAGTGGTACTCCATCTTCAGGCGGTCGCCCTCCTTCGTGAAGCGCGGCAGCAGCAGGCGGTTGATGTTCATGTCGGCCACCTGGCGCAGCATGGCCACGCGCCCCTTGGCCGGGAGGTTCAGGAAGTCGGCGTCGATATACATCATTCGGTCGTCGAGACGCACATTGACGACGATCGAGCCGTGGGGGAGGTGGAACTCCGTCCCCTCGGCATTGCCGTACTTGGTGCGGAATTCGGGATTCAGATGGTCGAGCAGCGTGTGGAACGCCTCGACGTATTGCTCCTCTCCGTACAGATCGATGCTCTTGTCGTAGAGGTCGCGCTGCATGGCACTCTGCGTGGAGTCCACAACCGGCGCAATAAAGGGAAGTGTACGTTTCATAGATCGTTATCGGGTTTAACGGTTATTCTTCTTCGGGCGTGATCGTGCCGTCGGCATTCACCAGAATCTTGGCTTCGTAATAGAGGTGCGTCACCTGGCCGCCGGAGGTCTCGGTCTCCTTGCCGTCCTCGGTGAAGCAGATCTTGAATTCGGCCTCCTGGGCGCCGATATCGCGGCCCCGGTTCATCAGACCGGTGCTTCGCGGAAGCACTTCGCTGATCTCATAGACGCTGACCGACTGGAAGGTGTGTCCCTCGGGCAGGAGCTGCTTGGCCTCTTCGATCTGGCGTCCGATGGCTGCTGGGTCGATCGCCGAGAGGCTGATGCCCTTGATCTTCGCGTAGTCGATCTCATTGACGCTCGTCGAGTAGTCGTTCATCTGTCCCACACGGCCGTCCAGGTAGTAGGCCTGACGGAAGGCATAGTTGTCCGCATTGACCATGTCGAGCGAGATGCTGCTCAGGTCGTTCGAGAGCTCCTCTCCCTCCTGGAAGCGCATGGCGAAGATCTTGAACTTCGTCGTGTCGATCTTCTCCTTGAGGATTTCCACGGCCTTGGCGTAGGATTCGGTCTGGTCGGCCGGATACTTGGCCCCTCCGAGCATCGAGCTCACGTTGTTGCACGAAACGAGCAGGGCGGTCATGCCGGCGACGGCGGCGAAACAAGCAAATCTTTTCATAAAAATAAGGTGTTTGAGGATTAGTTGTGTGTTTTGTGTCTGTTATCGTTTTTTTCATTCCATTTCGGATTCGAGGGTGCGGCAGAAGTCGATCTCGCGCCAGAACTGCTCCAGCAGCCGTTCGTCGCCGAGCGACTTGCGGCCCGGGCGGAGGAACCCGTCCGGAGTCTCGGAGGCGAAATAGAGGGTGTCTCCCCGGAATGAAATCATCAGGTCGCGGTTGAACGACCGCCTCAGTTCGGTCATGCGGCGCATCATCGCGGGTGTCAGCACCATACGGGCCTCTATCTCGTCGTCGGCATAGACCGCGAAGAGGCTCTCGAACTCGGGGTCCTCCAGGTGGACGAACTTCGCGCCGTTCTTCTGGCGGATGCGCTGGCCGATCTGTGCCAGATAGCCGACCCTGTTTTCCAGATGGTCGGGCAGCAGCAGGACATAACCCCGGAACTCGCGCCGCGTGCGGCAGTACCCGAACATGCCGCGGAAGGTGTGCATCGTGCTTTCGACCCGCGCGCCGAGGATTGGCCGGACGATCGAGCGGTAGAGCATCGTGAGCGGATTGGCCGCAAGGTCCCTGCCGTGCAGCGGGGTGATGCCCACGTCGCAGACCTGCATCGTCCGCTCGCCGACGGGAATCTCCAGCCGTCCGTACGAAGTCGCCTCCATCCCGGCCAGCGACGTGGATTCGCTGAAGAGCCGGCTGGCGGCCAGCGCCTCACGATGGACCGTTCCCGCAGGATTGAACCGGGCCTCGGGGAAGAGCTCGCCGACGATGCGGCCCATGAGCGCGGTCTCCCGCTCGCCGAGCGACTGGAGCCCCCGCATGAAGGCGAAGTGCAGCACGCAGAAGAAGACGAATCCGTAAAGGATGTATTGGCTGGTCTGTACGTTTGTCGCGTAGTCGGCCGAGGCGAGCAGGTAGCCGCCGAAGAGACAGAATGCAAACCACAGCAGCGTCGTCGAGTAGACGATCACGAGCAACGCCCTCACCACCCTTCGCAGGCGGGCGATGCGCGTCAGCTGCCGGCGCATCCGGCCTGAAAGTTCCTTGAAATCGGGAGTCGGGGCGCTCATGACCGGAAGAGTTCGGCAACCGAAGCCGCCTGTTTTTCAGGGTCGGGGATCTCGATCAGCGCCTCCTGCGTATGGCGGCCCCACGAGGCGATGATCGACGAGGGGAACATCTCGATGGCGTTGTTGTAGTCCGTCACGGCCGCATTGTACGTGCGGCGTATGGCCTGCAGCTCGTTCTCCATCTCCTCGATCTGCCCCTGCAGGTGGAGGAACTGCGCGTTGGCCTTCAATTCGGGGTAATTCTCGACGGCGACATGGAGCCGGCCGAGCAGCGACGAGAGCTCGCCGCCTTCGCGGATCTGCTCGCTCTCCGCGGCCGAGGCCGCGCGCGAACGCAGGTCGGTGATGCGCGTCAGGAGCTCGTTCTCGTGGACCATGTAGGCCTTGACCGAGGCCACCAGATTCGGGATCAGGTCGTTGCGCTGCTTCAAGACCACGCAGATGCCGCTCCGGCACTGCCGGACAGGTTGCGTCGGGCGATCAGGCTGTTGTGCGTGACGATGCCCCATATGACCAGCAGCACGGCGACTGCAGCCACGATGACAATAAGGATTGTTCCGGTAGACATAATGTATATCTGTTATCGGGTTCGGTATTTTCCGGGTTGTCTCGAAATTTTCGTGTCTCCGCCGCATCCATCCTGCTCCTCCGGTATTCGGGCTTTCGGCCCGGGCCCTGATATACACAAAGCGTGGGTCTGCGGCCATATCGAGTTTTGGAGGCCCTGAGATTACCTTTAGCACAAATATGGTGATAGCAGCCCACGCAAGCGTGAAAGCCGCCATGCCATCTCTCGTGCCAAGTTTGAAAATTTCTCAGGTTCCCAAAACTACAAGATCAGCATAACGCTTCGTATGTATCCGATCGGGTGTGTCGCCCAATCTCTCTACAAATATAGTCTTTTTTATTGACCCGCAAGCGCCCGGAGCCGAAAAGAACAATTAAATCGGCACAAAAGGTTAATAATGGGTTTACGGCTCGGAAGGGTTATTCATGGGTTCGTGTGTGCTTACATTTTCAGAAAAGTCCTATCTTTGAATATAATTGTTATGGAATGAGGAAGTTGAGTGGAAATATTGAGCAGAACGCTTTGCAAACGGAATGGAGTGGCTGGATTCGGGACGTTGTGCATGCGTTCGGACTGGTCGATGTGATGCGCCCCGATACATGGAGGGTGCTTGCTCCGTTGGCTGAGTCTGTTGCGGCCGTACGCTGGCTGGTTGGTCAAATCCGACGTTGTAATACGATGCCTCCGGAACTGCCACACGAAGAGGCCAAATTCTATCTGCTGGCGGCCTTTTGTCCCGATAATCGGGTTCTCGGATTCCTTATTGACACCTATCGGCACTATTACCGCACCTGCAACAGACTGGGGGTGCTGTCCTGTGTCAGGATCATTGCGGCGGTGAGTGGTGAAGGATATTCCCATTTGAATTTCCTGTATAATTTGATGATGGGCAACGTACTTCGCGAATACCGACATTCTGGTCCGGCTTCCGGAAAGAATCCGGATTCATCGTTTCTCACGGACAAGGATTTTCGGACTCTCGGGCGGCTGCTTCCGGATTTTCATCCGTTTGAATTCCGGGATCGGCTGCAGGCCTTGCGACAACAAGTGACGGGAAACACGACCAGCGAAGAGCTGGCCCGGGCCTGTTGCATGTCCGGATCCGCCTTTCGCAAGCGATTCAAGCAGGAGTTTGACATCCCGGTTTCGGAATGGTTACGAGAGCATCGGAAGGAGCGTATCAAGCGGATGTTGCTTGATACGGATCTCCCGCTTTGCCAAGTAGCCGAAAGCAACGGGTTCAATATGTCGTCCACCTTTTCGGATTATTGTCGACGGAATTTCGGTAGCTCACCCGCCCAGATGCGGAAGAAGAGCGAACCGGTGAAAGAGTCTTGATTCCGAACTTTTCGCGCTCTTTTCAGAACAGATACTTCATTGGTTCCTCGTATTTTTATCCCGCCAATGAAGCCTGTTTTGCAACCCAAACATATCAACCAGCGAATATGTCTCACGGCCATATTGTTGGGGAGAGTATGCCTCTCTCTTCAATGTGTCTTGGAGGTCCTGAATCACATCGATAATGAGCAGGATCGGGGCCCTCCGTATGTTTTGACAATTATATATCGGCCTTTGTCATTCTATGCGCCGTCGAGGTTTCCTGTACGGACATTCTCGTATATCCGTTTGAGGCGTTTCTTAAAAGATCAAGTAATAGGAAAATAATTCCTATGAATACAAGAAAACTCACTTAAAAAATTTGAGGCACATTGAGACTGTTGTTGAACGTCTGATGCCGCACATCTTGTAAGACGGCATTTTTCGTGTTATGATATCTCTGCTTTGATAAATGCCATTGGCAGTTTACTAGTGCAGCGGGTGTAACTTGAACTCCGAAGATATCGTTTAATTTAAACTCTTGCTAAAGTTGTATGTAGTGCTCAGAATGTATTTACCAGATATATTCCAGCTACTATTATACAGTCCATCTGCAAATTTTGACATTAAGACTAGCGTTACTGACGCTTGTTCGTAAATACATATGGATAAATACTATTTTATTTTATATTTATGGTACTTAATTTTTAACATACAAATAAATGCTTGGTTTATGAGGGATTGTATAGTATATCTAGCACATTTGGTAAAAATTGAATCTGGTATCTTTGATGCGTATATAGATTTCCGATTAGATAGAGATTTATATTATTTTGTTTCTTCCAGTCCCCAAAATCAAGATTTTGGTAAAACAAAGACTTATATTGAACTTCGGTCATTAAAGACTACTCGAAGATTATCAACAGGCTGTTATTATAAGTTAAATCTTGATCTGCTTAATCGTTGTGATTTTACAGAAAATGAAGAATCTTTGGTTATAGGTCGTTCATATGATTTAGAATCGATTGAATTCTTGGATTATAATGATCAAGATCTTTTGCAGAGCCACGAAGCATTAGATCGCAATGATCTCATGCATAATCACGAAAACGGGAGATTGCAGATTCCTGATTTTTTTAAGGGTGATTTATTTTTACTAGTTCGTGATGTGGGTCTGGCAAATTGGAATGAATTATTAGATGAAAATAATATTATAAGGATAGTTTATGATATTGGAGCAAAGC
>ERZ1504675.607-NODE-607-length-9359-cov-4.676268_pt1 | contig 9359 bp, 9 predicted proteins | sample MGYA00572432_ERZ1504675 | MGnify/ENA primary metagenome ERZ1504675 (study PRJEB39906, sample SAMEA3182116) | gut metagenome | biome: human; feature: gut; material: Stool; isolation source: human stools | place: Canada | collected 2014-02-25 ...
CGTCGAGACCGAAGACCACGGTCGAAACGACCAGCGCCGGCATCAGCGCGAGGACGACGTCGCGCATGATCGACGCCGTCGATTGCGGGGACTGTACGTGCGGCGCAGGAGCAACGGTAAGTTTATTCATCATACTCATGGTGTTTTGTCAGTTTACTTTTTGGCCGCGGCGGCACGTGCGCGGATGCGTCCCATGACCGTCTGCTTGCCCAGGCGCACCCAGTCGAGCAGCGGCAGGTAGGCCGGGCACGAGGACTGGCAGCAGCCGCACTCGATGCACGAGGTGATCATCCGCGCCTCGAGTTCGTCCCAGTTCTTCTTCTGGGTCATCTTCGAGAGGAAATAGGGTTCGAGGCCCATCGGGCAGGCGGCCACGCACTTGGCGCACTTGATGCACTGCGAGGCCTCGCGGCGCACGGCGTCGCGCCCCGACATCACGGTGATGCCCGAGCAGCCCTTCGTGACGGGCGAATCGAGGTTCACCATCGCGCGTCCCATCATCGGGCCGCCGTTGATGACCTTGCCGGCATCGGCCGGAAGCCCTCCGGCCGCCTCGATCAGCGCCGAGACGGGCGTACCCATGCGGGTCAGCAGGTTCTTCGGCTCGCGAAGCCCCTTTCCGGTGATGGTCACCACACGCTGGATGAGCGGCATGCCCTTCTGCACGGCCTGGTAGACGGCATAGGTCGTCGAGGCGTTGCAGACCACGGCACCGACATCGATCGGCAGTGCGGGCGGGGGCGGCACCTGACGGCCCGTAACGGCCGCGATGAGCTGCTTCTCACCGCCCTGCGGGTACTTCACCTTGAGGGGTACGACCTCGACCCCGGCGTAGTTGCGGGCAATGCCGCGCAGGTGCTCGATGGCGTCGGGCTTGTTGTTCTCGATACCGATGTAGGCCTTCTCCACACCGACGGCCTTCATGAGGATCGTGACGCCGACGATGAGCTCCTCGCCGTGCTCGAGCATCGTGCGGTGGTCGGACGTAAGGTAGGGTTCGCACTCCACACCGTTGATGATCAGGCACTCGGCCTTCTTGCCGGGAGGAACCGAAAGTTTCACGTGCGTGGGGAACGTCGCGCCGCCCATGCCGACGATGCCGGCCTCCTTGATGCGGGCGATGATCTCCTGAGCCGAAAGCGTGCACTCGCGCACGAGGGTCTCCGAACGGTCGATGCCCTCGGCCCACTCGTCGCCTTCGCGCTTGATCGTGATCATCATCTGGCGCAGTCCCTGCCCGTTCGGCAGCAGATCGACGCCCGTCACCGTACCCGAAACCGGCGAGTGGATGTTGGCCGACATGAAGCTCGCGGCCTCGGCGATGAGCTGTCCGGTGAGGACCTTGTCGCCCTTGGCGACCTTGGCGACGGCCGGCGCGCCGATATGCTGTGCGAGCGGGATCGTCACCACCTCGGGCAGCGGCAGGATCTCGATCGGCTTGGCGCAGCTCAGTTTATTTTCCGACGGATGGACTCCGCCCATTGGAAATGTCTTCATAGTCTCTGCTTGGAATTTTACGATTCTTTATCGGATGCAGCCGAAGCCTTCTTTTCGGGAGCCGGAGCTTTCTTCGGAGCCGTATCCGCAGCCGGGGCGGCAGCCGGGGCAGCCTTCGGGGCGGCCGGGGCCTTGGGCTCCCTGGGCAGCGGATCCATACCCACGAGGCGGATGGCCCCCGTCGGGCATTCGTTCACGCACTTGCGGCACAACTTGCACTTCTGCGGATCAATGTAGGCGAGGTTATTCTCCACCTTGATGGCATCGAACGCGCAGACCTTCTGGCACTTGCCGCAACCGATACATCCGGCCTTGCAGGCCTTCATCACGGCGGCGCCCTTCTCCTTCGAAACGCACGACACGTAGACCGCACGGTTCTTGGGCCACTTCTTGCGCAGCTCGATGACCATCCGCGGGCAGGCCTTCACGCAGGCGCCGCAAGCCGTACACTTGTCGGGATCGACCTCCGGGAGTCCCGTGGCGGGATTGATGTGGATGGCATCGAAGGCACAGGCCACGACGCAGTCGCCGAAGCCCAGGCAGCCGAATGCGCAGGCGCTTTCGCCCACGTAAAGCGACGAAGCCACGGCGCACGACCGGGCTCCGTCATACTGATTCGTGCGGGGACGTTTCTCGCACGTACCGCCGCAGCGGACCGTAGCCACTTCGGGTTGCTTCTCGGCCGCAGCCTTGCCCAGGTAGGCCGCCACAGCCTTCATGCAATCCCCTCCGCCCACCGGGCAGAAGAGTTCCGAAATGTCGTCGCGCTTGACCAGCGCATCGGCCATTCCGCGGCATCCGGCGAAACCGCAACCGCCACAGTTCGCACCGGGGAGCATTTTCTCCACCTCGTCGATGCGGGGATCCTCCTCGACGCGGAACTTCTGCGCCACGAAGTAGAGGACGACCGCCGCGAGCACACCCAGCGCACACAGCGACAGGATCGTGTAAAGTAATACTTCCATTTAGCTTTTTGTTATTGTAAATTGAATTGTGTGTTCGATTCTGCTGCGGAAGCACCACAGCACCGCATAATAGAGCGACACTCCGCCGAGAGCCGCGACGACAGCCTGCCCGTCGCTTCCGCCGAGAAGTTTTGTGGCAGCGAGGACTAGAAGCAGGGCAACAAGAGCCCCGACATAGGCCAGAAGGACGGCCCGGGCCCCGGCATTGCTCCGCACGCCCACCATGACCTCATCACCTGCAGTAAACTCCGTGGCACGGCGCGTCCGCACGACGACGATCTTCTCCTGCGCCTCGGCCAGACCGCAGGCCTGTCGGGCGCTGCACGTCCCGCAGGCGCTCCGCGAGGTGATCTTCACCCGGACCGTATCGCCCTCGACACGGTCCACCACGCCGCTGTGTTCGATCAGCCGGGCCACGGGATCAGTCTCCGTATTTGTTGGTAAGGGGCATCAGACGCTCGTGTCCGAACGAGCAGGAGGAGAGACGCAACACGGGCGGGAACTGATAGCGCTTCTTCTCGTTGCGCATGATCATCGAGTGGATCTTCTCGACGACCTCCGAGTCGAATCCCGCATTGACGATCTCCTCGCGGTGCTGCCCCTCCTCGATCATGCGGAACAGGATGGCATCGACCACCTCGTAGGGCGGCAGGATGTCGCTGTCCTTCTGTCCGGGATGGAGCTCCGACGAGGGCTCCTTGGTCAGGATGCTCTCGGGAATCGGATCGCCCATCGTGCGGTTGATGTAGCGGGCCACGTCGTACATCTCGCTCTTGTAGAGGTCGCCCGTGGGGCTGAAGGCACCGGCCGTGTCGCCGTAGAGGGTGCAGAGACCCAGTGCGTTTTCGCTCTTGTTCGACGAGTTGAGCAGCACGTGCCCCGTCTTGTTCTGGAGCGCCATGAGCAGCACGGTGCGGATACGGGTCTGGATGTTCTCCTCCGTGGAGTCGAACTCCGTTCCGCCGATCACCGGCTTGAGCGTATTGACCACGCTGGTATAGATTTCCGAAATGGGAATGACGTTGTAGCTGATGCCGAGGTTGCCGGCCAGCAGTTTGGCATCCTCGACCGACTCGTCGGACGAGAAGGGCGACGGCATGAGCAGCGCATGGACGTTCTCCGCGCCCAGCGCATCGACGGCGATGGCCGCGACGACGGCCGAGTCGATACCGCCCGAGAGGCCGATCGAGGCCTTCGTATAGCCGTTCTTGCGGAAGAAGTCGCGCAGGCCGCAGCGGGCGGCCTCGTAGATGAGGCGGGTGCGGTAGCTGCTCGACGTAGGTACCTCAACAGGCGCAGCCTTGGCCCGGGTATCGAAAATGCCGAAGTCCTCCTCGAAGTTCTTCAGCATCAGCACCGGTTCTCCCTGTTTGTTGAGCGCTCCCGACGTTCCGTCGTAGACGATCTCGGTCGATCCCCCGACCTGGTTCACGATGACCAGGTTCTTGCCTTCGACGAAGGCCAGGTTGCGGAGCATCTCGTAGCGGTAGATCATCGTACCCTTGCCGTAGCGGCGGGCATTGATCGAGATGATCGTCTCGACCGACTTGTCGAAGTCGTGTTCGCGGCTGAGGTCGTCGCCAACGATGATCGCGCACTTGTGGCCCTTGATCGTGGCATACTCGTAGCCCTTCGAGGGGACGAGGAAACCCATCTCGCGGCGGGCCGTGATGTATTTCTTGCCGACGTAACGCAACACCTTGCGGTCCTGGATGAGGGCGGCGGCGCTGATGGTTCCGGAGGAGGTCAGGATCGGCAGTCCGACGATGGCGGCAATGCCGTCGCAGCAGGATGCGATCTCCACCAGCGCATCTTCACAGAGTTCAAGAAAGGTGGTCTTGCGCAGCAGATCGAAGGCGGGCGTTCCGCTGACGGCCTGTTCGGCGAAAATCACCAGATCGGCACGTTGGGCCTTGGCCCGCTGGATGGCATCGATGATCTTCGAGGTGTTGCCGTCGATGTCTCCGATCGTGTAGTTCAGTTGCGCGATGGCTATTTTCATAGGGTGTGTGTTAGGTCGGTATGTTTATATAAACTGTGCAAAGTTAAGGATTATTTGGCAAAGTCGAAAAATTTTCGATGTTAATAAATTAACATCCGACCGAGGCCCGGAGGCACCGTCTCGGCAAACGAGAAGAGCCTCCGGGGGACTCCCGAAGGCTCTTGCATGCATGGTCCGACACAACCGCCGGCGTGCGGCGTTATTCCTGCTCCGCCTCGGGGTCGGCTACGAGGATACGTCCGCAATACTCGCAGACGATAATCTTCTTGCCCAGACGGATATCAGCCTGGCGCTGGGGCGGGATGCGGTTGAAGCAGCCGCCACAGGCATCGCGCTTGACCGTCACGACGGCCAGTCCGTTGCGGACGTTGCGGCGGATGCGCTCGTAGGCAGCCAGCAGGCGCTCATCGATCTTCTCCTTGGCCTGGGCCTCCTGCACGCCGTACTCCTCGACGAGCGGGGCGGTTTCGGCCTCGATGCCCTCGAGTTCGGCCTTCTTGGCCGTGAGGTCGGCCTCGCGCTCCTTCATCTGGTTCTCGGCCTCCTCGAGCTGGAGTTTCTTGGCCTTGATGCCCCCGGCATACTCCTTCAGGCGCTTCTCGGCCAGCTCGATCTCGAGCTCCTGATACTCGATCTCCTTGGAGATGGCATCGTACTCGCGGTTGTTGCGGACGTTGTTCTGCTGCTCCTTGTAGTTGCCGATCATGATCTTCGCCTGATCGACCTCGCGCTTGCGCTGCTTGGTCAGCGAGTTCAGCTCCTCGATCTCGGCGTTGATGTGCTCGATGCGGGTCTTCATCCCGGCCATCTCATCCTCGAGATCCTGCACCTCGAGAGGCAGTTCACCTTTGACCTTGTTGATTCCGTCGATCTTGCTGTCGATCTTCTGCAGCTCGTAGAGCGCAAGGATCTTCTCCTGCATCGAGTAATCCACGTCGGCCGTCTTCTTCTGTGTTGCCATATTGTGTTTTTAGAGTTTAGACTTAAACCAGATAATTCACCGGATTGCGAGAGCATTCACTCTTGCGAACCGCAAAGGTACATAAATTTTTCGACAAAATATCAAATAACAGCCGAATTGCGCAATATTCGCTCTCAAAATGGCCTATATCGGCCACGGTGAGGGCCTTATCGGGTGTCATGAAGTCGTTGTACTTGAGGTCGGCGGTGATGTAGAGCCCGGCGCCGGCGCGGCGGGCGTCGCCGATGAGCGAGGCTCCGGCCCCGGTGCAGAGGGCGACGCGGACAACCCGCTCGGCGGCGATGTCGCTGTGGCGGATGACCCGCACCGAGAGGCGTTCGCGGACCCGCTGCAGGAAATCGACCGTCCGGACCGGCTCGGGCAGGTCCCCGACGACGCCGAAGCCCACCCCCTCCTCGGCCGAGGGCTGCAGCAGCTGCAGGCTGCCGATGCCGAGCATGTCGGCCAAATACCAGCTCATGCCGCCCGGAGCGCTGTCGAGGTTGGTGTGGCAGGCGTAGAGGGCGATTCCGCGCCGGATGGCCCGCTCGACACAGCGCTGCACGGCGTCGGCCGAATTGAAGCGCTTGAGCGGATGGAAGACGATCGGATGGTGTGTGATGACCAGGTCGCAGCCCAGCCGTTCAGCCTCGTCGAGCACCTCCTCCGTGACATCGACGGCCAGCAATGCGGCATGCACCTCGTCGTCCTCTCGGCCGACGACAAGTCCCGCATTGTCATAGGACTCCTGCCAGCGAAGCGGGGCAAAGGTTTCGATAACCGAGGTTACATCTTTGATTTTCATAGTCATATGGTTTCAGGTCGGGGTTTTCGGTGCGCCGTCAGAAGAGCGACTGTTCGTAGAAGGCGAACAACTCCTTGTGCTCGACCTCCTCCTTCTTGCGGCGAGGCTTGCGCGAGGCGCGGCGGGGTTGCCCCGGGGCATCCGACGGCGCCTCCTCCAAAGGCTGTCCCGTCGCCTCGTCGATCCGCACGACGGCCTTGCGCCCACGTTTGCGGGAAGCCGGCACGGCCTGCACCTCGGAGGCCGTTTCGGTCTCCGGTTCGGCGGCAGTCACAACCTGCGGTCCGGGAGCAGCCTCCGGGAGCGGACTGGCGGCGGGTCGAGCCTCGGATTCGGCGGCAACATCCGGTTCGGGAGCGGTCCCGGCCGGCAGCACAGTCCCGGCAGCACCCCCGTCGGCCGGCACACGGGTCCCGACCGGCAGGCCGGAGGCGGCGGCCGTATCCGCCGCGTCGGCGTCCGCCAGCACGGACTCCCCGTCCCCCTTGAGCTCCTCGCGGACCTCGACCAGCAGGGCACGGATCCGCTGCAGCCGCTCCATCAGTTCGACGTCGCGGCTCACCCCCTTGCCGGCGCGCTGTCCGCGCATCGCACGCTTGGCACCCTCCAACGTCATGCCGCACTCCTTGACCAGGTGGTAGATCTGCTTGAGGTGCTCCACGTCCTGCGGCGTAAAGAGCCGGTTGCCCTTCTTGTTGCGCTTGGGCCGCAGGATGGGGAACTGCGACTCCCAGTGGCGGAGCAGCGACTGATTGACGTCGAACATCTCGGCCACCTCGCCCATCGAATAGTATAATTTCTCGCTCATAACGCTAAACTTCCTTTCCCTTGATTCGGATACTCTCTCTTTGCGGTCCTGCCCTGCAGCACCCTGCCGCGGCGTCCCGTAACTGCCGCGTTCACTCCTGCCGGAGGATCCGCAGCGAATTGGGGTACATGTTGTTCACCCGCGCACCGATCCGCTTGGCGAAGCCCAGGGCCCGTCCGCGCGCCGTCACGAGGTTCACCCCCTCGGCCAGCGCCCCGGCCGCCACCTCCTGACGCCGCAGGTAGCGCAGCGCCTGCTCGTCGTCGAGCCCGGCAACCGGAACGGCCCCGCGTTCCAGGCCGTCGAAGAAGGCCAGGGCCGGATCGGGTTTCAGCCGTCCCTTGAAGAGCTGTCCCAGTGCCACGCCCGAGCAGATCACGGGCAGCGCCTCCGAGAGCGTCTTCACCGCCTCGGCCTGCTCCCCGTACCAGGCGTAACCGGTGCCGGCAACCGTGCCGAAGACCATGCGGTCCGGCTCGCGGACCCAGCGCCGCAGCTCGCCCGCCGACGCCCGGTCGGCCGGAGCGACCATCGACCGGCGCCCCTTCGGAAGGCGCTGCCGACCCGGAGCGTCGGGCGCCTTGCGTGCCACGGCGGCGAAGAATCCCTCGCCCACGGTCCGGTGGGGGAAGAAACGGAACGTACGGAACGGGCCGACCTCCCCCTCGACAATACCCCACGCGGGGTCCACATCCACCGGATAGGGAGCAGCTACTTCGTCACCGGCCCAGGCGAGCATCCGCTCGAGCGAACCTTCGTCCTCGTCGCGGTTGAACGTACAGGTACTGTAGATCAGCGTACCGCCCGGACGCAGCGCCCGCCACGCCTCGCGCAGGATATTGTCCTGCCGCGCGGCGCACTGCCGCACGTTGTTCTCGCTCCACTCCCCGCGCGCAGCGGGATCCTTGCGGAACATGCCCTCGCCCGAGCAGGGGGCATCGACGGCCACCACGTCGAACCACGCCTCGCAGTCGCAGACCGCATGCGGCTCACACGTCGTAACCACCACGTTGCCCGTACCCCACTTGCGCACGTTGTCGGCCAGCACGGAGGCACGGCGGCGGTCGATCTCGTTGGCGACGACCAGTCCCCCGCGCCCGACAAGCGAGGCGTAGAGGGTCGTCTTGCCGCCCGGGGCCGCACAGAGGTCGAGGATCCTCGCCCCGGAGGTCGGGCCCCCCTGCAGCAGACAGCCCACGAACTGCGAGGCCGCCTCCTGCACGTAGTAGGCTCCGGCATGGAAGTCGCTGTCGAAGGTGAACGACGGGCGGCCCGCAAGCAGGAAGCCGTCGGCGCACCACGGAACGCGGCCGGCGGCCGTGAGCATCGGAAGCACCTCCGACACCCGTGCGGGCTGCTCCCCGCGAAGTCCCTCCGCCTTGGCGGGGTTCACACGGATGCTGACGCACGCCTCGCCGTCGAGGGCGCGGCAGAGGGCCTCGCCCTCCGTCGTCCCGAGGTCGCGAAGGATCCGCTCGACGAATGTCCGGGGCAGCTCCATCTCCGTCATTTTGCCGTTGCGCGCAGCGCATCGAGGCGTGCGCAGATCTTCTCCAGCACGGCGGGGTCCGAGACGAAATCCTCGTGGTCCTTGTCAATGACAAGCACTTCGCCGTCGTAGAGGTTGTCGATCCAGTGGTTGTACTTGTCGTTCAGCCGCCCGAGGTAGGCCTCGTCGATGTTCATCTCGTACTCGCGGCCCCGCTTGCGGATCTGCGAAATGAGCGTCGGAACGCTTGCCTTGAGGTAGATCAGCAGGTCGGGTTTCGGGATGAGCGCCGTCACCAGGTGGAAGATCTTCATGTAGGTCTCGATGTCGCGCGTGGCCATCAGTCCCATCTCATGCAGGTTCTCGGCGAAGATGTGGGCGTCCTCGTAGATCGTGCGGTCCTGAATGATGTCCCCGCGCCCGGTCTCCGAGAGCATGTCCATCGTCTGCTGGATGCGGCTCCCGAGGAACGAGATCTGGAGGTTGAACGACCAGCGGTTCATGTCCTCGTAGAAGTCGCCGATGTAGGGGTTGTTGCTCTCCTCGAGGTAGGAGCGGGCATCGTAACGCTCCGTCAGCATCTGCGTGAGCGTCGTCTTTCCGCTGCCGATATTTCCGGCTATGGCTATATACATATCTCTTATTGTTTTTCGTCTCCTTGTTCCGTTATCCGTCCGGACCGGGCGCCCGCACGGATCAGCACGCCGTCCCTTCGCCCGCGGCCTCCGCCTCACGGCCGAAGGCGAGCACGTCCTCGATGACTCGGCGGTCGTTCATCAGCCGCGGCACCTTGTTCTTGCCGCGCGCCCGCATCCAGCGCAGGAAGTAGCCC
>ERZ1504675.648-NODE-648-length-8930-cov-3.686986_pt1 | contig 8930 bp, 10 predicted proteins | sample MGYA00572432_ERZ1504675 | MGnify/ENA primary metagenome ERZ1504675 (study PRJEB39906, sample SAMEA3182116) | gut metagenome | biome: human; feature: gut; material: Stool; isolation source: human stools | place: Canada | collected 2014-02-25 ...
GTTATGCAAATATATAAAATATTTTACAACAAATCAAATTATTTGATAATATTCTTGGCTGTTTTCTCGATTAGTTGCATGATTGATATTTAGGCCGACTTTTGCTATTTTTGAGGAACTGAAACCCCGAACTGACTATGAACTGTACGATTCCTCAAAACTGGAGCGATGAAGCCATGGATTATGCCAACCGACTGGCCGATCGAATCAATGTAGGCTGGGATGGTGAGAACTATTGCCCGAGTGATTGGAGCCTCCGATTTCTTGTTCGTCTGAACAAAGGCTTGGTAAAAGCACCCTTTACCTATGAAGCCTTCAGGGATAACGACGACATCATGGCTACATTGGAGGGATACGGGTTGGATGCCGAAAAGTTCTGGTATGCGTTGCTCTTCATCTACGACATCACAATCTCTTTTTGCTTGAATGCTGCCGATGCCAGCAAGACGGATTATGAGATTCTGACGGAACTCAACGATTTTCTGCAAAAGCACCCGAAAGCAGTTCTCTACCTCTCGGAGGATCGGGAGTTGCGCAAGAGTGAACGCTACGAAACCAACAGCCCGTTGATTCTGGGTTGCCTGCGTCGTTTTGTCAAGCAGGAGTTGGCGCAATATCCAGAACCGCCCCAACAAAAAATCTTTACCATCGATCTCCTTTATAGGAATTATACAGAATCGCTGTCCACCGCCCAGCAACAGGTGCTGATGTATCGGTTGTTCAAGGTACTGTTCGATACCCTCAAATTGCCCGAGTTGCGTGCCAAACGGGGAGAAGTTGTGTCGTACAGCAAACAGCTCCTTGTCTCCCGCATCATCTATTTCTGCCGACTGACGGCCAATGAATCCTTTACGGTGGACAGCTCCTCTTTGAAAGGAGTCTTGAAACAGTACGGAAATACGGACTTCAACCAACTGGAACCTCGGGTTTATACGGGCGGCTTGCGACTGCCGAAAGAAGAGGGTGAGTAAGTCGGGTTGTATTTTACTCCCTAAAGAGGGGTGGAATTTTGCCGAGCTTTGTCGTGTCGGATGGATGGTCCAGACGACCTGCAAACCCCTCGGGCAAGGCAAGCAGCTAACCAACGCCCCTCCGTAAAGGACGGAGTAATTTATAGCCATGAAAAAGCTTATCATCACCTCCGACAACCAGAATCGTCAGTTCGCATTTGTGAAGGGTAACCGCCCGACCAATGCCAAGACCGTGAAGGCCAAGGAGAAATCGATGCAGGAGCATGGCCAGTTGTCGCCCATCACCGTCGTGAAGGGTGAGGATGTTTACCTGATGAACGGCCATCTGGTAGACCTGCAGGGACACGACATTCCCGACGAAAAGACAGAACGGTACTATGCCGTGGTGGATGGACAACACCGAGTGGTTGCATGGATGAACTTGGGCAAGAACCTGGATGACCTCGTGATTTGTGAAGCGCTGAATGCCGAGATGGAGATTGCGGCCCTGATCGCCGAGATGAATATCTGCACGACCTCGTGGAAGGGGACCGATTATATGGCAGCTCCAGCAATGGCCCTGGCTGCAAAGAATGAGGTCTTTGATTTTGCCGTGGAGTTGCAGGGCAAGGGCTTCCCGCTGGCGACTATCTCTCTCTGGTGCACGGGCGCCAACTCCCTCAAACCGAAAGACCTTGTAGCCAGTGTCAAGAGCAAAGTACTGCCGCGGGCATTTGGAGATGCAGGGTGGTTCTACCGAAGCGTCAAGTGGTATGAGGCAGCTTTGGAACGGATTCCGAATTCGTTCCTGGCGAAAAAATATCTGATTACCTTCCTGATTAAGAAGTTCAACCATGCGGCGGATCCCATGCTGTTCAGCAGCCAGATGGAAGAGAAGTTGAGAAGCCTGTCGGAGGAGCAGGTGAAAGAGATCATGAACCCCAAGACGGAAGAGGATGTTTCGCGAGAACAGGCGACCTATGACATGTTGGAAAAGTACCTCGGGTAATGAAGACGCCACATATCTTTAGAAGAAAGGAGGTCGGTTCCCAACAGGGCCGCCGACCTCCCGATTCTTACAGCAGATGCTGCATGGCCTCGTCGATTTGCGCGTTCTCGAATGAATCGAGGTAGATTTGAGTAATCTTTTCCGAACTGTGCCCCAGTGTTTCACAAATCAGAGAAGTGCTTACCCCAGATCGTTTCAGTACGGTTGCATAGCTATGTCTTGCAACATAGGTCGTAAGATCTATGGGAATTCCCAACTCTTTCCCGACCTCTTTCAGCCGCTTATTTACTTGGGAGAGTACCTTATGTAAACGGTTGCGTTGCTGAATCTCGGTTTTGTGGAATGAGGATAGGATGGGAAAGATGTAAACATGGTCATTGAGGGATGATCCGATGTACTTGTCAATGATCTCACGAGCTTTGGGCTGTAATGGCAGGCGGATTAGTTTCCCTGTCTTTTGTCGTGTGTAAATCAACCTGTTGTCAACAAGGTTGCTTCGTCGCAAGTGGGCCATATCCACGAAATTGATTCCTGCTGAAAAGTAGGAGAACGCGAATAGGTCGATGGCCAGGCAAGTATACTTGTCTCTGCTCTGATAGCCGATAATCTGTATGATCTCCTCTTTAGAGATCGCTCGTTTGGCTGTCGCTTGGTGCAACTTGGATACTTTGAACGCATGGAAAGGGTAGAGCTCTCTTTTGACAAGATTGCATTCGATGGCGATGTTGTACAATACTCTCAATGTTCGGAAACGCTTCCCGATCGTGTTCTCCAAGAGGTGTTGTCCTCGTTGCCACATCTCATAGCGTTTTAGCCAAATGGTATCGATGTCGGAAAAATAGATGTCGAGGTGGCCGTTGAACTGCATGAGTGAATTATACAACTCGGAAAATGTCAGGGCATATCCTGATCGCCTTTGAGACTTGAGGCCCGCAATGTGGGATCGGAACAGATCATCGACGGTTCTGATCTTTGCGTGGCGGGTGACCCTGTCGTGTAAGGATGCTGGAGTGAATTCCTTGTCCTCGGCTTGATAGTCGAGAATTTGTTCTCGATATTTTCTGACCTGCTCGGCTATGATCTGTTCGATGCGTTCCTTGTCGGGGCAATTCCTGCGGGGTTTGTTCTTCTCAAAATCCCAATAGACGGGATTGATTGAGATTCCGATGCTGGAATACTTGCGTTTTCGGTCTTTTGTAACCCGCAGCATTAACGGGGATTCGTTGTTTGCCAGTACTTTGGATCTGTAGCAAACGACTTCAACTGTTGCATTCATGGTTTACACGCTGGTTTACACAACCCGCTCAAACCGCCGTAAAACCGAGGTGAAAAGACAAAAAGAAAAAGACCTGCATTTCTGCAAGTCTTTGATTTCCTGTGGGCCCAGAGGGGCATGATCCCACGACCTTCGGATTATGAGTCCGCTGCTCTGACCAACTGAGCTATGGGCCCTGATGCGGCCGGAAGACCGCTTCGGTGCGCAAAGATACGAAAACAATTCGTATTTCGCAATGCACGACGGGATTTTACCTTTGATCCCTCCGTAACAGTTTGGGGTTCTCTGATCGGATGCGTCGTTTTGCGTTCCGTTTTCCGCCTTTGCGATGTGCTGCTTGGTTGCGGAGATGTTTTCAGTTACGGTATGGGCGCTGACATCCTGCGGTATGGTAACCGGGCCGTCGGACGAAATGTTGAAAAAATATCCGCAGGGTGTTGTTTGTTGCAAATAAATTCGTACCTTTGTCGCGCTTAAGCATTAACCAAAAACAAAAACAACGAAATGAAAAAGGGTATTCATCCGGAGAATTATCGTTTGGTGGCGTTCAAGGACATGTCCAACGACCACGTGTTTTTGTGTCGGTCCGCCGTTTCGACAAAAGAGACCATCGAGGTGAACGGCGAAACCTATCCCGTGTATAAGATGGAAATTTCCAACACGTCGCACCCGTTCTACACCGGTAAGATGAAGTTGGTTGACACCGCTGGTCGCGTCGATAAGTTTATGAGCCGCTACGCAAAACGCTACGATAAGAAGAACGCTGCGAAGTAGGACGCTTCCGAGCGAAAAACAACGGACCGCAATTCGAATTGCGGTCCGTTGTTTTTTTGTGGAGTCCTTCAAAAAATTGTACACGCTAAGGGATTTATTTCTATATTTGCGGCCGAAATTAATAAGTTATTCGATCTTAGCAAGTTTCATGTTATGAAAAAGATGCTGGAACGTCTCGTACCCGTATTCCTGGGTGCACTCCTGCTGGCCTCGTGTGCCGGCAAACAGAAGCAGGCGATCATTGCCGAAACCGATCATGAGCGGGATTCGCTGACGTCGGTCATTCGGGCGAAGGATTCGCTCATCAATCTCGTCTTCTCGGACATCAACGCCATCTCGGAGAATCTGGCGGTCATCAAGTCCCGGGAGAACCTGATCACCGTGGCCGGAGAGCAGGAGGGTAGCCGCCGTCCCGTTGAGGAGATCAACAACGATATTGCCGCCATCGACCGCCTGCTGCAGGATAACCGCAAGAAGATCGAGTCGCTGGAGCGTTCGGCCGCGCAGTTGCGCAAGGCTAATCTGCGTATCGAAGGACTTGAGCGTATGATCGGTGATTTGGAGCGGCAACTCGGTGAGAAACGCGATGAAGTGGCCCGTCTGCGAGAGGACCTGACGCAGCGCGGCATCGAGGTCGAACAATTGACGGAGACGGTTGCCCAGCGTGAGGAGGAGGTCGAGACGCTCAGCAACGAGAAGGTGGATCTCGAGAACCAGCTCAATACGGTCTATTACATCGTTGGTTCGGAAAAGGAGTTGCGTGATGCTCAGATCATCAACAAGCAGGGCTTTATCGGCCGCACCCTGACCGTTGGCCGGGGTGGCAATACCGACAGCTTTACGCAAGGCGATTCACGCCTGCTGACCGAGATTCCCGTAGGGCATCGTCGTGTGACGGTCGTATCGAGTCATCCCGAAGGATCTTACGAATTGGTTACGAATGCCGACAAAGTGGTCGAGCAGTTGCGCATACTTGATCCTACTCGCTTCTGGGAGTCTTCGAAGGTGTTGATTATTAGTTATAAATAGAGCCTTGGACCGAGAAGTACGGATCCTTATCCCCGCCTGAACAGGGCGGGGATTTTTTGTTCGAGGTTTCGGGATGACATTGCTTGTTTCGTTTTTTTTCGTATTTTTGTTCGCGAATCGTATTTTTGCTTTTATATGGACTATCAACCTAAACCGCAGTTTGTGGAGTTGGCATGGAGTGAGGGTTGCGCTGCGGATTGTTGTAGTAGGTGTCCTACGTTTCCCGCTCCATTCCGCCGTGCAGGCAATGCCTCTTACTGTCGCTTCTCGCTTTTGTCCTTCCAACATGCCGGAGACGGTGTGTGCTTTAACTCCGACCGAACCGTTCGTCTGGTGTTTGTTTTGACAGGATCGTTGAAATTCGAGCAGGCAAATGATCCTGTTCGGCTGATTACGTCGAAACAATACGCCTGCCTGCCTTTCGACAAATCGTTCTCTCTGACGGGGCAGGACGAAGGTTCTCGTGCGGTGGTGCTGTCATTATCGCGCGACATCGGGTTCTGCGAGGGGGATATTCTCGGCGCTTCGGCTTCGGGAGATACGGTCATCCCGGCCGACCCGATTCCTTCGCTGTCGCTCCATCCGGCAATCGGTGCGCTCCTCGAGAGCCTTTTCGTCGTTCCTGAATTGGCAGAGTGTGCCCGCTACCATCGAATCAAGGCAACCGAGCTGTTCCTGCTGATCAAGGCGCTTTATACCCCGACCGAACTTGCCTATTTCTTCCAGCCGATGATGTCGCCCGAAGACCATTTCCGCACGTTTGTCTGCAACAACTACGAACGGGCGCGGAGTGTTGCCGAACTGGCGGCCTTGGCCGGAATGAGTCTGTCGGTCTTCAAGCGCCGCTTTGCCGAGTATTTCAACGACAGCGTCTACCATTGGATGATGCGGCAGAAGGCACACCGGATTCTGATCGACATTCAGGACGGGGAGCAGAGTACCCGTGTTTTGATGAAAAAATACGGTTTTCGCTATTACACGCAGTTCAGTCGTTTCTGCAAGAACTACCTGCAGGCGACTCCGGCCCAGTTGATCGCCGCGTCGCGCCATCATTGATGCTCCGGGCAAGGTATTGCCTTCGACTTTTTATATATAGGTGTTGCCCGTTTTCTGAATCTCCGATTTGGAGACTTGGGATCATATGTGCGGATTGTGGGTGGAAGTTGTGATATTTTTTGCGCAGATTGTTGTGTTATTCAAAAGTTTTCCTAACTTTGCACCCGATTTCGCCCGTGAAGCGAAAGCGGTCGGACGGGGTTCTTTGAGAAGAGTTAAAAAAGTGGAAAATTTATCCCGAATAATTTGGTGGATAAATTTTTTATGCCTACTTTTGCAATCCAAAACGGTGGATATTGCCGATGTAGCTCAGTTGGCCAGAGCAGCTGATTTGTAATCAGCTGGTCGTGGGTTCGAATCCCTCCATCGGCTCGCAAGCCGACGCGGGGAGGGCCGGATGAGGTCGCCGCAAGGCGGTTCCGGAACGGAGCACAAGATAAAGGGAAGTTACCAGAGTGGCCAAATGGGGCAGACTGTAAATCTGCTGGCGTACGCCTTCGGTGGTTCGAATCCATCACTTCCCACTTGAAAAAAAGAGAAGAGCCGGTCGGAGTTGCAAATCCCGAAGCAGGTCGCCAATACGGCCCCTCGCGGGGAGGGCTGACTCTGATACGGTATATTTTTGCGGAAGTAGCTCAGTTGATAGAGCATTAGCCTTCCAAGCTAAGGGTCGCGAGTTTGAGCCTCGTCTTCCGCTCTATGCGCAGCCGGCGTGTGATGCGAATGGCTTTTAACCTACGGGGAGAAAGGCGTTTGTGTCGCTCGCTTGTTCTGCGGAATGAATTTTAAAACTTTAGGACAATTTTTAACAATACTTTAAATAACTTAATACTATGGCAAAAGAAAAATTCGACCGTTCGAAACCGCATGTGAACATCGGTACCATCGGTCACGTCGACCACGGTAAGACCACTCTTACCGCTGCTATTACGACCGTTCTGGCTAAGAAAGGTCTGTCGGAGCTCCGTTCGTTCGACTCGATCGACAACGCACCCGAGGAGAAAGAGCGTGGTATTACGATCAACACTTCGCACGTCGAGTACCAGACGGCCAACCGCCACTATGCTCACGTAGACTGCCCGGGACACGCCGACTATGTGAAGAACATGGTTACGGGTGCTGCCCAGATGGATGGTGCCATCCTCGTGGTTGCCGCTACCGACGGTCCGATGCCTCAGACCAACGAGCACGTGCTGCTCGCCCGTCAGGTGAACGTGCCGAAGATCGTAGTATTCCTGAACAAGTGCGACATGGTGGACGACCCCGAAATGCTCGACCTGGTCGAGATGGAGGTTCGCGACCTGCTTTCGAAATACGACTATGATGGCGACAACGCCCCCATCATCCGCGGTTCCGCTCTGGGTGCCCTGAACGGCGAGCCGAAGTGGGAGGAGAAGGTCATGGAGCTGATGGACGCCGTAGACAGCTACATTCCGCTGCCGCAGCGTGAGAACGAGAAGCCGTTCCTGATGCCTATCGAGGACGTGTTCTCGATCACCGGCCGTGGTACCGTAGTTACGGGCCGTATCGAGACCGGTATCATCCATGTCGGTGATCCCGTTGAGATCATCGGTCTGGAGGAGAAGACCCTGACTTCGACCTGCACGGGTGTCGAGATGTTCCGCAAGCTGCTCGATGAGGGCGAGGCCGGCGACAACGTAGGTCTGCTGCTCCGCGGTATCGACAAGAAGGAGGTTAAGCGTGGTATGGTAGTCGCTAAGCCCGGCTCGATCACCCCGCACACCGAGTTCGAGGCTGAGGTCTACATCCTGAAGAAGGAAGAGGGTGGCCGTCACACGCCGTTCCACAACAACTATCGTCCGCAGTTCTATCTCCGTACGATGGACGTTACCGGTGAGGTTCACCTGCCCGCAGGCGTAGACATGGTGATGCCTGGTGATCACGTAACGATCACCGTGAAGCTGATCTACCCGGTAGCCCTGAACGAGGGTCTGCGTTTCGCAATCCGTGAGGGTGGCCGTACGGTAGGTGCCGGTCAGATCCTGAAGGTCGTGAAGTAATCACACGATACAATCCCGAGGCGGTGTTTCCGCACCGCCTCTTTTTAGGAGCATAGTTCAAGGGTAGAATAGCGGTCTCCAAAACCGTTGATGGGAGTTCGAATCTCTCTGCTCCTGCAAAGATAAAGACGCAGAAATATGTTCAACTACGTTAAAGAATCGTATAACGAGCTTGTAAACAAGGTGACGTGGCCCACGTTCCCGCAGCTTCAGAGCTCCACGATTGTCGTGATGGTGGCTTCGGTCATCTTCGCGATCGTCGTTTTGGCCATGGACCTGACGTTCGAGAATCTCATGGGTGTCATCTACAAGACACTGGGTAATCTTGGTCGTTAATTGTGCGTACAGGCGATGAGCAAGATTGAAAAACAGTGGTATGTTGTCCGTGCCGTTGGTGGCAAGGAGGGTAAGGTCAAGGAGTATATCGAGTCCGAAATCCGCCACAACCACCTCGAAGATTACATCTCCCAGGTCTTGATTCCCACCGAAAAGGTCTACACCATCCGCAACGGAAAGAAGGTCTCCAAAGAGAAGGTCTCCTATCCGGGTTATGTGTTGGTGGAGGCTGCTTTCGTCGGTCAGATTCCGATAATTATTCGCAATACTCCCAATGTGCTTGGTTTCCTCGGCGATACGAAAGAGGACAGCCGCAAGATGATCGCCACGCCTCTGCGTCCACAGGAGGTCGCGCGCATCCTCGGCCGTGTCGATGAAATGAATGCCATGGAGGAGGAGAACGAAATACCATTCTTCGTCGGCGAGACCGTCAAGGTCACCGATGGCCCTTTCTCAAGCTTCCAGGGTACCATCGAGGC
>ERZ1504675.870-NODE-870-length-7259-cov-8.933232_pt1 | contig 7259 bp, 8 predicted proteins | sample MGYA00572432_ERZ1504675 | MGnify/ENA primary metagenome ERZ1504675 (study PRJEB39906, sample SAMEA3182116) | gut metagenome | biome: human; feature: gut; material: Stool; isolation source: human stools | place: Canada | collected 2014-02-25 ...
GCTGTTTAAACACCCTTTAAACCCGCATAAAATCATTATGGAAAAGAAGGATATGACCGCGAAAATCGCGGCATGGAAGAAGAAACACGGCGACGTGTTCGCCTATGAGGTCGACGGTAAGACCTGCTACCTGCATCGCCCGGGACGGGATGTGATCGCTGCTGCATCGGTGGTCGGCAAAGAGGACCCGTTCAAGTTCGCCGAAGTCATCCTGTCGAACTGCTGGCTCGGAGGCGACGAGGAACTGCGTGACGACGACCGCTATTTCATGGGGCTGTCGCAGCTGATTTCGGAAATCGTAGAGATCAGGGTCGGGGAAATAAAAAAACTTTGAGCGGCACCGAGGTCGTCAAGGGTGACGGGTGGCTGCATGCGGGCAACGCCCTGATCCGCTCGGTGCTGCACATGGACCCCGACACGCTGTCGGACGAGGCGTGGGGCTTTCAGGTGAGAATGGCCGAATGGGTGGAGAATGAGCGGGTACGCAGATATACGCCTACCGCCTGATTTGCCACAGGTCGCGCCACTTGTCGATGTGCATGGCACATTTGAAGCCCTCACCCAAAAGGTTAAGCAAAGCGGCAGCCACAAAGATCAAGAATATCCAACCTGCAACAGTCATAGCAATACAGTTTCTGCAAATATATGGATAATCGCGCAAATTACCAAGTAGATATCGGCGGGAATGTCTTCATCGCGATACAGAATATGTTTGCGGAGTTCACAAAGATCGTGCAGGTCGTCGAGAAAGTCGACGAATCCGTGCAGAACTCGACCCGGCAGATTACGGAACACGTTGACAAGTCGGCCAATGCATTCGGCGGTCTGCAAAAACAGATCGAGCGAATCAGTCTGACCTCCATTATCGAGCAGGTCAAACAATTAGCCGAAGGTGTTGAGAATTTAACAGGTCCCGGCATCGGCTTCGAGCAGTTGATGGCCGACCTGTCGTCGATCACGGGTATCGTGGGCGACGAGCTGCGCGACCTGGGGAAAGTCGCCCGGCAGACGGGTAAGGAGAGCGGGCTGGGTGCGCAGCAGGCGGCGAATGCCTTTGCCCTGCTGGCCTCGCAGATTCAGGTGGACAAGATCGGCATGGAGGGGCTGAAGGCCCTGCAGCAGAACACCATCACGCTGTCCCATGCTGCAGGGATGTCGATGAACGATGCCGCCACGGCCCTGGCCGGAACGATCAACCAGTTCGGTCTTCAGGCTACGGAGGCCAACCGGGTGATCAACATTCTGGCGGCAGGTTCGAAGTACGGAGCCGCGGAGATCGTCGACCTTTCGCAATCGTTCAAGGTCGTCGGTGCGGCGGCCAATGCCGCAGGCCTCACGGTCGAGGACACGGCAGGTGCGATCGAGGTTCTATCGAAAAATAACCTGAAGGGAGCCGAAGCGGGTACGGCCCTGCGCAACATCATGCTGAAGATGCAGACCGTCCTCGGCGTGGACTTCCGCAAAAACAGCTTCTCGGATGCCCTCGATGCCCTAAAGCCCAAACTGACGGATGCCGCCTATCTGTCGAAAGTGTTCGGCATGGAGAACATCGCCGCAGCGCAGTTTCTGATCAAGAACTCGGATGCCGTGGCCGAAATGACCGCCCAGGTCACGGCCACCAATGTCGCCCAGGAGCAGGCCGCGATCCGCACCGACACCGTGCAGCAGATGATGGCACGCTGCCAGGCCCGGATCGACGACCTGAAGATCGGGTTTTTCGAACTTACGGGATCAGCTGGCGGTTACGCCACGATCATCGCGCAGCAGGCTGTAACTGTTTCGCAGCTCTTACCCCTGTTCGGGCTGTTCGGCAAGGCGATCGGTTTTGTCACCAGCGCGGAAAAACTACACACCGTGTGGGCCGGAGCCGTAAAGGCGGCAACGGTGGCATGGACAGGCGTACAGTGGCTTTTGAACGCTTCTCTGTGGGGCTGTCCGGTCACCTGGATCGTGGCAGGGATCACGGCCCTGATCGCCGTCATCACCGTTTGCGTTACGAAGGTCGAGGGCTGGGGTAAGCAGTGGGACAGCGTCGTCAAGTTTATGAAGCTGACGGGCAAGTTGTTCGTCGAAACGATCAAGTACGAGTTCAGCACGATGGTCAACGGCATTATGATCAGCCTGGATTACATAAAACTCGGCTGGTACAAGTTCAAGAAGGCCGTAGGCCTGGGCGACAAGGCCGAGAACGAGGCGATGATCTCGCAGATTTCGGGCGACATCGACAGCCGCAAGAAGGCCATCGTCGACGGGGCCAAGAACCTGAAGAACCTCGCCCAGGATGCCGGGAGTTCCCTCTCCTGGGAGCTCTCATGGAAAGACGGCAAAAATGGCGCAGTCAATGCCGTCAGTCCGTTGATTGCGGCTTCTGAAACCCCGGACGGTACAAAGACGCCCCGCACGAAACAAAAGGTAAACATCGACTTCTCCAAGACGGGGACCGGGACCGGGTCCGGGAGCAAGACGGTGCTCGATCTGAACAAGATCATCCCCGACATGAAAGGATCGGCGGCCTACACGGCCATCGCCTCGCGGCTTTCGGCGGTGCGGGTTCCGTCCCTGGCGACCGCGGCGGCATCGTTGGCCATGCCGCTCACGGTGGCGGCGACTACGCTCCCGCAGTCCGGGGGAACGGCCCGGCCGACACCGACGGAACTGGCATACGACAGTCAGCGCCGCGGAGGTGTCACGATGAGCAAATTCTGCGACACGATCGAGATACACATCGCCAACGCCGACGGGAAGGGCTACAATCAGATCGAGGAGGAAGTCACTGCCGTACTGAAAAAAGTCTTGGACGAATATGAAGCATAAGTATAACATCGAGCACCTGCTGCAGTCGATCATCGGCTATAAGGGCCTGCCTTATCCGGGAGCCTTTTCCCCGAATCGTCCGGCCGGCAGCTACACCGGGGACAACTTCGACATCCCGACCTCTCCAGCTCCGCAGCAAGAGCTCGTGAAAGGTACGCGCCTGTACAAGAAGGATGCCCTGGGCAGGTGGTACTTCATGCCCGTATTCATCAGGCATCAGGACATACGGGGCGAGGATCACACCCTCGAGCTGGAGAACGCCGTGATCAGCATTACTGGAACCAAGAACATCGTGCGCACGCCCCTGGTGGGCCGCCGCGGGTCGGTCAAGGAGCTGATCAGCATCGGAGACTACAAAATCTCCGTCGCGGCCTTCATCAGGTCCGCAGACGGCAGTTATCCCGAGGCGCAGATTGCGCGCATGAAGGAACTTTACAACATCAACGAATCGGTCGAACTGATCTGCGTGCTGACGGACCTGCTGCTCGACGAGGGCGACCGCGTCGTGATCACGGACATCCAGTACCCGCCGACGCCCGGTGTGGAGGATGGCCAGGCGGTGACGATCGAATGCGAAACAGATTCACCTTTTGAACTGATCCTGCAATAGCCATGTATCTACCGTGCAGTAAAATAACCATCGGAAGCAAGTATTTCGGCGGAGTGCATGACATCAAGATCAAGCGCTCGATTCATACGATCGGGGCCACGGCTTCGGTGAAGGTTCCGGTGACGGCGGTGCTCCGGCAGACTGGGACCCCTCCGGCCTACGTCGAGACTGCACAGGTGATCAAGGCGGGCGATCCGGTAGAAATCCAACTCGGGTATGACGGACGCCTGTACACCGAATTTCGGGGTTATGTGAAGCAGCTGAACTTGCAGACGCCCCTCGAGATCGTTTGCGAGGACGAGTTCTACACCACCCGCCGCCGGAATGTCACGATTCAGGGAAAGACCACGCTCGCGGCGGTCCTGAAAGCCTGCGGCCTGCAGGTGGGATATGCCGCGACGCTGACCCTCGAGGCATTCCCTGCGGACAATAAGCCCGTGGCGTGGGTCCTGGGACAGTTGCAGACCAAGTACGGCCTGGCGGTATGGTTCGACCTCGAGGGGCGTGTCTACGCCTGCGAGCCTTACAAGGTCGTCGGCGATGCCGTGAAATACCGCCTGCGCTACAACGTGGTGAAGGACGACGATCTGAAATATCAGCGGGCCGAAGACGTGAAGCTGAAGATCAAGGCCGTGTGCATCTACAAGGACGGGACGAAGGTCGAGGCCGAGATCGGTCCGAAGGACGGGACGGAGAAGAAGCTGTACTTCTATGACGTGAAGGATCAGCAGGAACTGGCAGCCCTGGCGGCGGCAGAATTGAAGCGATACAGCTACGACGGTTATGCAGGCAGGATCACCGCCTTCCTGCAGCCCTATGCCGCCCCGTGCATGGTGGCCGAGATCGAGGACGAGGTCTACCACGAGCGGGACGGACGGTATTACATCGAAGGAGTAGAAACAACCTACGGGACGGGCGGAGCACGCCGGACCGTGGAAATAGGGATAAAAATATGAGCAGTGAGAAAGAGATACGCGAGGTCCGCATGATGTTATCAGAGCGGTTGCGCAATGCGGCAAAGGCGGCCATGTACGGCACGGTCAAAAGTGTCGACGAGAACGCCAGGACGTGCGACGTGCAGATCGGCGGCATTGTTTACGAAGGGGTGCTGCTGTACTCCGTCGAGAAGGAGAACCTGCGCGGGAGGGTGCTGATCCCCAAGAGGGAGAGCGCGGTGATCGTCGCCCGGATCGACGCGAGCGACCGCTTGTATGTGGCGTTGTTCTCCGAGATCGACAAGGTGGTCTTCACCCTCGGGGATCAGGTGACCATGACCTGCGATGGGGAACGGATCGAGGCCTCGGCCCCGAAGATCGTCCTGAACGGCGGCGAGCTGGGCGGACTGATCAATATCGAGCCGCTCACCCGCAAGATCAACGACCTGATCGAGGCCTTCAACACGCATACGCACACCATTCCCTCGGGAGCGGTGGCCGTGACCGGAAGCGCATCGGCGCAGAACAATCCCAAGCCCGTAGAGGTTCCCGCCCCGGCATCGAAGCACGACAAGGTCCGGCGCGGGGATTATGAGGACACCAACGTAACGCATTGATACGATGATCGACATTTTACAGACATCGACGGGGGACGTGGAGCTGTCCGACGATCTGATCCGGACCGAGGCGACGGAGCAGCACAAGCGGGACCTGCTGCTGGCAAGCCAGGGCGATTTCAAGGAGGCGCCCACCGTCGGCGTCGACTGTGTATCGTTCCTGCATGACACCGATCCGGCGGACTTCCTCCGAACCGTGCGCAAGCAGTGCGAGCGCGACGGAATGCGGGTCGATGCCATAGACTACGATACGGACGGAACATTGACGATAAGCGCAGAATATGACGACAGCAACAGTTAAGGCCCGGCAGACGGTCTACGACATCGCCCTCGAGCAGTATGGAACCTGCGAGGCCGTGGGCGAAATCCTTGCCCTGAATCCGCAGATCGCCAACGATCCGGAAGCCCTCGTGCAGCTGGGGATCGACAGCATCGGCGAAACGGGGTTTTACCTGGACGTGGCCGTCACGCCGGGGACGCAGCTGCGCATCGACGACGAAAGCGGCCTGATGCGCAAGAACACGCTCAAAGAGTTGGGAAACGACATAACAACCTACCGATATGGCCAGAACGATTAACGACATACAGCAGTCGATCATCACCGACCTGCAGACCTATTTCCCGAAGCTCTCGACCTCGAAGGTCGCCGAGTGGCGGCTGTGGACCTATGTGGTCGCAGCGGCGATCCACGCCTTTGAAATAATTCTCGATCTGTTCCGCCAGGAGGTCGACGAGTTGACGGCCAAGATCACTCCGGGCACCAAATTGTGGTATGCCGAAATGTGCTACCGTTTTCAGAACGGACATACACTGGTATTCGACAAGAACACGGCGCAGTTCTACTACGAGCAGGACGACCCCGACAGCCGGATCGTGAAGGTCGTGGCCGTGAACGAGGTCTACAAGATGATTTCGATCCGCGTGGCCAAAACCGACGGAGAGGGCCGGATCATCCCTCTGGACGACAGCGAACGCCGCAACCTGACCGACTACATCGACACGATCCACACGACGGGTATTCCTACGACGATCGTAAGCACGACTGCCGATACGATCCGCTACAACCTGGAGGTGTACTATGATCCGGCGGTCCCCTCGAGTGTCGTGCGTGAGCAGGTCGGACAGGCTCTCGAGACGTTCAAGACCTCGCTGTCATTCGATGCCGTATTCTATGCCCAGCGGCTCGTAGACGCCGTCATGCACGCCGAAGGTGTCGTGACGGTAAAGGTCGTAAGGCTCGAGCATAAGACCAGCGCCGGGGCGGACTTCGCCCCCGTCGATGTGTTGGCCGAACTGGCCGCAGGGTATTTCGAGTACGCAGCCGAGGGGAACACGCTGACCCTGACATCTACCAAATCGCTATGAGGAACTATAAGATAGACTTCCGGAACCAGGTGCGGCAGCTCCTGCCGGAACACAAGCGTCAACCCGTCCGTCTGCGGATTCTGCGGGCCTTTGTAAAGCCGCTGGCGGACCTGTTCGCCGCCTTCAGCCTGTGGCGCGACGAAACCCGTAAACTGCTCAACGTGACCAATCAGGAAGGAGTGCTCGAACAGTTCCTGCGCAACAAATACGGAGCGGCGGACATCACGATCGAATCCTACCGTGAAACGGGGTTTGCGGTCGGAATACGCTCCGAAGGTGTGGGCGTGGCAGTCCCCGTGGGACTGAACAGGGGCGAAGGTACTCCGGCGATAGTATCGCTCCGGGGAGAGAACCGCGAGCAGTTCGGGGATGTGGACTTCATCGTCCATATTCCGGCAGGTGTCGATGCCGAACAGATACGGGCCGACATCGAGAAATACAGGGCTGCTTTAACAACGTATAAAATAGACCAAAGATGAAAAGACAAACACAAGTGCTCGGCGTCCGTAACTGGTACGGCGATGCGTTCGTATCACTCCAGGAGGAGCCGCTGAAGGTGATCGACGGTTTCTTCTCCCAGTACGGGGCTTTTGTCCTTTCCGGATGCGAGGTGAAGGCAAACGGCAGCAAGTACGACATAGCGCCCGGTCTGGTCGTGCTCGAAGGGTCCGGGGCCGACAATGCGACGGTCAAGGTCGTCGTGCCCTTTGCCGGGATTACTGCGACAGCCCTGCCCGTCTACCTCACACTGGGCTACGAGACCGAAACGGATGTCTACAACGACGGCAACGTCAAGCCCATCGCCCACATCTACAAGGCTGTGGCAACAACCGTAAAACCTGCGGGCAGCTATGTGCAGATCACCCGGGACGGCGGCGTGCGGTTCATCGACGCGATTCAGGATGCTACACATCGGCT
>ERZ1504675.886-NODE-886-length-7129-cov-4.577325_pt1 | contig 7129 bp, 7 predicted proteins | sample MGYA00572432_ERZ1504675 | MGnify/ENA primary metagenome ERZ1504675 (study PRJEB39906, sample SAMEA3182116) | gut metagenome | biome: human; feature: gut; material: Stool; isolation source: human stools | place: Canada | collected 2014-02-25 ...
GGCTGGAAGGCGGCCAGCAGGGCGTAGACCAGGAACGGGAGGTTGAAGATGCAGACCAGCGTGAAGAGCGTCCTCCGCAGGCCCCGGGCGGCAATGTAGTAGCCCGCCAGCAACGACCCGAGCAGGAAGGCCCCGGCACCGAACGTGCCGTAGTAGAGTCCGATCTGCTGGTTGGAGAGGCCGAGCCCCCCGACCGAGACGTCGGCCTTGAGGAACAGCGGCACGATCTTCATCACGAAACCCTCGCCCAGGCGGTAGAGGATGATGAAGAGGATATAGAGTCCGATGTGCTTTTTCGTGAAGAAGGCGGCGATCACCTCGCGGAGTCCGTCCATCCCCTCGCGGAGCGTGTGGTGCCCTCCGGCCGAGGCGCCGCCCGAGGGAAGGCGCCGCGCGTGGTAGAGACCGAGCAGGACCAGCAGGACGCAGAGGATGGCCAGCACGACGGTCCACGACTGCACGAAGGCGTCGAACGCGGCCATCCGCCCGTCGTCGAAGCGTTCGTAGAGCCACCCGGCAAACCAGACCAGTCCGCCCGTCGCCACCAGCTTGGCAAGGTTGTAGAAGGCCCCCTGCCAGCCGATGTACTTCGCCTGGTCGGCCTGCGAGAGCTCCGACATGTAGACGCCGTCGGCCGCGATGTCGTGCGTAGCGCCGCTGAAGGCAATGACGGCAAAGATGGCCACCGTCACGGCAAAGAACGACGGCAGATGCAGGGCCAGCGCCGCCAGTCCGAACATCACGCCGCTGACGAGCTGCGTCGAGACGACGAAGAACTTCTTCGTGCGGAAGATCTCCAGAAAGGGGCTCCACAGGAACTTGATCGTCCACGGCCACATGATGAGCGAGGTCCAGAAGGCGATCTGCGCATCGGGGATGCCGAGGTCCTTGAACATCACGGCCGATACCATGTTGAGCACCACGAACGGCAGGCCCATGGCGAAATAGAGGCTCGGAACCCATCCGAGGGGTGAGACGGGGCGCGGAGTTTTATGCATTTTCGGTTTTCCGGTTTTTCAGGTCGGTCAAAAGTGGAATATCGCACAAAGATAGTAAAAAAACCGGGGATATTCCCTTGCGAAGAGACAAAAGCCACCTTTCGACATGTCGTTGTACAAACGGTGCGGCCGGCATCCGTCACCAACGGAGCCGGCCGCACCGGAATCTGCTCACAAAGAGCCTTTGCGGAAGATCGCCCTACCTGGCCTTCGCCTCGCAATAGGCGCAACGGCACGTGCCGTCGGCCGCACGGTGGAAGAGCTGATCGACATCCTCCGTTGCCGAGATGCAGCGCGGGTTCGAGCACGTCAGCTCATTGACCATGTACGGCTCGTTGAAGACGGGCGTGCGGGCGAAGGGCTTGTTCTCGTCGGCCCAGCGCAGCAGCGTGTAGATGAGTGCCATACGCACGAACTTGCCGTTCTCGACCTGGCGGAAATAGGCGGCGCGGGGATCGTTGTCCACCGCCCGCGTGATCTCGTTCACACGCGGCAGCGGGTGGAGGATGATCATGTCCTTGCGGGCCGTGCGGAGCTTCCCGGGATCGAGCACGAAGCTGTTCTTCACGCGGTCGAACTCCTCCTCGTCGAGGAAGCGCTCCTTCTGCACGCGCGTCATGTAGAGGATGTCCAGTTCGGGCATCACCTCCTCCATGGTGCGCACCTCGCGGAACTCCAGCCGCGAGTTGGCCCGCATCTCGTTGAGCATGTAGTCGGGCAGGCGCAGCTCCTCGGGCGAGATGAGGATCACCTTGATGCCCGAATAGCGCGACAGCGCCTTGATGAGCGAGTGGACCGTGCGGCCGAACTTCAGGTCGCCGCAGAAACCGATCGTCAGGTTGTCGAAGCGGCCCTTCTCGCGCTTGATGGTCAGCAGGTCCGTGAGCGTCTGCGTGGGATGGGAGTGGCTTCCGTCGCCGGCGTTGATGACGGGAATGCCGGCATACTGCGAGGCGACGAGCGGCGCACCCTCCTTGAAGTGGCGCATGGCAATGATGTCCGCAAAGCAGCGGATCACGCGCACCGTGTCGGCCACGGTCTCGCCCTTCGACACGGACGAGGAGTTGGCGTCGGAGAAGCCGATCACCTGTCCGCCCAGCTCGAGCATCGCGGCCGTAAAGCTCAGGCGCGTGCGGGTCGAAGGTTCGTAGAAGAGCGTGGCGAGTTTCTTGCCCTTGCAGGCCTCGCTGTATTTGGCGCGGTGGGCGATGATGTCCTCCGCGAGAGCCACGATCTGCTCGGTCTCTTCGACCGTCAGATCGGTGGGATCGATCAAATGACGCATAGACGTTATCAATTAAAGAGCTACTTGTTCATCCACGATTCATCCGACGGGTTGTCGCGGAACTGCAGCAACCGCACCTTGTCCTCGGGCCGGATGTACCCCTCGTCGGCAGCCACCTCGACCAGCGCGTCGAGGTTCGACAGGCTGTAGTTCACGACATGGGCCTCCTTCAGCCGGTCGAGGCCCTTCTTCATGCCGTAGGTGAAGATCGAAGCCACGCCGAGCACCTCGGCACCGGCCTCGCGCAGGGCATTGACCACCTCGATGCACGACCCGGCCGTCGAGATCAGGTCCTCGATGACCACCACCTTCTGCCCCTTCTCGAGCCGGCCTTCGATCTGGTTGCCGCGCCCGTGGTCCTTCGAACCCGAGCGCACATAGCCCATCGGCAGGTCGAGGATCGTCGCCGTGATGGCGGCATGGGCGATTCCGGCCGTCGAGGTCCCCATGAGCACCTCCGCTTCGGGATATTTCGTACGGACGATCTCGGCCAGACCGGCCTCGACGTGCTTGCGCACCTCGGGAGCCGTGAGCGTCAGCCGGTTGTCGCAATAAATCGGGCTCTTGATACCGCTGGCCCACGTAAACGGCTGCTCGGGACGCAGGAACACCGCGCCGATCGAGAGCAGATCCTTGGCAATGGATTTTTCCATGTTCGTTTCCATATTATCGTTTGTTTGTTCGCTTTATTCGGGCTTCCGCAGCCGGAAGCCGCACCTTTCAGTCCAGAGCCCGGCGCAACACCTGCTCCACCTCCGCGGGGTAGATGCCGCCCTCGTGGACCTTCTCGCCGCCGACATAGAACGTCGGCACATAGTAGTAGTCGAAGCGGTCGGCCACCTCGGGCTGCTCCGACTCCTCGATCATCTCGATCTCGACCGCAGCCAGTTCCGGATGGGCGGCCCGGGCCTCCTCGATGTAGCGCAGCGCCTTCTTGCAGAAGGGGCAGTTCTTCAGGTAGAACAGTTTTACGGGTTTCATGACTGTCGTTTTGTTTCGATCCGTCCGGAGAGCCTCAAAAAGCCGGCCGGACTATCCGACGAACTCCTCGACGCAACGCCGGTAGGCAGCCACGGGATCCGCGGCCGCCGTGATCGGACGTCCTACGACGATGTAGTCCGAGCCGATCTCACGGGCACGGGCCGGAGTCGTCACACGCACCTGGTCGGCCACGTCGCCGTCGGCAAAACGCACGCCGGGCGTCACGGTCAGGAAACCGGCGCCGCACGCCTCGTGCACCATGCCGGCCTCGAGCGGCGAGCAGACCACGCCGTCCAGCCCCGCCTCGCGGGCATTCGCGGCATACTTGACGATCGTCTCGTTGATCGAGGCGCCGATGAGCAGTTCGTGCTGCATGCGCTCCTCGCTGGTCGAGGTCAGCTGCGTCACGGCGATCAGCAGCGGCCGCGTGCCGTCCTCGCGCGTCAGCCCCTCGCGGGCAGCCTTCATCATCTCGATCGTGCCGGCCGCATGGACGTTGCACATGTCCACGTCGAGGCGCGAGAGTACGGCCATCGCCTTGCGCACCGTGTTGGGAATGTCGTGCAGTTTCAAATCAAGGAAGATCCGGTGACCGCGGCGCTTGATCTCGCGCACGATCGACGCTGTCTCTTATACACATCTCCGAGCCCCGATCTTCAGGAAGGGTTTGCACTCCTCGTCCCGGAACAGGTCGAGGAAGCGGAAGGTGTCTTCTGCGGACTTGAAGTCGCAGGCTATGATTACGTCGCGTTCCATATTGTTTTTGGTTGTTTTTCCGTTCGTTTTTCCGTCCGCCGCCCGGGCTCACTCCACGCAGCCGATGATGTCGCGCAGCCGTTCGATCCCGAGACGCTCCATCTCGGCGGGCAGAGCCTCGATGATCTCCTTCGAGGCGTAGGGATTGACCAGGTTCGCCGCCCCGACCTGCACGGCCGTGGCTCCGGCCATCATCATCTCGATGACGTCCGAGGCGGACTGCACGCCGCCGCACCCCATCACGGGGATCCGGCAGGCACGGGCCACCTGGTAGACCATCCGCAGGGCCACGGGGAAGACCGCCGCGCCCGAGAACCCGCCCATCGTGTTGGCGATCACCGGACGCCGCCGCACCGTGTCGATGCGCATGCCCAGCAGCGTATTGATCAGGCAGATGCCGTCGGCCCCGGCCTCCTCGCACGCCCGGGCGATGGAGACGATGTCCGTCACATTGGGCGAGAGTTTGATGAAGACCGGCTTGGTCGTCACGGCCTTCACGGCGCGCGTCACCTCGGCCGCCGCCTCGGGCGACGTGCCGAACGACATGCCGCCGTGCCGCACGTTGGGACACGAGACATTGACCTCGATGATGCCCACCTGCTCCTCGCGGTCGATCCGCTCGCAGCAGTAGGCGTACTCCTCGACCGAGAAGCCCGATATGTTGGCGATCACCGGCTTGTGGAAATACTCCTTCAGCCGCGGCAGCTCCTCGGCGATCACGTGGTCGATGCCGGGGTTCTGCAGCCCCACGGCATTGATCATGCCGCCGGTGCACTCGGCGATGCGGGGCGTCGGGTTGCCGAAGCGCGCCTCGCGGGTCGTTCCCTTGAAGGAGAACGAACCGAGAATGTTGATGTCGTAAAACTCCCTGAACTCGTTGCCGAACCCGAAGGTCCCGCTGGCCGGGATCACGGGGTTGTCCAACGTCAGTCCGCACAGATCGACCGAAAGGTCGCGCACCGCGGCGCCCTGCGCCGCACTCTTCGGATCGCTTACCATATCACCTCTCCTTTCTCCAGCACGGGACCCTCCTTGCAGATGCGCTTGTTCCCGTATTTGGTTTTGCACGAACACCCCATGCAGGCGCCGAATCCGCAGCCCATGCGCTCCTCGAACGACAGCTGTCCGTCCTGTTCGACCGCCTCGGCCAGGGCCCGCAACATCGGCAGCGGCCCGCAGGCGTAGAAGTAGTCGAAGTCGGGATGCTGTTCGGCGATAGCCGTCGTGACGAAACCCCGGACGCCGTGCGAGCCGTCGGCCGTGGCGACCGTCACCCGGCAGCCCAGCGCGCGGAACTCCTCTTCGTAGAAGCACTCCGAGGCGGTGTTGAATCCCAGCACGACCTGCACCTCGCGTCCCTCGGCAAGCAGCTTCCGGGCCAGGTTATAAAGCGGGGGTACCCCTACGCCGCCGCCGACGAGCAGCGGACGGCGCACCTCACCGCGGATCGAGAAGCCGTTGCCCAGTCCGGTCAGCAGGTCCAGCTCCGCACCCGCCGCCATGCGGCTCATCTGCTCCGTACCTCCGCCCACGACCTTGTAGATCAGCGTGATCGTGTGTTCATCGTAGTCGCAGACCGAGATCGGACGGCGCAAATACCTGCCTTCCAGCGCAATATTGACAAACTGTCCCGGAGCGGTGATCCACCGCGTATCGCCCGCGAGCACCATGCGCCACACGTTCCGTGTCAGCGGCTCGTTGGATTCGATCCGGTAGACGCCTTTCTTGTATGCGGTTTCCGTATCCATGACGTTACTTCGCATCGATCGTCGAAACACGCAGCGTAATCTCCTCCAGCACGTCGAGCAGCACCCGTACCGTTTCGAGCGCCGTGAAGACCGTCACGTTGTTCTCGACGGCCGTGCGGCGAATCTCGTATCCGTCCAGGCGCGTATTGTGCTGGTTGATGTCGATCGTGTTGATCACGTAGCTGATGTGTCCCTGGCGCAGGGCCTCGATAATCTCCGAGCTGCCCTCGCTCAGCTTGCGGCGCGTGCGGGTGCGGATGCCGTGCTCGCGCAGGAACTCGGCCGTTCCGGTCGTCGCCTCGATGTTGAAGCCCAGGTCGTAGAAGCGCTTCACGAGAGGCAGCGCCTGCTGCTTGTCCTGGTCGGCGATCGTGACGAAGATCGTTCCGTAGTTCGACACATGCATGCCCGTGGCCTGCAGGGCCTTGTAGAGGGCGCGCGTGAGTTTGTCGTCGTAGCCGATCGCCTCGCCCGTCGATTTCATCTCGGGCGAGAGGTAGGAGTCCACACCGCGGATCTTGGCGAACGAGAAGGCCGGGGCCTTGACGTACCAGCGCTGCTTCTCCCGTCCGTAGACCTCCGTGATGCCCAACTCGCGCAGCGACTTGCCCAGGATGACCTGCGTGGCGATGTGCGCCATCTGCACGCCCGTGGACTTCGAAAGGAACGGCACCGTACGCGACGAGCGCGGATTGACCTCGATGACGTAGACGTCGTCGTCGCCGGCAACGATGAACTGGATGTTGTAGAGACCCACGATGCCGATGCGCAGACCCAGTTTGACCGTATAGTCGATGATCTTGTCCTTGGCCTTCTGGCTGACGCTGAAGGTCGGATAGACGCTGATCGAGTCGCCCGAGTGGATACCCGTATGCTCGACATGCTCCATGATGCCCGGAATGAAGACATCCTTGCCGTCGCAGATGGCATCGACCTCGAGCTCCTTGCCCATGATGTAGCGGTCTACCAGAACCGGCGAGTCCTCATTGACCTCGACGGCCGTCTGCAGGTAGTGGCGCAGGCGCTCCTCGTTCGAGACAATCTGCATGGCGCGGCCGCCCAGCACGTAGCTCGGACGCACCAGCACCGGATAACCGATGCGGGCTGCGGCACGCACTCCGGCCTCGATGTCCGTCACGGCCTCGGCCTCGGGCTGCGGGATGCCCAGCTCCTCCATGATCTTCTCAAAACAGCCGCGGTCCTCGGCGTTGCGGATCGCCTCGCAGTCGGTGCCGATGATGGGCACGCCCAGCTCGGCCAGCGGCTCGGCCAGGTTAATGGCCGTCTGTCCGCCGAGCGAGACGACGATGCCCTTCGGCTTCTCGAGGTGGATGACATTCATCACGTCCTCGACCGTAAGC
>ERZ1504675.908-NODE-908-length-6973-cov-4.473114_pt1 | contig 6973 bp, 4 predicted proteins | sample MGYA00572432_ERZ1504675 | MGnify/ENA primary metagenome ERZ1504675 (study PRJEB39906, sample SAMEA3182116) | gut metagenome | biome: human; feature: gut; material: Stool; isolation source: human stools | place: Canada | collected 2014-02-25 ...
CGGTGATGTAACCCGTATTGTCGGGGATGGCGTGCGTGATGTCGCCGCCCGAAAGGGTCGTCACCGCGATAATGGTGATCGAGCCGCCGTTGGGCAACTGCACGGCCTTCTCATAGATCTTCGCCAGATCGGAGTAGAGCGAACCGGGCATCGAGTCCTTCGAAGGAATCTGATCCATACGGTTCGATACGATGGCCAGCGCATCGGCGTAAAGGGTCATGTCCGTCAGCAGCACCAGCACCTTTTCACCCTTATCGACGGCGAAATATTCGGCGGCGGTCAAGGCCATGTCCGGCACGAGCAGACGCTCCACCGGGGGATTCTCCGTGGTATTGACGAACGAAACGATGCGATCGAGCGCACCGGCGTTTTCGAACACCTGCTTGAAGTAGAGGAAGTCGTCGTTCGAGAGACCCATGCCGCCCAAGATGATCTTGTCGGCCTTGGCACGCAGGGCCACATTGGCCATCACGGCGTTATAGGGCTGATCCGGGTCGGCGAAGAAGGGAATCTTCTGGCCCGTCACGATCGTATTATTGAGGTCGATGCCGGCGATACCCGTGGCGATCAGCTCCGACGGCTGGATGCGGCGGAACGGATTCACCGTCGGACCGCCGATTTCGCGGGCTTCGCCCTCGATCTGCTCGCCGCCCTCGATGGGTTCGCCGTAGGCGTTGAAGAAACGGCCCGCCAGGTTGTCCGAAACGCGCAGCTTCGGGGGTTCGCCGTGGAAAATTACCTCCGAATCGGTGGTAATACCCTCCGTGCCCGCGAAAACCTGCAAAGTCACCTGGTCGCCCATAATCTTCACCACCTGGGCCAACTTGCCGCCTACGGTGGCCAGCTCGTCATTACCCACGCCTTCGGCACGCAGCGTCACGGTCGCCTTGGTAATGTTTTCAATCTTGGTATATATCTTCTGAAATGCTCGTGTTGTCATACCGCGCCTTATTTGGATTCTTTTTCACTCACTGTTTTCTCGATCTGACGGCGGTAGTCCTCGAATTTCTCCGATTTCCACTCCGAATAGTTCATCTGACGGAAGAGGTTGATCAGGCCCTTGAAGAACGAAGCGCACTCCTCGAATCCGGCGAACGCGAACTCCCGGTCGCAGATGTCGAGCACCATCTCGTACATCATCTTCTGGCGTTCGATCGGGCAGTTGGCGTCGATCTCGTCGAAAGCATCCTGCTGCAGGATCACGAAGTCGATCAGCTCCGATTTCCAGAATCGTTCGTGGTACTCCACCGGCACGCCGTCGTCGCCCAGGATGTTGATCTGGTCGTTGGCCTCCTTGCCGCGCTGCACGAGCGTCTTGCCCGCATAGACCTTCTCCACCCAGCCCTTTTCGATACGGCCGTCGAGGTACTCCTCGATTTCGGGATATTCGAGGTATTTCGAGTAGGACTCCAGCGGGTCGATAGCCGGGTAACGCTTCGAGTCGGCGCGGCCCTGCGAAAGGGCGTAGAAACAGCGGGCTGCCTTCTTCGTCGATTCGGTCACCGGCTCCTTGAGGTTACCGCCCGCAGGCGACACCGTACCCAGGAAGGTCACCGAACCCGTCTTACCGTTGTTGAGTTTCACCAGGCCGGCCCGCGCATAGAAGTTCGAAATAATCGCCGAAAGATCGACCGGGAAGGCGTCCTGACCCGGAAGCTCCTCCAGACGGTTGGACATCTCGCGCAGCGCCTGCGCCCAGCGCGAAGTCGAGTCGGCCATAACGAGCACCTTGAGGCCCATCGAACGGTAGTACTCGCCGATGGTCATACCCGTATAAACGGACGCCTCACGCGCCGCGACGGGCATGTTCGAAGTATTGCAGATGATGATGGTACGTTCCATGAGCTTGTGGCCCGTGCGGGGATCGACCAGCTCGGGGAACTCTTTGAAAATCTCGACCACCTCGTTGGCACGCTCGCCGCAGGCCACGATGATAATTACGTCGGCATCGGCCTGCTTCGAAATCGCATGCTGGAGCACCGTCTTGCCCGCACCGAAAGGTCCGGGGATGAAGCCCGTACCGCCCTCGGCCAGCGGGTTGAAAGTGTCGATGGCCCGCACGCCCGTCTCCATGACGCGCGAGGGACGCGGCTTCTCCCGGTAACAGCGCACGGCCTGCTTCACAGGCCACCGCTGCACCATCGTAATATCGTGATCCCGGCCGTCGGCATCGGTGATGACGGCAATCGTGTCCGTAACCTTGTACTCTCCGGCGGGCACGACGCTCTTGACCGTATAGGTTCCCTCCATCGTGAAGGGTACCATGATCTTGTGCTCGACCCACTCCTCCTTGACCTGCCCCAGCCACGACGCGGCCGAAACCTTGTCGCCGGGCTTGGCCAGCGGCTTGAACTCCCACTTCTTCTCGAAGTCGATAGGGTCGGTGATCGAACCGCGCGCGATGAACAGACCGTCCATCTTCTCCAGGTCGTTCTGCAGACCGTCGTAGTTGCGCGAAAGAAGACCGGGAGCGAGCGTCGCTTCCAGCATGTGACCCTCGAATTCGACCTTTTCGCCGATCTTCAGTCCGCGGGTCGAGTCGAAAACCTGCACGTAGGCATTGTCGCCCACGACCTTGATGACCTCGGCCATCATCTTGGTATCCCCGCAGTAAACGTGACAGATTTCGTTCTGGCCGACAGGGCCGTCCGCCTTCACGATCACGATGTTCGAGATGATACCGTTTACTCGTCCTGTTGTTTTCATTATCTGTTTTATTGTTTATTGATCAAATCCTTGCCGTCCAGACTGGTCATCAGGCGATGCAGCATTTCGCGCCCCTGCTTGTCGTCCAAACGGGTCCAGCGCGCCACGATGTTCACCTTCACCAGGTAAGCCAGCAGCGCGTTGATGTCGAAATAATCGAAAGTGGAAAGCTCCTCGGCCTGGTTCCAGCGGATCGCGTCGATCTTGCGCTCCTTCTCCACCAGGTTGGTTTCGTCGTTCACGGCGGCGATCACCGCCTCCAGGTAGGGAACGTCGCCCCGCAAGCCGAAATCGGCGGCCGACGAGCGTTTGAGCTGCTGCGAAGTTTCATCCCCGCCCACGACAGACTGCTCGGCCGAACGTCCCGTAACGCGGGCTACGACGGCGGCAGAGATGTTGCGCAGGTTGCGGTCGAAATCGGCCCACTGGCGCAGGAAACGGCTCTTGGAGTGGGCGCACTCGTCGTAGTAGGCCGAGAAAAGAGCGTTCTCGAACGATCGGTCGGTGTCGATCCCGTCCTCGTTGTCGGCATCTTCATCGACGATGGCCGAATAGGAACGGACCACGGTCGCCATACGCGCCGGAAGCCGGTCGGGGTTCTTGGTCTGCTCCTCGATCTCTTCCCGCGAGAGGTTGCCCAGCGGGTTGTGCGCCGCGCGTCCCTTGCGGAAATTAACCAGGTTCTCGCAGTCGTAGTAACCGTAAAGCAGGCGCACGCAACGTGCGTCGCGGGCGGAAACCCCTTCGAGAATCTCCTCGATGATCGCCCGGGCGTTGAAGCCCTTGGTATCGGCATCGAGCGAATACTCCCGCAATCCGGCTACCAAACAGTAGTAATTCTTGTCGAACATGGCGCCCGGCTTAAGCGTTATACAGCATTTTATAGACCTTGTCGCGCAGGTACTCCTTCAACAGAGCGTCGAAATCCTGGTCCGAAAACGAAATGTAGTAGCCGCCGTCTTTGGCACCCACCTTGAATCCCGTCCTGACCTCCTTCGAATAACCCACCTCGACGCCTGCGGCCAGCAGCTCCTTCGCAGCGGCTTCGAACGTCGCTTCGAACGCCTTCTGTTCCGCCTCCGGCAGCAGGGCCTTCAACTGGTTCTTCGACGAATCGGCGCCGCTCCAGTTCTTGGCGACGGTAAGCAGCATCTGCTTTACGAATTCGGGATCGAGCGTCGCGGCTTTCACGGCGGGAGCGGTGCTCTTGGCGATAATCATGGAGCTGATCTCGGCTTTGATCTTCGAGAGGGCCTGCTTGCCCGCGAGCGAAATTTCGGTCATCGCGTTCTTCTCCACGTCCTGTGCTTTGGTATTGGCTTCGGCGAGGATCTTCGCAGCCTGCGCCTCGGCCTCCTTCACGATCTTGGCCGCATTGGTCTTCGCTTCGGCCACCAGACGTTCCGCCTCGGCACGGCCTTTCTCCAGTCCCTCGTCGTAGAGCTTCTGGGTTAACTGTTGAAGTTTGTTTTCCATAAGAATTTATGTTTATTATATTTGAATTTCTTATTCGTCACTCCATGACCTCGCGTCACGGATTCCGGGATGCAGCCCGGCCCCGCACCGACCCCGCCGACCGAAACGCACGGCATACAGCACCGCTTTCCCCGCCGGCAAATCCGACCGCAGGCATTCGATCCGGGATCACCGGAATCTTTCTCTTCCTCACCTCCATCCGAGACTCGATCGCAAGCGATCTCTCCCCGACTCCGACCGGAAACATCGGAACTGTTCCCGAAATCACACTCCTCCGAATTAGTTCCTACAAATATATAAAATCCATTTTAACCCACGCATATTCGGCGCATTTTTTTTCGGATCGAACCATAAAAAAATCGTTTGGGACAACCAACGTCTTCATCTCGAAAAAAGCTCCCTCCGAATGAAAATCCGAAGGGAGCAATGGCTTATTCAAAATTCATCGCCCTGATGTTCGGGACGCAGCAGATCGGTGACTACCTTTACGGGCGAAAAAGTCGTGATGGGGACTTCGACGAAGACCGTATTCCACCGGGCCATGGCACCGTTCCAAAGACCGGGCAGTTCCTGCGCGAGCAGCTCGCGGCCCCCGTCCGACTTGCGGGAGATAAAACCCGTAGCGGGATCGACGAACTCCCGCAGATCGAAACGACCGCCTTTCGAGGTGCGGAAGCTGCAAACCAGATCCACCGGATTGAAATGAGTCGCCGAGCGCATCAATTTCCGCTTTTCGGGAGCGATCTGGTTCGATTCGGCGATCTGGAGCGTCTCCAGCCCGTCGGCCCCAGCCACCCAGAAGGGGCCGCCGCCCGGCTCGCCTTCGTTGCGCACCATGCCGCACACCCGGATCGGGCGGTCGAGCACCTGCCTCAAAAGAGCCGTGCCGTAGTCCTTGGGCAGTTTCACGCAGAGTTCATTCTCGATGAACGCGGCGATAGGCTCCAATTCGGCACCCGGCACTTCGAGGGCCATGAGGTATTCGAAAATCCGCTCCTGCAATGCGAGCAATACTCCGGCCAGCGCTTTTTTATAAAGCACCGTATCGCTCCGCCGGGCATCGGTAGTAACATTGTCGATATTTTTAACGAAGACTATGTCCGCATCGATCTTTCCGAGGTTCCCGATCAGCGCCCCGTGTCCCGCAGGACGGAAGAGCAGCCGCCCGTCGGCACGTCGGAAAGGCGTACAGTCGGGATTCACGGCCAGCGTGTCGGTCGAAGGGTCCTGCACGGAGAAGGAGATGCGATACTTGACCCCGAAACGGGATTCGTAACCCGGTATCTTTTCGGCCAGCAACGCTTCGAAACGGGTCAGATGCTCGGGCGAGACGGTAAAGTGAATCTTCACCTCGCCCCCGGCGGCGGCGTACTGCGCCCCTTCGACCAGATGCTCTTCGACGGCTTTGCGCACCTCGTCCCCATAGCGGTGGAACGACACCAGTCCCTTCGGGGTTTCCCCGTAACGGAGCCCTTCGGCGACGATATTTTCGACCGTCCGCAGCTCGTCGGCATCGTCACCGATGATCGTCCGCAGCTCGGGCCAGAAGGCGAAGCGGCGGCGGTTGGCCAGCAACTCCCCGACCACAGCCGTACGGCGCCCCTCGCGAACGAACTCGAACAAATCCTTGAACATACGGGTCGCGGCGCCCGAAGCGGGCACGAATTTCACCACCCGCAAAGACTCCTTCGCACGGTCGTAACGGGCCGCCGCCTGCTCGATCCCGGCAGCATCCAGCACCCGAATACCGTCGCCGCACGAAGCGGCCCGCGTCACGGGAAGAAAGGGAAAACCTTCCCGAAAATTTTTCAACTGGGTTTCGAGAGCCGCCGGCGTCAGGCCGTGCTCCTCCATTTGCACAAAATCCTCTTTCGTAAACATATCGGAAACCGTTTATCAGTCACATTCATTCTCTTTCAGCAAGATCGGCGCCACATCGACCGACGCCCGACGAAGCGGGCGATAAAAAACAGCGACTCCGCCCGTTTTTCTCTTCACGCACACGGCGCCCTGCCCGCCTGTTACAAAAAGCTCCCTTCTCACTCGCATAGATCGAAACCGTTGAACGATCGTTCTCCTTGCCCGACACAACGCCCCACATCACTCGACCGAAAACGGCGAATTGCGAGCCCCTTTCTCTCCGCCGGGCAAAAAAGCCGTCCTCTCCTGCCTCGCTTATCGGAAACATCGAACTGCATTCTCTGTTTTCTCCGTCCGGCAGAGCGAGTGAAGTCGTTCTGCCCTCGCTTGTCGAAAACATTCAAATTAACGAAATAATTCCTAACTTTGCAAATATGATACGAGAATTTAACAATCCCGAACTCGCCCCGCGCAACAGTTTTCACGTGGCGCAGCGGGCGGCACGCCTCATCGAGTTCGACCGGACGGAAGATTTGCAGGAACTCTTCGAGAAAGGAATGCCTGATCCGTGGTACGTCCTCGGAGGAGGCAACAACGTCCTCTTCACGCAAGACTATCCCGGTACGCTGCTGACCCCTGTGGCACAGGGTATCCGCATCGTGGACGAACAGCCGGACTGCGTGACGGTCGAAGCCGACGCGGGCGTCGAGTGGGACGACCTGGTCGAATGGGCCGTACAGCACGAACTGTGGGGATTGGAAAACCTCTCGCTCATCCCCGGCAAAGTCGGGGCCGCTCCGGTTCAGAATATCGGGGCTTACGGCTGCGAGGCCAAGGATGCGATCCGAAGCGTCGAGATGTTCTGCACGGAGACCTTCAACACGCTCGTCCTGAACAGAGAACACTGCGCGTTCGGGTACCGGGACAGCGT
>ERZ1504675.927-NODE-927-length-6861-cov-5.614311_pt1 | contig 6861 bp, 5 predicted proteins | sample MGYA00572432_ERZ1504675 | MGnify/ENA primary metagenome ERZ1504675 (study PRJEB39906, sample SAMEA3182116) | gut metagenome | biome: human; feature: gut; material: Stool; isolation source: human stools | place: Canada | collected 2014-02-25 ...
AGAAACTGTCATTGTGGTTACTATTTCCAGCAAGCTGTCCGGCACCTGCCAGAGTGCCCGGATCGCTGCCGAGGATTATGAAGGCAAAGTCTTCGTCGTAGACAGTCTGAATGCCACCATTGGGGAACAGATTCTGGTAGAATACGGCCTGCAGCTGAAAAAGCAGGGAATGACCGCGGAAGAGATCGTAAGCGTTCTGCAAGAGCAAAAGCATAAGATCCACACCATGGGACTCTTAGACACTCTGGAATACTTGAAAAAAGGGGGCCGTATCTCCCCCACTGTGGCATTCATCGGAGGTGCTCTGGCCATCAAGCCCGTGGTAGCAGTCGTAGACGGTGAGATCATTATGCTGGGAAAAGCCCGTGGTTCCAAAAACGGCAGTAACTTCCTCATCCGTGAAATTGAAAAAGCGGACGGCGTGGACTTCTCCAAGCCCTTCTGTCTGGGCTATACCGGTCTGAGTGACGAACTTTTACAGAAATACATTCACGACAGTGAGCATCTCTGGAAGGATTATGCCAAGGAGCTTCCCGTCAGCACTCTGGGTGCCACCATCGGAACCCATGTGGGCCCGGGTGCTGTTGCCGTTGCATTCTTCGAACATTAAATCTATTACAATTTTTCCCATTTGCTCAAAATAGGACTAATTTCCCACAGCTGCCCCACTGACAAATTTCTCCTCTTATGGTATATTGTAAAATCATTTTATATTGTTTGTTCATTTTCTACATTACCAGAGAGGAGAATTTTTATGGGGTTGAACCTGTTACTATCCACAAATCATATCGTCATCCACAGTTACTCTCCCGTGGCAGATTTTCTGTTGGTGGTTATGTGTCTTCTGGCATTGTTACTGATCCGACAGACTTTCATTAAACAGAGCCGGACCTTTCGGATCTTCAAGTCCTGTTTTGCCCTGCTTTTCATTGCCGCAGTTTCCAATATCGCCTTTTATTATGCCGACCTTTTTTCCAGACAGAACACCCTTCTCTGGATCCTCCGGGCCGTCTACCATATCAGTCTTTTGTCCCTGTTCTGTCTCTATATTGCTTACCTGAAAATACTGATCGTCTTCCCGAAAAATATCGGCAGGAAATATACCTTTCTGTCCTTCGCCATCCTTGTGGTGACCGGAGTTGCCGATCTGGCATCTCCTCTGACCGGCTGGGGATTTCATCAGGATCATTACGGAATCTGGTATGAAAATATCCTGTCCACTCCTTTTATGGTCGGATATCTTCTGTATCTGGCGGTGATCCTCTTTCTGTTGGTTCGCTACCGCCGCAGACTTCCTACCGCACTGTTCCATATGCTGATATTTACTGAGACGGTCTGTGGATTGATCGTAGTCATGGAAACTGCCATGAATACGACTTCTTTCCTGGCCACAACCTATTTTCTGCCGCTTCTGGTGGTATTGTACATGCTCCATGCCAACGCCTACGACCCGAAGACCGGTGCCCTGGGTTCCGCATCCTTGGATGAATATCTGCGCCAGCAGCGACAGACCGCTCAGGATACCTACTACCTGTGCCTGCGCTTTGACATGGATTTCGAATACGTCATGACAGAGGAAATGGGAAAGCTGTTCTACAGCTTCTGGACGGATTATTTTCGAAAGGGTATGTTGTTCAATCCTTCCACCAGCTTCTTCGTACTGGCAGTGGACAGCCACAATGTCCCGGATGCCACAGAAAGGGCAGTATCCCTGATTAAAAAGGTGTTCCAGAAATATTATGAAGAATATAAGCTTCCCTACAAGCTGGTACTCTTCGACCATCTGGACTTTTGTGAGAATCTGGAACAGTTCTACGAGGTATTCAATTACTTTTCCGAAAAAGTAGCGCAGAATTCCTATCGTGTCTTCGGGGAAGAAGATTACCAGACTTATAAAGAAATGCATTATATCAAGTCCCAGTTGAAGGATATTGCGGAACACGGCTCCTTAGATGACGAACGCGTTCTGGTCTATTGTCAGCCGGTACGGAATGTCCACACGGGTACTTACGATACCGCAGAATCCCTGATGCGTTTGCGTCTGCCACAGACAGGACTGGTATTCCCGGATCGTTTTATTCCTCTGGCAGAAAAATACGGCTACATCCACCGCCTCAGCATGATCATTCTGAATAAGACCTGTAGACAGATCAAGCAGATGCAAGATGAGGGCTATCAGATCTCCCGTGTATCCGTAAATCTTTCTGTGGAAGAGCTGGGCGAAAAGGACTTCATGGAAGAATTCAAATCCATCGTACGAGCCACCGGAATCGACTTCCACACCATTGCCGTTGAGTTTACGGAGTCCCAGAACGATACGGAATACGAACTGGTACAGGAATGCGTCAGTGAGTTCAAACAGTTGGGGGTATGTACTTATCTGGATGATTTTGGAACCGGTTATTCCAATTTCGACCGGATCTTAAGCCTGAAACTGGATGTGGTCAAATTCGACAGAAGCCTTTTACTGATGGCGGATCAGGATGCCAATTCCCGCTTCATGCTGGATTACTTCTCTACCGCCTTTGAGCGTCTGGGTTACAAGGTACTGTACGAAGGTGTAGAGACCGATGCCCAGGAAGAACTGTGTATCATCAGTCATGCAGATTATTTACAGGGCTATAAGTTCTCCAAGCCGATTCCCATTGAAGAATTGCCCCGGTTCCTTACGCGGGGCTGATATTGCGATTGCCGCATCCATTATTATTCCGGACACCGCTTCTGCGGTCCCCGCATACACAATAAAAATCCCGAAGGCCTTTCACAGTCTCCGGGATTTCTCTTTGCTTAACTTTATTTATCTTTTGTATCTTGCGCTTATATTAAGCAGCCTTCTTAGCCTTCTTCTCTTTCATCTGCTTAGCGAAGGTCTGTGCACCTTCCACTACCAGGAAGATTGCCAGCACTGCCATTGCAGTTGCGAAGAACAGCTGGAACCAGTCACCCCATGCAGCGGTGCCGGCGCCGATAGCCTTACACTTGTTGATTACAGTGATCACCAGGCTGGTCAGAGTTGCAGCAAGCATGAATACCATAGGGAAGTAGAACATCTTGTTGTTCTTACCAACTTCACCCAGCCATGCAGCTACTGCCATCAGTGCGATACCTGCCAGCAACTGGTTGGCTGCACCGAACAGACCCCAGATCTGGCTCAGAGACAGACCACCCAGGATACAACCGATCAGTACCATAGAAACAGTACCGAACAGAGGATGAGCCAGCACTTTACGTGCGCCCTTGGCATCCTTGTAGGTAGCCTCGCCTTCCTTCAGGAACAGCTCGGAGAACATGAAACGGCTCAGACGGGTACCGGTATCCAGACTGGTCAGCGCGAATACGGATACAGACAGAGTTAATAGTGCGTAAATGGTGCCATATGCCTTGGAAGTCTCGGTACCGAACATGGATGCGATACCTGCAGCGAATGCAGCTGCGGGAGATCCGAACTCACCGTTTAAGTACTTCTGATATACTGCACCGACTGCTACCAGAGCGATGATACCCAGAGCAGACTCGATCAGCATGGAGCCGTAACCGATTGCCTTGGCATCCTTCTCGTTAGCTAACTGCTTGGAAGAAGTACCGGTAGCGATCAGGCTGTGGAAACCGGAACATGCACCACATGCTACAGTGATGAACAGCATAGGGAACAGGGTCTGTCCTGCCTTGGGCTCCCAGCTGGTGAAAGCTGGAATATCGAAAGCAACAGTACCGGTGAAAGCACCTGCAACCACACCGATGAACGCCAGACCGATCATAGCATACAGCAGGAAACTGGACAGGTAGTCACGGGGCTGTAACAGGATCCATACGGGAACCAGGGAAGCCACTGCGATGTAAACACCTACAAATACGATCCATGCGATACGGTTCATGGCAAAACCAACGTTCAGACCTAAAACAGTAATAGCTACGATACCGATGATACCACCGATGGTAGCGGACAGAGTCTTGACGCCCATTCTGTTGGTCACATAACCATAAATAACAGCCAGAACGATAAATAACAAAGAGATCATAGCGGTAGACTGGTTACCGGTAGGATTGGTCACAAAACCGAAAGCGGTCTTGCCGGCTTCGTCTGCCACAGTCAGGAAAGTACCTGCCACGATGTTAACGAAGGAAGCGATTACCAGGATCAATACCAGAAGTGCGAAGATGATAAAAAGCTTCTTTGCTCTGGATCCCATGGAATCCTCGATGATCTCACCTACAGATTTACCGTCATGTCTGATAGATGCGAATAAAGATCCGAAGTCCTGCAGACCGCCGAAGAAAATACCACCGATAATACACCACAGGAATACGGGAACCCATCCGAAGATGGAAGCCTGGATCGGTCCGTTGATCGGGCCTGCTCCGGCGATAGAGGAAAAATGATGTCCCATAAGTACGGCGGGCTTTGCTGCAACATAGTCTACACCATCCTCCTTCTCAATAGCAGGAGTCTTCTTGGTAGGATCAATGCCCCACTGTTTTGCCAGCCAGGAGCCATAGAACACATAGCCGGTAAACAATAATACGATAGCGGCCAAAACAATTAATAATGCTGTCATTTGTGTTTCTCCTTTTCTTATACACAGATTTAATTTATCATTGCCTTTTTTACGAGCTTCTTCAGAATCTGTCCGTGGCGGTTGTGGACGATCCGACCCGAAGATAACTCGGCGACAATCAAACGGTAATTACTCCAGCCATGAAATCCCCAGAGGTAACTCTGATAATGCTTGCACTTTTTCACCTGTGTAAGCGCATCCTCCTCTGCATGACCGGTCAGAATGATCAGGACAACATCGCTGTTCCGATGATTGGATGAGGGCTGCACGTTGGCAGTTCCCCGTTCCCAGGCGATGGAGTCCAGTTCCAGAAGGCGATCCTTTGATAAAGATTCCTCTGTGGCAAAATACACAGTCTCGTTGGTGTCAATATCTGCCACCTTAGCTTTCTTGATCAGAAAGTACTGCTCATTATGGGATCCGAAGATTGCTTCGGCTGCGAATGGCGGTTCTACAGCCTCTGTTTTGATATTGTAGTAGGTCTGATAAGATCGCAGGACGCGTTCCAGCGCTTCCCCGGGAGTAAGTGTCTTTTGTAATTCCATTCTGCTTTCCTTTTAAGCATGCGTAATCGATTACATTTACGTTCATGCTATCGATAGATTTAGCACGTCGAAGTGTCAAATGCAACGGATTTTTTAGCATTTCTTTACACTTTTTTATAAATACATACTTTATCGTTATATGTTAGTCCTCTGACAGTTTTTTTCCAAGGTGCAAATTTAACCTATATACCATTACAAATTTAATCTCTTTATCTGGATAAACTTATTGACTTTTGTTGGGTAACCGGAAATCATTCTAAAAAAAAGCAGCCGATTTTCATCAGCTGCCGATTTTTAGGAATGATTCTTCTCTTCCTTGATCTCCCAATGGATCAGGAAAGTCAGTGCCGCACGAAGTCCGATGATACCGGCTACGGTAACGATCTCCTTCCAGTCTCTGACAATAACGGTCTTAAGAATCTCACTGCACAACTTGAATTCCAGCCCTACAGCAAGCCCCTGCGCCAGGGTGATCTTCATATCCGGCACCCGCCGCACATAATTATAAAACCCTTTCAGACCGGAGAGAATAATAACGATCACTCCGACAAATTCAAAGAACAGTATTGCCACCTGGACAATATTGTTCATCACGTTTTCCAGGAATTCAATGATAAGCTCTATGTGGAACATGCACAGCCCCCCGCTTTTCTTACACTTCTTTTTTCATTGTAGCGTATCCAAAAAGGGCGTGCAAGATGTATCTTTATCTTTTTATCAGCTATTTTTCTTCTGTTTTCAATAATTCCTGCATAGTATGCCAGCCAAGCACCGCGCATTTTACCCTGGCAGGCATGTGGGCGATATCCTGCAATACGGAGGCTTCCTCCAGTTCGTCCCGCTCTTCCTCGGTAATACTTCCCTTGATCATCTTGAGGAACAGGTCTGCCAGATGCAACGCTTCCTCCTTGCTTCTGCCAATGACCAGCTCCAGCATCATGTCCGCGGAAGCCTGGGAAATGGCACAGCCGTCGCCTTCGAAGGCACCGTCAACTACCACACCATCCTCCACTTTCAGCTCCAGAAAAATGTCATCACCACAGCTGGGATTAACGCCCTCCAACACCAGATTCGCATCCTCCAGCTTGTGCTTGTGATACGGATGCAGATTGTGTTCCGTCAGGATTTCATTATAAAATGTCTTATTCTCCATAGCCCATCTGTCTCCTTATCTTTGCAAGGCTTTCTAAAAATGCCTGAATCTCTTCTTCCGTATTGTAGACACCCAGGCTTACTCTGGTGGTGGACAATACTTTCAAATGTTGCAATAACGGCTGGGCACAATGATGTCCCGCCCGGACCGCGATATGATCCGCATCCAAAATAGAAGCCACATCATGGGGATGCACACCGTCCAGTTTGAAGGTCACAATGCCGTGATGGTCTTCTGCTTTCTGTGAGCCCAGAATGTGTACTGCGGGAATCTCTTTCATGCCATCCATCAGCATGGCTGTCAGCTTCGCTTCTCTCTCTTCGATAAAGTCAAAACCGATCTTCTGCACATACCGGATTGCCTCTGCCAATGCATAGGCTCCGGCACCGTTTACCGTTCCTGCTTCGAACTTATGTGGCACTTCCGCCCACACGGCTCCGGTACGGCTGACGGAATCGATCATTTCCCCGCCGCACAGGAAAGGAGGCATCTGCTCCAACAGTTCTCTCTTCGCATATAACGCACCAATTCCCATGGGAGCATACATCTTGTGTCCGGAAAATGCCAAAAAATCCACATCCAGATCCTGTACATCCACTGCCATATG
>ERZ1504675.973-NODE-973-length-6668-cov-5.278391_pt1 | contig 6668 bp, 1 predicted proteins | sample MGYA00572432_ERZ1504675 | MGnify/ENA primary metagenome ERZ1504675 (study PRJEB39906, sample SAMEA3182116) | gut metagenome | biome: human; feature: gut; material: Stool; isolation source: human stools | place: Canada | collected 2014-02-25 ...
CATTTCCATATTGATCCGGAATATGATAATTCCCCTAATGTAAAATACTTTACTTATGCGATCGAGAGCAGCTTTATCTACTGTATGCCGGAGGTGGGAAGTCAGGTACATATTTACTTCCCCGGGGATGATGAGAAAGATGCTATTGCAGTTCATGCCATCCGGACATCCGGAGGTTCCTCCTCATCCGGTTATGCACAGATACCGGACAACAAATCTTTTTCCAATGTAAATGGGGCGGAACTTTTGATGACTCCATCTAAGGCTATCGTATCTGCCGATCAGGAAAAGCAGACCTGTGTCTATCTGGATACGGATGGAAATGCCCTTATCACAGGGAAGAAGATTTGTCTTCATGCGGAAAAGAACCTGATTGTGGGCGATCCTGCAGAGGAAGACGGACAGGCTTCCAGACAAATGGTGCTGGAGGCGGAGGAACTGACGGTTCAGGTCGGAGGGAACGGTTCTCAGATCAACTTAACGGATGAGGCACGGATTATAGCAGCCTTTGTAAAGATGGATGCATCGGACCGGTCGCCTGCTGCAAATCCGTCTCTGGAAGAACTCAGATCATCTGTAACAGCGAATGATGAGACCAACAGAAAAAATATCAATGAAGATGTCAGCAATGAGCTGGTGGAGAAATTCGAGGAAGGCAGAACCGGTATTCTGAAAGGGATCGTAAAAGTGGCTGCCACAGTTGCAACTGTGGCGGTAGCGGTAGCGCTGACCGCAGCAACCGGCGGTGCTGCGGCAGTTATTATTGCAACCGTGGTGTTGGGAGCAGCTACGGCTGCATATGCTGCTGCAGATGTGGGAGAAGGAATAGACAATTACAAAAATGCCCAAAGCGGTGATTTAAGTCAGGGACACAATTTCATGCGGGATGACGTATTCGGTGGAAACGAGCTCCTGTATGAACTGGTGAGAGCGGGTACGGAGATTGCCTTCGGTGTTGTATCCGGCTGTGCAATAGGTAGTGCATTTAATAAATTGATGACAGCAAAAAAATTCATACATCTTGCTAAGGAAGCAAAATGTCTGAAGGCAGTCATGCAGATAGGGGGAAATGTCCTGGATGGTATTTTTGATGATCTGGCACGGACAGGAGAGATCAATCCTGCCAGGACACTATGGAATATCGGGATAGGATTTGTACAGGGCAGTACCGGTAGTGGCATCCGTGACGGACTATTGAGTAAATTAGGTATTGAAGGATGTTCCTTCGGAAACCATCTCATTAAGACATTTCTGGGCGGTTTTATTGACACCGGCATAGATGGGGTGGGTTCTGCTCTGAGTGAACAGGACTTTGATCTGAAGAGCAGCCTTATCCAGAATCTTTTCTTTAATGGACTGGACGCTTTTATCAGCGATCCTGTGGACGCAGTCACGGGAATCTATGTCATTCAGGCTACGGATTTCCTGCTGGCCAGCGTGCCCTTTGCCCTGAAACTGGAACGGTCCTATTATTCTACCAATAATACGGTCTCTGTACTGGGGCTGGGATGGAAATTCCCATATGCCAGCAGGATATATCGGGATACAAGGGATGTGGAGCATACCCGGGTTCATCTGGAGACCATCACGGGTCATTCTGTGTGCTACGAGGAGCAGGATGGCCGTTGGGTGAACCAGAGCAAGGGAGCATCCAGATTCCTGATGGAAGTACAGGAGGCAGAGATAACCGGACAGGAGCGGTATGTGCTTACGGATGTGGTGGACCATACCCTGAGTGTTTATGATGCCAGAGGACTGCTTCAGTCTGTGGAATATCCAAATCAGCAGCGCTTAAGCTTTGCCTATGGAGAAGAGGGGCTGGAACGGATCGTTACGCCCCTGGGCAATGTACTTCAGGTAGAGTGCCGGGGTGGGCGTATTCTGCAGATTACGGATGAGATCGGACGCAGGACCCAGTATCGCTATGAGGGCGATCTTCTGGTGGATGTGGTGCATACGGACGAGGGGATTACCCACTACGAATATGATGAAAACGGACATATTTCTTCCGTTACGGATCAGAACGGAAGTTGTTATCTGGAGAACGAGTATGACGTGAAGGGCAGGGTCACCCGTCAGAACTTTTCAAGCGGTGTGTACCAGACCTTTACTTATGATGATATTCATCACAGGAATACCATTTATTACAGCGAAACGGGCAAGACGGAGATCTATGAATACAATAACCGGTTTCTGAAGGAACGGATAATTTATGAGGATGGTTCGTTTCAGACCTATCAGTATTCGGATGACAACTTAAAGGTGGAAGAAATCAGTCGTCTGGGCAGCCGGAAAGAGTGGGAGTACGATGCCTATGGAAGAAGCATCCGGGAAAAATTCCCGGATGGCTTTGAAGTGCACCATGAATATAATGAGCACCATGATCTGGTACATACATGGGACAGCGACGGAAGAGAGACCCTCTATACTTATGACCAGGAACACAATCCGGTCAGGACGATGGAAAAGATCAAAGAGGGCAAATGGAAAGAAACGGCCCGGAAGTATGATTTCAGGGGAAGATGCATTCTGGAGCGGGATGCCCTCGGAAACGAAAGCCTTAAGGAATATGAAGCCAACCGGGCATACCCCAGCCGTGTCATTACGCCGAAGGGGGAGGAGACTGCCTACGGCTACGATACCGTAGGCCGCAGACTGTCCATCAGCAATACTTACGGCACGGTGGAGCTGGCTTACAATTCCAGGAACTTTGTCACCAGCCGCATCGACGGGGAAGGCTACACCACCCGCAGATTCTATGACCGCATGGGCAATCTGACCACTTACTATCCACCCGTGCAGTGGGAAAAGAAAGAGAGCGGCTATGAGTACCGCCACGATTTTCTGGAACGTGTGGTAGATACCATATCTCCCCTGCAGGAACATCACCGTGTATTCCGCAACTTTGACGGGGACATCACCAGCCGGATCCATCCGGTCAGCTATGCCCTGAAAGGCGATGAGGGAGAAGGAACCCGCTATGAGTACGATTCTGACGGGAACTGCATCCGTATCCTTTATCCGGACGGAGGCGTGGAGCGGAGATTCTATGATGCGGACGGCAACATGATCAAACAGGTACAGCCGGAATCTTATGATGCAGATTCGGATGACGGCAATGGCTACCGCTATGCCTATGACGCCTGCGGCCGGATGACAGAAGTACAGGATCCCGGGGGGAACATCCTGCACACCTACGAGTACAACGGGCACGGACAGATCCTCCGGGAAGTGGACGGCGAAGGAAAGGAGGTCCTCTATACCTATAATGATCTGGGCTGGAAGATCCGGGAACAGATAAAAGTGCAGGAGACCGATCCTGCGCTGTACCGTGTCATCGCCTATACCTATGACAGTCAGGGCAATAAGGTGGAGGAGGCCTACGGACAACAGGAAGTAGAACGGGACGGAGAGCCGGATGGCTGGCACCGGATCCATTTTTCCTACGATAAAAACAATCATCTGAATGTAGTGAAAGATGACTTTGGGGCAAAAATGCGCTACGATTATGACTGTCTGGGAAATGTAACGCTGGAAGAGCGTGTCATTGCGGACGGTGTTCATAGTGTCATTCATTATGCCTACAATAAAAACGGGTGGCTTGTTCAGCGGACGGAGGAAATCCAGGGCAACGGCCCGGTACAGGCCGCCGTTACAAGATATGCCTACGATGCCAACGGCAACCTGACAAAGATCACCACCCCGAAGGGCTCCGAGATCCACAGAAGCTACGATGCGGACGACCGCCTGACCGGGGAGAGAGTCCTTGACAGAAAGAACGGTATCGACAGACGGGTGCAGTATGCCTATGATGCGGCCGGAAATGTGCTGAAACAGGCCATTCTGGGAACGGACGGGGAATGTCTGGAGAGCAGCACCCGGTATGACCTGAAAGACCGGGCGACCCACAGAACCAATCCGGCAGGAGGGGTGACCCGCTATCTCTATGACTGGAATGACAGGCTGCGGAAAGAGATCAGTCCCTACGGCTACGAGCCGGAAAACGATGACGGGGTAGGCGCAGCCTACACCTATGACAGCCGCGGCAACCGCATCCGTACCACCAATGCATTAGGTGAAGTGGTACAGGAGCTTTCCTACAACCTGCGGAATCAGCCGGTCATCCAAAAGGATACGTTTGGAAACCGGACAGAGCTTTCCTACGAACTGGACGGAAAGATCAAGGATGTCCGGCGATCAGGGAACCATCAGCGTACCCTCCAGCAGTATGAGTATAATGCCAGAGGGCAGATCACGGGAGTTGTGGACGGCAACCAGAATCCCATCTCCTATGACGTGGACAGCTGGGGACGCATCACAGGCATTGGCTTTGCGGACGGGGGGAAGGAAGGCTATGAGTACACTCCGGCAGGGCAGGTCAGCAGGACTATAGACGGTAACGGTAATGCGGTGCAGTACCGCTACAACAGTCTCGGCAAGATCAGCGAGAGAATTGACCAGCTGGGCGATACAGAGACCTTCCGGTATGACGAGGAGGGCAACCTGTCCCTGCACATCGACAGGGACGGAAGACAGCTGCAGCGCGCCTGCAACGTATTCGGTCAGCCTGTGTATGAGAAGGCGTCCGATGCAGAGGGAAAACATACCAACATCAGCACCTGGCACTATGACAGCCTGGGCCGGGTGACCCGTGCCGTCTGTGACGGGAAGTCCTATGAATACATCTACGATGCATATGGTAACCTGAAAGAGAAGCGTTCCAACGGGAAACGCTTAGTTTCCTATACCCATGACAGGGCAGGGCAGATCACGGAGATCAGGGATCCCGCAGGAGTCAGCACCCGGTATGAGTATGACATTCTGGGCAGACGAAGCCGCATCTTTAATGATGACGGACTGGAAGTGCGCTACGGCTACGATGCTTTGAACCGCATCAGTCGCATCCATTATGGTAACGGTGTGGAAACCGCCTATACCTATGATGGTGACGGCAACATCCGCACACTGGAAACCAGGGCGGGAGAAGATGTCCTGCTCTCCTTTGCATACCGGTATGACGGCAACGGTAACCGCACGGCGAAGACAGGCACACAGGCGACTCTGGGCGGCATTACTTCTGAAATCACCACAGGGAATAATGCGTTGGATCTCTCCTATGCTTATGATGTCCGGGGACAGCTTCTGGAAGAGCGGCGGAATGGCACTTCTGTCTGCTATGCCTATGACAAAGCCGGAAACAGAATCCGGAAGACGGATGTACAGGGAGAAATCCGCTATCTTTATAATGCGAAGAATCAGCTGATCGCAGAAGAAAGCCCTGCCGATAGAAAACAGTTTTCTTATGACCGTCAGGGCGGTATAATAGAGGAGAAAAATGCAGCCGGAATCCGTCTGTTCTCCTATAACAGCCGCCACCAGCAGACAAGGGTGGAAATCGAAAACGGCAACGTGCAGGAGAACCGCTATGACGCGGAAGGCCTGCGGTTTGAACTGCTGGAAAACGGCAGGAGAACCAGCTTTGTCTACCACAATGGAGAGCTTCTGCAGGAGGAGGGAAGAGAAGAGCAGGGCACCAGTTATCATCTCGGGGCAGGGATGGAAGCGTTCCGCAGAGGACAGGAACTGTCCTACTACCAGAGGGACGAACAGCTCAGTACGGTATTTGTTACTGATGGACAGGGAGAAATCCGGAACAGCTATCAGTATGATGCCTTTGGCATACCCCTTGAGACCACAGAACAGCTGAATAACCGCATCCGTTATACGGGCCAGCAGTATGATGAACTGACACAGCAGTATTACCTGCGGGCGAGGTATTATAATCCGGTTGCCGGGCGGTTCATGCAGGAGGATGTATACCAGGGGGATGGACTGAATCTGTATGCGTACTGCGGGAATAATCCGGTGGTGTATGATGATCCGAGTGGGTATAAAAGGAAAGCTTGTCCTCCGCAGGGGAAAATTAGTGAAAGTGTTGATGAGAGTGGTACATCTTCTGTAGCTAAACCTAATCATGGACAAGGATTCTCATCTAAAGGATACAATCCGAAACCAGGAGAAAGAACTCGAGATCAGCGGCTGTGAGGAACTGAAGGCGGCAGCGGATGCTTATGCCGGGGAGCATGGTTGGGAACCGGTGAAAATTTATGCCGGGGAAGCAGAGAAGGATTTCCTGTTGGATACGAAGAGCAACCTGTCGAAAGATATGGGACGTCCGGTAACGGTCACCGCGGATGTGTATCTGAAGGATGGCGAGGAACTGGATTTGGATGGCATCCGGATCAAGGTTCTGGCAACGCCCGGACATACCGCGGGTGGTGTCAGCTATTATTTTCCGGAAGGAGGGTTCCTGATCTGCGGTGACACCCTGTTTCAGGAATCCGTGGGAAGAACCGATTTCCCCACCGGCAGTATGAGTACACTGGTGCGTTCGGTGAAGGAGAAGCTGTTTACTCTGCCGGAGGATACGGTAGTCTATCCGGGACACGGCGACAGCACCACCATCGGACATGAGAAGAAATATAATCCGTTTTGCTAATAGGGTTCTGAATAGTTACAATACTGAAATATATTCGGGCACAGAAAGAGTTATCTCTGTGCCTGTTTGATTCGCGATTCCTCCGACGAAAGGAATCGTCTGCGGAATGGAGATTACAATGAAAGTAGTGAAATTATCCCATCCTAACTATGAATATGATGTACATTCT
>ERZ1504675.1024-NODE-1024-length-6430-cov-3.083922_pt1 | contig 6430 bp, 3 predicted proteins | sample MGYA00572432_ERZ1504675 | MGnify/ENA primary metagenome ERZ1504675 (study PRJEB39906, sample SAMEA3182116) | gut metagenome | biome: human; feature: gut; material: Stool; isolation source: human stools | place: Canada | collected 2014-02-25 ...
GCTTCGCGGTGAATGCGGTAGCTATCGGGGTGGCAGCAGCTATCTCCGTGAAATTCCGCCAACCTGAAACTGGGACGCTGACCGGATGCATCGGTATGTTGTGCCTGTCCGTCTGTGTGATGATTGCCTTGTATAACGGATGCGGCTTCTGGACCTATGAACTGCTGATGTTCGCATTACTTTTCACAATGGGACTGACCTTTACTTCCTCCACCACCTTGGCGATGGATAGCGAACGCCGTTACGCCGGAGCAGCTTCCGCCCTGCTGGGAGCACTCTGTTTTGCTTCCGGAGGTATTGTTTCTCCGTTGGTCGGCTTGGGAAATATCCTTGTATCTACCGGAGTTACATTTGTGGTCTGCGCCATCTGTTCCCTGCTTTGTGCACTATGGGCGATGAGGAAAGTACCGATGAAAGTAGCAATGTGCCGGATTTTCCGTTAAAGTGAGATTGTTTCAAAAATAAAAGTCATGGGGAAGTTAAAGCTTAAACTCCCTCATGACTTTTATAATTTACTACCAGTATAATTATAATTACTACCAGTATAAACAGACCGAAATAAAACTAGAGTTTTATCTCTTCCGTGAATATCTCCCCGAAACGATTCTTAACCACCACCTTGACAGATTTTGCATCTTTAGAAGGCTGTGCACGGAAAAGATGACGTGTGCGATAACCCGTTTTCTTTCCCTTTACCATATTGATATAATCCTGATCCTCATCGTCAAAAGCCTGCATAGCACCTTTCAACACTCCATCCTCGTACCAGTTTACCGCATACGTCCAGTCCCAATCCCAGATATTGGCTACCACATAGTCTTTCTGGTTTTCAAACTCTCCCGGTTGGTAAAGCCGAAACTGATAGTCCGGCGAACACCCTGTTGCCTTGTAACGCCATTTCACATCATCACCTTTCACTTGTACCACCAGATAACCGTTTGGTGCTCCGCAACGATTCACGTGTCCTGCCCACCATGCGCCGCAGGCCGCTCCGATATTATGTTCGTAAATGGTAGGGGCGGGCAACTGATTTTCATAAAAGTGCGTGTGTCCGGAGAAAATATGTACTTGGTAAGGCCTCAACAGTTGGAAAAGCGCATTGGCGTTGCGCGCATTTCCCCCCGCAGCTACCGTGTTATTAGCTACTGGAGCGTGAACGTTCAGGAACACGATATTTCCTTTAGGCACATAACTTAAATCTTTTCTCAACCAGTCCAAATCTTCCGGCGTGAAGCGTTCCGTGTATTTCTTGTTGCCGTCGTAATCAATATCCTTCATTGCTATCACATGCACTTTACCGATATTGAATGAATAGTTAGCCGGGCCGAATGACTGATAATAATTCTGTTCCCCATAACCATCCGCCGGATGATCCGTCTGCGTTATAGATTTGTAGAGCAGGTTGAAGTCGTGGTTTCCCATCAGTTGGAACATCGTCATTCCCAAGTTGGACACCGCTTGCCGGTAAGGAGCGTACAGATTCATGGCATCCCACACCAAATCCCCCAGTCCCATGCCGACGATTTCGAAGTTCTTTAGTGAGTCGGCAGTCTGTTTCAGATCGGGCACTGTTTCCGTGCGGAAGCGGTCCAGTTGCTTTTCGTTTCTCACTTGCGGGTCGGAAAGGACGATGTAGACAAATTCATCCACCGGTTTCTGCCGTTTAGTCAATACGAAGTCACATTGGTTCTCGCTTTTCCCGGCATCCAGATATTGATAGAAACCATCGGCTACCCCCTCTTTGGAAGGAAGCTCATACGCTGCCGGAGTAGAGATGTAAACCATTGGATAACGTGTCGGATCAGTGTTCAGAACATAATTTCCTTCTGCATCAGTCGTATTGAAATGTGCCCCGTCTGTCACCACTACACCGCTGATGGGTTTACCTGTATTATCTTTCACACTACCTTTCACCACCGTCTGACCAAAGGCGGCAATAGCGTTCAGCTGGAAAAGCAAAACCGCTGCAAACAGCGTTTTTCTAAAATTGATCTTTTTCATTGCTTATAACTTTCTTAAAGTAACCTGATTGAATAATGCGATAATTTCTTCCGGTTCATCTGCCGACTTGAGAGCCTCCTCAAAAGACTTGCTGTTATCATCGAAACACATCACATTGGCGCAATCCAGAATATGACCCATGTTGAATGTAGCAACTTCCCGGCTCACCTCTTCTTTCTTCAATGCCTTCTTATAATATTTATTCACCTTATTAACCGCCTTGTAAATAGAAGGCTTCAAAATTTCGACCGAAGAATCCGTAAATCCGATTGTTACATCATACTCATGCGTATAATTCTGGATGAAAGTATTCCATTTTCCGGTAATGTCACTCCCCAGATAATGTTCCGCTTCAAACACTGGTTTGGTAGTCGGGATTTCTCCATACACGTCGAATATAAACGCCGCTTTCGGCTTTTTGCCTACGGGAGTAGCTTCTTTTTCGTTTTTGGAAATATGGTCTTTTCCGGAGATATTGCTGCCATCGTTATAACTAACACAACAGCCATACTGATTATTCTTTTCATATTCATTGAATTTTAAAGATTGATTGAAATGATGATTATTGCCGCAATCTTGGTGACCGACACATTCATTTATTGCTGCCACATCAGTCGGATATGGAAGTCATCGCCTCCCATGTTCGCTTTAGCCGCTTGATAATTCTTCAGATTAGTACGCTGCAGAGCAGATGGATATTTAAAGCGTTTCGGCATTTTGTTATTAGCATTTGCGATGCCGGGCCCCACAGGTAACACAGGAAAACCGGTACGGTTATATTCAAACCACTGCTGATAATCGCAGAAGAACAGTGCGACAAACTTCTGGTTCATGATTCGTTCCAGCGTATCATCATAAGCAGCTTCCGGATTTTCAAAATAATGGTCAGGCATTTTCTGTCCCCACTGTTCGATAGCCGCCTGCACTCCCTTCTGATAAGCCTCTTTGGCAGCGCTACTTCCTCCGTCGATCACTCCTTTTTTCAGTAATTCCGCTTTGATGAATTCCACTTCGGCATAAGGCATCATGGCAAGTTTCATAGGTGCCTTCGCCATTTCCTGATTCAGTCCCGAAGCAGTGATTGAAGGCAACGTCTGATAACCGCTGGGCAAACCCACATAATCTTTAGTCTGGTCGGGGAGAGTGACCTGTGTTGCATACATCTGCAGACGGGGATCGTTCCAACCTTTCAGCAGATTAACAAAGAACTCTGAAATCTGAACATAAGAAGTGAAATCCTGTGGACGGGTGAGCGGAGCTTCCTCCGGATAAGTTCCGCTGATGGCAAGCAGGGCAGCATCATCGTTCGATTCGAATACCGGATAAGTGGCGGGATCGGTCAGCATGGTACGCAGCTCCTGTTTCGCGTTGAATTCCGGCACGTCGATCACCCGGAGCAGTGCACGCAGACGGAGCGAGTTGCAGAACTTCTTCCATTTCAAAATACCGGTTGCATCCCCTTTGGACGTCTTGTACAACATTTCGCCCGATTGGTTGTAGATCAACCCGTTAGCTTTGTCGAACAACTCGTTAGCTGTTTTCAGATTGTCGATAATCTGTTGGTACACCTGCTGCTGGGTGTCGAACTTCGGTGCAAGTATTCCCTCGTCGGCGGAGCAGGCTTCGCTCATCGGAATATCACCGAAGGCATCCGTCAGAATCTGGTATAACCAACATTGCAAAGTCAGCGATATAGCATCGTAGTTGGGTTGTTTGGAGGCTTCCGGCAATTTTCCGGTGAGGCGCATCATCTCTTTGGCGTTGTTGATCCATTTATAATAAGTAGTCCATGTGCCGTCTCCTTCGCTGTCCGTCATATACCACCATCCCACACCGTTGGTGCTGCTGGTAGATACGGCGCATTGCATCAGGTCGTAGGTATAGCTGTTGTAGCGTTTCCAGTTGTAGACCGATGTTTCGTATAAAATCGGGTTGAGCAGCGTGCCGGGATTCACCTCATCCATGCGGGTGGGGTCTGTATTGAGTTCGTCGAAGCTGGTGCAGGAAGTCGTGCAGAGAGCTCCGCACAAAGTCATTCCCCATACTATATTTTTGAAAAGTTTATTGGTTTTCATAAGTCAGTGTTTAAAAAGATACGTTAATATTCAGTCCGAAAGTACGTGCCGTAGGCAGTGAGCCCGTCTCCACACCGGTCACCATCGAACTTCCGTTGAGGGCGGCAGATTCGGGGTCGAACAGAGGATAGTCAGTGATACAGAACAGGTTGCGTGCGTAGAGTGCCACCGATGCTTTGCTGAACGGTGTTTTCTTCAGTGTGCTGTTCGGCAACTTGTACTCCAGTCTCATTTCGCGCAACTTGAGGAATGAAGTGTCGAACGTGTTAGTTTCCACATTGGCCATCCGGTAATATTCCTTATAATAACTTTCCACGGTCACCACTTTGGTGTTTGGCGAGTAAGTTCCGTCATCGTTCTTCACTGTTCCCGGAGCAATCATGTACATCCCGTCTTGTGGTGAAAGTCCGGCGGCAGCGATGCGCGGGTCGTCTTTCGACATATAAAATTCCGTTCCCGGCAGACGTCCGTTCAGGGTATGTTGCAGTTTTCCCTGTTCCGTCATTTTGTGGTGCGAGTGCGAGTACATTTTACCTCCCACCTGTCCGTCGAGCAGGACGCTAAGCGTGAAGTTCTTATAAGAAAATTCGTTATACAGTCCGGCTTTCCATTTCGGATAGGCCGTGCCGACGTATTCGATCTCTCCCGAACGTTCGGGCAATCCGTTGTCGTTGATGACCACATTTCCTTCCGGGTCGCGTACCAGTTTATATCCCCAGAGATCGCCCGTAGTTCCACCCACACGTCCGATGATAGACACACTACCGATACTGCTGATTAACTGGTTCTCATCCGCCCCTTCCGCCAGTGAGAGAATCCGGTTCTCGTTCTTAGACCAGGTGAAAGTAGCATTCCATCGGAAATCCCTGCTGACTACCGGAGTAACGTCCAACTGGATTTCGTAACCGCGGTTGCGGACGCATCCCGAATTGATGGTAGCTTTGCTGTAACCTGTGGTCGGGTCCATCGGAGCATCCAGAATCTGGTTTTTGGTGCGGTTATAATAGAATGTGAAATCGAGTCCGATGCGGTTGTGAAACATACGGAAGTCGAATCCCGTTTCGTAATTGGTCGAAATCTCCGGTTTGAAATCCTGATTATAGAGCGTAGAAGATACGATGGCCGAGCCGGGGAAATCGCTTGTGCCATAATAGGGCGATGTCTTGTAAGGGTCTGTGTCATTGCCCACCTGTGCCAGCGAACCTCTCACTTTCAACAGACTGATCTGTTCCGGCAACGTGAACCACTCGTTCATCACTGCACTGACGTTGACCGACGGATAGAAGAAAGAACGGTTACTTTTCGGCAGGGTAGACGACCAGTCATTGCGCCCGGTGACATCGAGAAACAGTTTATCCTTATACGAGAAATTGGCCGTGAAATAAAGACTGTTCAACGCTTTCTTTTTGATAACCGTCTGCACGTTCGGGTTGGAAACACCGTTTGCCAGTTTGTAGACTCCCGGCGTAATCAGTCCCACCACCGAGGCGGCGAGCATATCATAGCTCTGTTGCATCATGTTTCCTCCCGCCGAAGCATTGACGTGCAATCCGTTAGCGAAGGAATCATGGTACGTAAATAAAGCGTCGCTGTTTAATTCATAATCGAACACATTCTGTTTTTTGAAGAATCCGTTGCCAAATACCACATCGCTGATAGGACGGTGTTGTTCGCGCTGGTCGGTGGACAGTTGAATACCGGACCGGATCATGAAATCGAACTTGCTGTTGATACGCAGGTTGGCGGAAACGGAGGAGACGTTACTATGTTTCTCTGACGGATTTTCAGATTCGTATAGAATGACATACGGGTTTCCGATGAAGGAACTGTAAGGCTGGAGCTGTTTCACATTTTCCTGTCCGGTACGCCACATCGGGCGCAGCCAGTCGAGGTTGACATTCGGATTCTGGAAGATGAGGAAGTAAGAGATGGAGTTGCTGTTATACCCCAGGGCAGGCGTATTGTTGAGCTTGCGGTAGGTATAGCTCGATTTAAAATTGATGCGCAACGCCCGCGAAATCTGTTGTTGGGCGGAAATCATGGCAGTGATGCGCTGGAAACCTGTATTGGGAAGAATCCATTCGTTTTTGGTGTGGGTGATGGAAGCCCGCACGCTGCCCCGGTCGGATTTCCCGGTCAGGGCTACGGAGTTGGTAATTGTGTAGCCCGTCTGGAACAAATCCTTGCGGTTGTTTTTATACGCTACCCAGGGAGTCGCTTCGGAGGCACGTCCCTGTGTCACCGGATCATATTGGTAGAATTTCCTGTTGGCATCGAAACGTGCTCCGTATGCGCTACTCGTTCCGCTGGTGCTTGCGTAGCTGCCGTCTTCCGCTTTTCCGTAGGAGTAGTAT
>ERZ1504675.1152-NODE-1152-length-5874-cov-3.885547_pt1 | contig 5874 bp, 4 predicted proteins | sample MGYA00572432_ERZ1504675 | MGnify/ENA primary metagenome ERZ1504675 (study PRJEB39906, sample SAMEA3182116) | gut metagenome | biome: human; feature: gut; material: Stool; isolation source: human stools | place: Canada | collected 2014-02-25 ...
ATTCAGAGCTTTGCCGAAACAGGGGATGAAACTACGCTTAAATTTAAAGACGGTAAATTTCGTATACTCGTATTTGCAGATCCGCAGGATGATGTAAATCCGTGCGAAGAGACGCTTGATCTTATGTATGCTTCGATTGAAGCTGCAAAGCCCGACCTTGTTGTATTTACCGGCGATAATATACACGGCCCGTCGCCCGTGCTTTACGGAAGCAAAAAGCGTGTTGAAAAGGCAATCAGGCAGATTATGGAGCCGGTTACCTCACAGAACATACCGTTTGCAATAGTATACGGCAACCACGATGACGAGGGTAAGGTCTCCAAACAGTTCCAAATGGCGGTCTATAATTCTATGCCGGGCTGCCTCGCTTCCGAGGGAGAAGCTATGACCGGCTGCGGCAACTATAATCTTCCTATAAAAAGCTCGGACGGCGCAAAGAACGTCTTTAATCTTTGGTTTATAGATTCCGGTACATATGATGAAGAAAACGGCGGATATGCCCACGTCGCCGAGGATCAACTTGCTTGGTACAAAAAAACGAGCGATGCCCTGAAAGCTGAAAACGGCGGAGAACCTATGCCGTCTCTCCTTTTCCAGCATATACCCGTTCCCGAAATATATGAACTTTTAAAGGAGGTTCCCAAGGGCACGGACGGTGCGGTAAAAAAAGACGGTAAGTATTATGTGCTTAATACGGATATTGCAAGCGGTCATCTTGACGAGGGGCCGTGTCCCGCAAAGGTGAACGGCGGCGAATTTGACGCTTGGAAGCAGCAGGGAGACATTAAGGCGGCGTTCTTCGGGCACGATCATAACAATGACTTTTGCGGCACGTATGATGGCATTGATATGGTGCATACGAGCGGAGTCGGATTTTATATTTACGGTAACGGACCTCTCCACGGGTCGCGCGTTATAGATATAGACGAAAACACTCTCGATTACAGCACTTATATGATGTATTATAATGACCTTGTCGGTTACAAGAGCTCAAACAAGGCAAGATATTATGAGGGGCAGTATGTACATAACATTAAGATAGCGGCTTTTTCGGCAGGCGCTGTGATAATTGCCCTGACGGCCGGGCTTATAACGCGCGGAGTCAAAAAGTCCAAAGCGAAAAAAGCTTTAAAAAATAACCAAAAATAACGGCTGAGCCGGGCGAAAATTCTCGCTCGGCTTTAGTTTTTGCATAAAAATTCACGAATCAGGTTAAATATTGCATAAAACAGGGTGCGTAATGTATATTTATGTCGTTATATCGCACAAATATACACAAAACTTGAATATTTATGCAAAAAACACTTGATTTTAAATGTGATTGGTGTATAATCTCTTCGTAATCAAAAATTAAAGGCTTTTGCCGATGCTCGGAGGTAACATTTATGAAAAAGGACAAGAAAGACATCAAAAAAGTCGTACTCGCTTATTCCGGCGGACTTGATACGTCAATCATCATTCCGTGGCTTAAAGAAAATTACAACAACTGCGAAGTTATAGCGGTTTCCGGCGACGTAGGTCAGGGAACTGAGCTCGACGGACTTGAGGAGAAGGCTCTCAAGACCGGCGCTTCAAAGCTCTATGTACTCGACCTTAAAAAGGATTATATCGAAAACTATATCTGGCCTTGCCTTAAAGCAGGTGCCGAGTATGAAGAGTATCTTCTCGGCACATCGCACGCTCGTCCCTGTATCGCAAAGGGTCTTGCCGATATAGCAAAAAAAGAGGGCGCAGACGCTATTTGCCACGGCTGCACCGGCAAGGGCAACGATCAGGTTCGTTTCGAGCTTGCTCTTAAAGCACTCGCTCCCGAGATGGAGATTATAGCTCCCTGGCGTGAGTGGGACATAAAATCGCGTGATGAAGAAATAGACTACGCCGAGGCTCATCAGATTCCGCTTAAAATCAATCGTGAAACAAATTACTCAAAAGATAAAAACGTATGGCATCTCTCTCACGAGGGACTTGACCTTGAAAATCCGGCAAATGAACCGCAGTACAATAAAGACGGCTTCCTTGAGCTCGGAGTTTCTCCCGAAAAAGCTCCCGATGAGCCTACATATGTTACAATCCATTTTGAAAAGGGCGTTCCCACAGCTGTTGACGGCGAAGAGCTTGACGCTGTTTCCCTTGTCGAAAAGCTCAATAAGCTCGGCGGAGAAAACGGTATAGGCCTTCTTGACATAGTCGAGAACCGTCTTGTAGGTATGAAATCACGCGGTGTTTATGAGACTCCCGGCGGAACAATCCTTTACAAGGCTCATGAGCTTCTTGAAATGATAACTCTCGACCGTGACACATCTCATTACAAAAAACTTGTTGCCGAGAAATACGGCGAGCTCGTATACAACGGCAAATGGTTCTCACCTCTTCGCGAAGCTCTTGCGGCTTTTGTCGACAACACTCAGCAGACCGTAACCGGCGACGTTAAGCTTAAGCTCTATAAGGGCAACGTCATAAACGCAGGCGTCACCTCTGTGTATACTCTTTATGATGAAAATGTTGCTTCGTTCGGCGATGACGGCGGCGCATACGATCAGACCGACGCTACCGGATTTATCAATCTCTTCGGACTCCCCACAAAGGTAAAAGCTTTACTTGACGCAAAGAGAGATAACAAATAATCATTGTAAACCGCTTGAAAAAATAAACAACAGTGCTTAGCACTACCGCGTGCGACAAGAGATGTTTCTGTCTCTTGTCGCTGTGTGGTATTTGATAGGAGTAAAAAAATGCAGCTTTGGCAGGGCAGATTTCAAAAGGCTTTAGACCCCAAAACCAACGATTTTAATTCGTCAATAGCGTTTGACAGCAGAATGTATAAGGAAGATATAGACGGCAGTATTGCACACGCCGCTATGCTTTGCGCGCAAAATATCATATCGGCGGACGACCTTTCAAAAATTGTTGACGGATTAAAAGCCATTAAGGCGGAAATCGAAAACGGTACGTTGGAGATAGACCCGAATGCAGAGGATATACATACCTTTGTTGAGGGTGAGCTCACAAAGCGCGTAGGCGCGGCCGGCAAAAGACTTCATACCGCGCGCAGCAGAAACGACCAGGTAGCTCTTGACGTAAGGCTGTATTTGCGCCGCGAGTGCAACAGCGTTTATTCGCTTGTCACGGAGCTTATAGGTGTTCTGTGCAAAAAGGCTGAAAAGTATGCAGACGCCGTTATGCCGGGTTACACTCATATGCAGCGCGCTCAGCCCATAACATTCGGCCATCATCTTTTGGCGTATGCCGAAATGCTTCTGCGTGATCGCGAACGTATTGCCGACGCGCAGAGAAGAATGAATTACTGCCCGCTCGGCTCATGTGCACTTGCCGGTACAACATATAATACCGACCGCGAAATGACAGCCGAGGCACTCGGCTTTACGGGACCTATGCTCAATTCGCTTGACGGCGTATCTGACAGGGACTTTTGTATGGAGCTTGCGTCCGCTTTGTCAATACTTATGGTTCATCTCTCGCGCTTTTCTGAGGAGATAATCCTCTGGGGCTCGTGGGAGTTCAAATTCGTTGAGCTTGACGATGCTTTTTCAACAGGCTCGTCAATAATGCCGCAAAAGAAAAACCCCGACATAACCGAGCTTATCCGCGGCAAAACCGGTCGAGTTTTCGGCGACCTTATGACACTTCTGACAATGATGAAGGGATTGCCGCTCGCTTATAATAAGGATATGCAGGAGGATAAGGAAGCTATATTTGACGCCTTTGACACCGTTAAAATCTGCCTTACCACATTTATCCCCATGCTTGACACAATGACGGCTCTTCCCGATAATATGCGTAAAGCCGCGGCAGGCGGATTTATCAACGCTACCGACTGCGCCGATTATCTCGTCGGCAAGGGATTGCCGTTCCGTGACGCATATAAGGCCACAGGCGAAATAGTGGCTCTCTGCATTAAAAAAGGACTTACGCTTGAAACGTTGCCTCTTGAAGAATACAAAAAGATATGCGATTTGTTTGACGACGGCGTTTATGACGCCATAAATCTCGACAAGTGCGTAAACGGCAGGACTTCGCTCGGCGGACCCGCACCGCAGAACGTGCTGAAAGAGGCAAAGAGAATAGAAAAAATATTGAAAGAACAAGACAAATAGTGTGAAAAGTTACACTTCTTAAATTATATTGCCATCAAAATTTGTCTGCGGCATAATTTTGAGACGGCGAAAATCACCGGTTGCGCCACGTTAAGGCTTCAAAGAATATACGGTGATTTTTAATAAACTGTTTGGTGCCTGAAAGGCTATGGTGAATAATATGAAAAAAGTATTTATAGACGGCAGTCAGGGAACTACGGGTCTTAAAATATTCGACCGTCTGAAAAAAAGAGATGATATTGAGCTTTTAACTCTTCCCGATGAGCTTCGCAAGGACATAAAATCAAGAAAGCTCTCAACAGTGCCGATATAGCTTTTCTCTGCCTTCCGGACGCTGCGGCAATCGAGGCGGCAGAGCTTGTTACAAATGACGACACGGTTATTATAGATACATCAACCGCTCACCGTACAAGCGAGGGGTGGGCTTACGGTTTTCCCGAAATATTTAAAGACGGATTTAAAACCGTGGCTTCTTCAAAGCGTATAGCGTCGCCGGGCTGTTATGCAAGCGGATTTATAGCGCTTGTAAAGCCTCTTTTGGACGAGGGTATTGTTTCTCCGGACCACGGATTTATCTGTCACGCCGTTTCGGGTTACAGCGGAGCCGGCAAAAAAGGTATCGCTATGTATGAAAGCGACGAGAAAGCACCGGAGCTTTTTGCTCCCCGTGAATACGCTTTAAATCAGGAGCATAAGCACCTCAAAGAAATGCGAAAAATTTCGGGCCTGTCAGTTACACCGATATTTTGTCCGTATGTCTGTGATTATTTCAGCGGTATGCTCGTCACGGTTCCGGTGTTTAAAACGGATCTCAAAGACGGAAAAACCGCAGAGGACATTAAAGCGGTTTACCGCTCAAAATACGCTTCGGACATAGTTAAATATAAAGAGGCTTTTGATAACGGCGGCTTTGTCGCGGCAAATTCTAAAGCTGAGCTTGACAGTATGGATGTCACCGTAGCCGGAAATGACGACAGACTTCTTCTTATGGCTCTTTACGACAATCTCGGCAAGGGTGCGTCGGGAGCGGCTTTGGAATGTATGAATATTGTTATGGGTTTACCTCCCGAATACGGACTTGACCTGTAAGATTATAAATGAAAGGTAAATTATAATGGAATTAAGTTTTATCGGCGGCGGTGTCGCCGCACCGAAAGGATTTACCGCAAACGGAATCCATTGCGGTATCCGTAAAAATAAGGAGAAAAAGGATCTCGCACTTATTTACTGTGAAAAGGACTGTGACGCGGCGGCTGTTTATACGCAAAATCTTGTGTGCGGAGCACCGATAACCGTCACACGTGAAAATATAAGCGACGGCAAGGCGCGCGCAATTGTCTGCAACAGCGGCATAGCCAATACCTGCAATGCCGACGGAGTTGAAAAAGCGGAGGAAATGTGCAAAATAACCGCGGACGCACTCGGCATTTCAAAAAGCGATATTGTGGTAGCCTCCACCGGAGTTATAGGTCAGCCAATAGACCTTGAGCCCATCAAAAACGGTATGGCGAAGCTTGTTTCGGGCCTTAATAAGGACGGCTCTGATTCTGCGGCAAATGCGATAATGACAACGGACACCGTAAAAAAAGAATTTGCCTGTGAGTTTTCTCTCGGCGGCAAAAAATGCCGTATAGGTGCCATTTCCAAGGGCAGCGGTATGATTCACCCGAATATGGCAACGATGCTTGCTTTTATTACAACGGATGCCGACATTTCTGCGGAAATGCTTAAAAAATCACTTCTCGAGGTGGTTAAAGAC
>ERZ1504675.1154-NODE-1154-length-5871-cov-2.430193_pt1 | contig 5871 bp, 5 predicted proteins | sample MGYA00572432_ERZ1504675 | MGnify/ENA primary metagenome ERZ1504675 (study PRJEB39906, sample SAMEA3182116) | gut metagenome | biome: human; feature: gut; material: Stool; isolation source: human stools | place: Canada | collected 2014-02-25 ...
CCTCTCTATTCGTCGGCAGCGTCAGATGTGTATAAGAGACAGGTTTGATGTGGATGCAGCGGAGATCAATAAAAATATCCGTGTCGATGCGGCTGTGATCGGAGACCTGAAAGAAATTTTAAAGCGGATCAACGCGGAACTGCCGCAGCTGGGGCATGAAGCGTGGATAGCGCATATTCTGGACTATAAAGTAAAATATCCGCTCACATACCAGGAGCCGGGACTGACCGGACCTTATCTGGTGGAGGAGATCTACCGCCAGACAAACGGTGACGCCATCATTGTGACGGAAGTCGGACAGCATCAGATGTGGGCCGCACAGTATTATAAATATAAAAATCCGCGCACGTTTTTATCATCCGGCGGACTTGGCACCATGGGATACGGACTGGGCGCTGCGATCGGTGCACAGATTGCAAATCCGGGAAAACAGGTGATCAATATCGCGGGGGACGGATGTTTTCGCATGAATATGAACGAGATTGCTACCGCAGTCCGGCAGAAGCTGCCGTTGATCGAAGTGATTGTGAACAATCATGTGCTCGGCATGGTGCGGCAGTGGCAGGATCTGTTTTACGAAAAACGTTATTCGGCGACGGTTTTAGACGACGGCGTCGACTATGTGAAGCTTGCGGAGGCGATGGGGGCGACAGGGTACCGCGCCACAACCCGCGAGACATTTAATGAGGCGTTAAAAGCAGCGCTTGCTGCAAAGACGCCGGTAGTGATCGATTGTGTGATCGGCTGTGATGACAAGGTGTGGCCGATGGTTGCTCCGGGGGCGGACATCAGTACCGCATTTACCGGGGAGGATTTAGCCGCAGCGCAGTCATAACATGTGTATATGTTTTGTTACAGGGTGCATGGAGGCGGCAGCGTAGGGAACTGCCGTAATAAAAGAGAAAGGAAAGGAATTAGAAAATGAGCAGAGTGTACAATTTTTCAGCAGGTCCGGCAGTGCTGCCGGAAGAGGTCTTAAAAGAAGCAGCAGATGAGATGCTTGACTACAGAGGAAGTGGAATGTCTGTGATGGAGATGAGCCACCGCTCCAAGGTGTATGACAACATCATCAAAGAGGCAGAGCAGGATCTGAGAGATCTGATGAACATTCCGGACAATTACAAAGTTCTGTTTTTACAGGGCGGAGCATCCCAGCAGTTCGCCATGATCCCGATGAACCTGATGAAGAACCGCAAGGCAGGCTATATCGTCACAGGCCAGTGGGCGAAGAAAGCTTATCAGGAAGCACAGATTTACGGCGAGGCAGTAAAGCTTGCATCCTCCGAGGATAAGACGTTTTCCTATATCCCGGATTGTTCCGACCTGGATATCCCGGAAGATCTGGATTATGTGTACATCTGCGAGAATAATACGATCTACGGAACAAAATACAAGAAGCTTCCGAATACCAAGGGACACACGCTGGTAGCGGACGTATCCTCCTGCTTTTTGTCTGAGCCGGTGGATGTGACAAAATACGGTGTGATCTACGGCGGCGTGCAGAAGAACGTAGGACCGGCGGGAGTTGTCATCGTCATCATCCGCGAGGATCTGATCACGGAAGATACCCTTCCGGGAACACCGACCATGTTAAAATACAAGACACACGCCGATGCGGATTCCTTATACAACACACCGCCGTGCTACGGCATCTATATCTGCGGCAAGGTATTCAAGTGGTTAAAGAAGATGGGCGGTCTTTCCGTGATGAAGGAGCGCAACGAGGAAAAGGCGAAGATCCTTTATGATTTCCTGGATCAGAGCAAACTGTTCCACGGAACTGTCAGAAAAGAAGACCGTTCACTCATGAATGTGCCGTTTGTGACCGGCAACGAAGAGCTGGATGCGAAGTTTGTAAAAGAAGCGACAGCCGCAGACTTTGTGAATTTAAAAGGCCACCGCACCGTGGGCGGCATGCGCGCTTCCATCTACAATGCAATGCCGAAAGAGGGCGTGGAGAAGCTGGTTGCGTTTATGAAAAAGTTCGAGGAGGAGAATGCAAATGCATAAGTATCATTGCTTAAATCCGATCGCAGCGGTCGGTCTGGATCTGTTTTCGGATGATTATCAGAAGGTGGAAGACTTAAAGGATGCGGAGGCAGTGCTTGTGAGAAGCGCCGCAATGCATGACCTGGAACTCCCGGAGGGACTTGCGGCAGTGGCGAGAGCCGGTGCCGGCGTGAACAACATTCCTCTGGATAAATGCGCGGAGAAGGGAATTGTCGTATTCAACACCCCGGGCGCCAATGCAAACGGTGTCAAGGAGCTGGTGTTTGCGGGAATGCTCTACGCGTCCCGTGATATCGTGGGCGGCATCGACTGGTGTCTGGCGAATCAGAACGACGAGAATATCGCCAAAACTGCTGAAAAGCAGAAGAAAAATTTTGCAGGAACCGAGATTTCCGGCAAGAAGTTAGGTGTTATCGGACTTGGTGCAATCGGTGTTCTGGTTGCCAATGCGGCGACCCACATGGGAATGGAAGTGTACGGCTACGATCCGTATATTTCCGTCAGTGCAGCGTGGAGCCTTTCCCGGAGCGTGAAGCACATCAGCAACGTGGAGGATATTTACCGCGAGTGCGACTATATCACGATTCATGTGCCGCTTTTGGATTCCACCAGAAAGATGATTGGCGCGGATGCGATTGCAATGATGAAGCCGACGGCGATCGTGCTCAACTTTGCGAGAGATCTTCTCGTGGATGAGGAGGCGATGGTGGACGCACTGGCAGCGGGCAAGATCAAAAAATATGTCTCCGATTTCCCGAACACCACGACAGTCGGCGCAAAGGGCTGCATCGTGACACCACATCTGGGTGCATCCACGGCAGAGTCCGAGGACAACTGTGCGCTCATGGCAGTGCGCGAGATCCGCGATTACCTTGAGAACGGCAATATCGTACATTCCGTCAACTTCCCGGACTGCAGCATGGGCGCTTGCATGACGGCAGGAAGAATCGGTATTCTGCACAAGAACGAGAGCGGTATGCTGAGCCATTTTACAACAATTCTCGGCAATGCCGGAATCAATATCGACGGCATGGCGAACAAGTCCAAGGGCGACTATGCATATGCGCTGATCGATGTGGATACGAATGTGCCGGAGGATGTGCTCGCAAAGCTGGAGCAGACGGATGGGGTATTAAAAGTACGGAAAGTAAAATAACGAGGTGTGAGAACAATGGCAGAAATCAGACCATTTGTAAGCATCAGACCACAGAGAGGGAAGGCAGCAGAGATTGCTGCCCTCCCTTATGATGTTTATAACAGAGAGGAAGCTACGAAGGAAGTGGAGCGGCATCCGCAGTCTTTCCTTAGCATAGACCGCGCGGAGACACAGTTCCCGCTGTCGGTGGATATGTACGACGACAAGGTGTATGAGCGTGCGCATGATACACTCTGGCAATGGGTGGAGAACGGCACGTTTCTGACGGAGGATAAAAAGTGTTATTACCTCTACGAACTTACCATGAACGGAAGAGTGCAGACGGGAGTGGCAGCCTGCGCGTCCATCGATGATTATGAGAATGGCATCATCAAAAAGCACGAGAATACCCGCGCGGAGAAGGAGGTCGACCGCATCCGCCATGTGGATGTCTGTAACGCACAGACCGGACCGATCTTTTTGGCGTACCGCGCGAATGACGGGATCCGGCGTATCGTGGAAAAGACGAAGCAGGGAGAGCCGGAATATGATTTCACATCGGGGGACGGCGTGAGACACCGGGTGTTTGTCATCCGCGAGGATGCGGATATTGCTGCGATCCACGAAGCGTTTGCGGGCATTGACAGCATCTACATTGCAGACGGACACCACCGGGCAGCGTCCGCGGTAAAAGTAGGGCAGAAGCGCCGGAAGGAACATCCGGGTTATACCGGGGAGGAGGAGTTTAACTATTTTCTCTCGGTATTGTTTCCGGATGATGAACTCATGATTATGGATTACAACCGTGTGATACGCGATCTGAACGGGTATTCTTTTAAGGGATTGTACCGTGAAGTCGAGAAGCGGTTTGACGTTGAGGAGATTACCGGGGCAGAGGATACCAGACCTAAGGAGCGGGGAACCTTTTGCATGTATATGGAAGGACACTGGTTTTCCTGCCATATCCGGCAGGAGGACCGCACGCCGGAAGATTCGGTTGCAGATCTGGATGTTTCCATACTGCAGAATAAGCTTCTTGGACCGGTGCTCGGCATCAGAGATCCGAAGACGGATGGACGCATTGATTTTGTCGGCGGAATCCGGGGCATGGACGAACTGGTGCGGCGCTGTGAGCAGGACTGCGCGGTGGCGTTTGCAATGTATCCGACGTCCATCGCGGAACTGTTCGCGGTGGCAGATGCGGGACTTTTGATGCCGCCGAAATCGACCTGGTTCGAGCCGAAGCTAAGGAGCGGTCTGTTTATTCATGAAATTTAAGAAGGATTATAAAGTTGGATGGAGGACGAGAGAGTGAACGGGATAGCGGCACTTTTGGAACAGGGAAGGTATCTGGCGGCACAGACAGATGCATTCCCGTCGACCACGGAGACCGTGGAGGCATTGAACCATGCACAGGAGGGAATTGAGGAGGTAGCAAAGAATCCGGGGATTATCCGTACATGGCTGGAAGGGCTGGTGCCGGATCTGTTAAACTTCGCATTCCAGATTCTGATCGCACTGCTTGTGTATGTGATCGGAGGCAGGATCATCAAGTGGATCACAAAGCTGGTGCGGCGCTCGATGGACCGGGCGGGAACCGATGAGGGCGTCAAGCAGTTCATGATACCGGTGATCAAGTATTCGCTGTATGTAGTGCTGATTTTTATCATTATGGGATTGTTTGGAATTGCGACGACATCAGCGGTGGCGGTGCTTGGATCGGCGGGTGTGGCGTTGCAGGGAAGCCTGTCGAATTTTGCGGGCGGCGTGCTGATTTTGCTGTTAAAGCCGTTCAAGGTCGGAGATTACATCATTGAACATTCCCATAATAATGAGGGAACGGTCACGGAGATCTCTATTTTTTATACCAAACTTCTTACCGTGGACAACAAGCTGATTGTGATACCGAACGGTACGCTTTCCAACAGCAGCCTCACCAACGTGACAAACAAAGACAGACGGCGTGTGGATCTCGTGGTGGGCATCGCCTATGAAGCGGATATCCGCACTGCCAAAGATGTGATCTATGCGGTGGCGGAGAAGGAGGAAGCCAGAATCCCGGAGGAGAAGCCGGTCGTATACGTGGACAACCTGGCGGCGTCTTCGGTGGATATCGGACTCAGGGTCTGGGTTAAGACCGGGGATTACTGGCCGGCGCGCTGGCGTATGACGGAAAATATCAAGTATGCGCTGGATGCGAAAGGAATTTCCATTCCATACCAGCAGATTGATGTGCAAATTAAACAATAATGATAGAAAAAGATTGACAAAAAAGGTAAAATGTGCTAATTTCAATTTGTTGGTTTATACAGACAGGAATAGTCTGTAATGTCAGAACTGTATTGAGGAGGGTTTTTAGAATTATGCAGCAGGGTACTGTAAAGTGGTTTAATGCCAAGAAGGGCTATGGCTTCATTTCAGATGCAGAGGGCAACGATGTATTCGTACATTTTTCCGCACTGAATATGGATGGATTCAAGGAGTTAAAGGACGGCGAGAAGGTCGAGTTCGAGGTGACTGAGGGTGCAAAGGGACCGCAGGCAGCGAATGTGACACGCATCGCATAGGGAGTTCTTATCAGTAGAATATATCTGTGAAGACATGGAAGGAGGCTGCCGCATTCAGGCAGCCTCTTTTTTGCGTTTGGACAATCTGGCAGGTGCCCAGCAAATCAGGGACAATTTCAGAAACTTTCATGTGGTACTTTGCCGGCACCGTTCGCAGAG
>ERZ1504675.1226-NODE-1226-length-5664-cov-2.473168_pt1 | contig 5664 bp, 7 predicted proteins | sample MGYA00572432_ERZ1504675 | MGnify/ENA primary metagenome ERZ1504675 (study PRJEB39906, sample SAMEA3182116) | gut metagenome | biome: human; feature: gut; material: Stool; isolation source: human stools | place: Canada | collected 2014-02-25 ...
CGCCTGCATCCACCTCTTTTAATGAGGATTCTACCATTCTGGCAATGTAAGGTGCCGCCGCAATCGTCAGCGGGACGATCGTCGCCGTCGATCCGTAGCTTCTTCCCACCACAAATCTGGTGAACGGAATCAGCACAATCAGCAAAATAATAAACGGAATACTGCGCAGCAGGTTGGAAATCACATCCAGCACCTTGTAGACTGCCGCATTCGGACGGATGCCGTCCTTGTCCGTGACAGTCAGCACAATTCCCATCGGAAGTCCGATGATATATCCAAACAATGTGGACGCTAAGGTCATATACAGGGTGTCCCGGATTCCCTCCAAAAGCATGATGATTACCTGACTATTCCACATCTCCGGTCACCTCCTCAATCTCAAGTCCCTTTTCCACCAGATAAGCCTCCATCTGCTCCTGCAGCCCGGCGTCTGACGGAAGTCCCAGAATCATCTCACCCTTTGCCACTCCGCCGACATTCTTGGTATCTGCGCGGAGGATGTTCACCGGCGTACCGAACTTTAACACCATATTGGCAATGACGGGCTCAAACGCGGAATTCTCCGAGAATACAATACGAAGCTTCTTATCGTCGCCGATGCGGTCCAGCTGTCTGCTCTCACCGCTCCATCCGGTCAGCTCCGCTCCATCCACAATATCACCTTCCGCCCCGGAATATGACGCGGCATCCGCAGCACGGTCGCTTAAGATCAGGCTTCTCGCCACACGGGATTTCGGATGGTTAAAAATCTCCTCGACCAGACCGACTTCCACGATGCTTCCTTTTTCCACAATCGCCACATGGCTGCAGATTTCCCGGATCACGGACATCTGATGCGTGATAATCACAATCGTGATGCCGAATTTCCGGTTGATCTCCTTTAAGAGTACCAGAATGGACTGCGTTGTCTGCGGATCTAAGGCACTGGTTGCCTCGTCGCAGAGCAGAATCTTCGGATCCGTCGCAAGAGCTCTGGCGATCGCCACTCTCTGCTTCTGTCCGCCGGAAAGCTGTGCCGGATAAGCGTCCGCCTTGTCGGCAAGTCCGACAGTCTCGAGCAGTTCAAGCGCTCTTTTCTTCGCCTCATCCTTCTTTTTCTTCGCAATCTGCATCGGGAAACATACATTGTCCAGCACACTCTTTTGCATGAGAAGGTTGAAATGCTGGAAAATCATTGCGATGTCGCTCCGCTGCTCCCGCAGTTCTTTCTCGGTCAGCGTTCCCAGATCTCTTCCGCCGATGATAACCTCACCGCTCGTCGGTCTCTCCAGATAATTCAGACACCGCACCAGGGTACTTTTCCCAGCACCGGACATTCCGATGATTCCGTAGATGTCTCCCTCCTCAATGTCGAGCGAGATATCCCGCAGCGCTTCCACGCTGTTTCCCTTCTGCTCGAAGGTCTTTGATAAATGACGTATCGCAATTGCTGGCATGCACTGCCACCTCCTAAAATGTTATTTCTAAAGCATAGAATAAAAAAAGCAGCCCTGCGGCTGCCCCAACCTGCGCTCCATAGCGCCGGTATCTATCTGTTCTTCCAAAGGTCTGAAGAATCCGGGAAAAGCCGCACAACATTCACATCCATGCCACCATACATGGACATCCGACACATCCTGTCACACATCATCGCTGTTCTCATCTGCCACGTTGTGTCTCTCATACCCGTTTCCTCCTTCCTGCTTTTTGCCCCATGCCATCTGTTATCTGCATGTTTTTTTTGATTACATTGCCTATTATAACAGGCAGTTTGGGAAAGTGTTAATACAGGAAGCCGATAGTCGGCTATAGGGGAAACCTATAGCCAACCACTACATAATTTTTTCTTTATATTTTTTCAATTCCTCGATATAGATCTGTCCAATGTGACTGATCGATGCCCCTTTGCGCTTCACATAGCCAATCCGCATCTTCTCCGTCTCCTTGAGCGGAACCGCCATGTAATCGCTGCCGTTTAACTCCTCACAGATAATTCCCGAACACAGCGTGTACGCGTTCAGCCCAATCATAAAGTTTAGCAGTGTCGCCCGGTCATTCGCCTTAATCAGCCGCTTATAATCGTAGGTGCTCTTCATCTCCTCCGCAAGATAGAGCGAGCTGTTCCGTCCCTGATCAAAGGACAAGCACGGATACTCGTCCAGCTCTTCCATGGAGATCACGCTCTGCCCCGCGAGCGGATGCCCCGACCACAGATAGACATAGGTATCGCAGGCAAACAGTTCCTCGAACTCCAGCCCCTTCTCCCGGATAATCTTCATCAATACCTGCTCATTAAAATCGTTCAGATACAGGACGCCGATCTCGCTCTTAAAGTTGCGGACATTCTCCATGACGTCGTAGGTGGTCGTCTCGTTCGCCGCAAATTCATAGCGGTCCATCCCGGCTTTCTTCACGGTCTCCACAAACGCTTTGACCGCAAACGTATAGTGCTGCATGGACACGCTGAACTTTTCCTTGCGCTGCTTCTCCACATAACGCGCCTTAAGGATTCCGTACTGATCGATCACCTGTCTGGCGTACCCCAGAAACTCCTCGCCCTCCGGTGTTATGATGATTCCCCGGTTTGAACGCATAAAAATCTGCATCCCGATCTCCTGCTCCAGTTCCTTTACCGTCTCGGACAGGCTGGGCTGCGATAAAAACAGACGCTTTGCCGCCTCATTCATCGATCCGCAGCCGGCTATCGTCAGTGCATATCTCAGTTGCTGTAATGTCATGAATTCTCCTTTTCCAGATAACGCTTTTTACTTGAAAAACCGCGGCCGGAAACCTCACTGACACGATTGATCACAACAAATGCATCCTCATCCACCGAATGGATCAGCTTCTCCGTCTTCGCCAGTTCCTGTATTGACACCACCGTAAGCAGCATCTCTGTCTCCCGCTCCATGTATCCGGTCTCACTTTTTAACATTGTAACACCGCGGTCGATATCTGTTAAGACTGCTTTTCTGATCTCATCGATTTTCTCACTGACTACTTTGATCTGCATCTTTGCAGTTCCAAGCATCAGGCACTTATCCAGCACCACGCTGTAAACAATCACCAGCAGAATACCATAGAGAAGCTGTTCTCCTGTACTGTCAAACGCCTGGAGCAGCAAAATCAGCATATCGAATACATAAATGGACTTTGACACCGGTATCTTAAAATAACGGTTCAACACAAGCGGCGGTATATCCATGCCGCCAGTCGATGCGCCCGCACGGATCACAACGCCGATGGCTCCTCCGATACAGATTCCTCCGAAGATCATGCAGAGAATCATATCGTCCGTGATCGCATAGCCGTGCAGAAGCCGTGTAAACAGCTCCAGCGCTACCGGATAGCTGAAGGTGCTGACCAGTGTGTTAGCTGCAAATTTTTTCCCGAATACCGCAAATCCGATCAGAAACATAACCGTATTGAACAGCAGTACAAACACGGAGACGGAACAACCCATCATGTGGTGCACAAACAGCGCAATTCCCGTCGTTCCGCCGGTAATCAGTCCTCCCGGCACAATGAACATTGCCACACCGAATGCATACAGGCAGTTCCCCAGAATCACCACGCACGTCTCGAGCACTCTTTTCCAAAATTCATTCATCTTTCCTGTCTCCTCTGATCAGATTTCTTATCAGCTTATAAATACCCCGCACAACCGAGAACACAAGGAACATTACAATGAATCCGAATACACCCATCACAATGTCTGCAAATTCCATATTGCCGGTGCCTGTTACTTTCTGCCCGATCTCTATGGCAAACGTGATCACGATAATCAGTGTCAGCACATAAATCCACGCAATTACCATGACATGATCATGCTTTGCCAGCCATTTAAAAACAGGATACACGACAAAAATGAATCCCATTCCCATCATACCAATGACGAGAAAATGCAGTTCTTTATCTGTAAAATTGTATTCATACGCATCATTCAGACGAAGAATGTGGCTGTGAATCTTCGCAATCCATTCCACAATCCAGTACAGCAGCTCTTTCATAATTACCTCCTGCTTCTAGTTTTTGGAATAAGATTACTACGAATCTCAGCCACATGCAAGTCAGCGTATTAGCGGAATAAAATCTCAGCACAGTGTATTTTTGTACACCGTTCCCCCTTTCATAATCAGGCGCAGATGATCGGTGTCTGCAAGAACCGATACACTTTTTGTCGGATCTCCATCCACCAGAAGCAGATCTGCATAGGATCCCGCCTCCAGCACACCGATCTTTCCCTTCGGGTAAGGATTCTGGTAGGTCGTAAGCGCAAACACCTCGTTTGCAGTGCCCGTCAAAGCCCTCAGCGCCCGCATTGTGCCGAAGCGCTTTTCGTAATACCGGATATCCTCGCTCTGCTCCACCTGATAATCCGGTCCCGTGATCATCATATCCGTTCCGAACAAAAACCTGATATCCTCATGCCGGTTTAAGATCTCGGTAGCCATCAGTTTGATATGGGATGCACCGCGGTAGAACTGCTCGCGCACGGCCCGGATGATCTCCGGCACCCCGTCCACCAAAACGGTGCTGGACGGATGCCTGTACTGGATGTCTCGATAGGTATGCGCATACTCCGAATCCCCATGCCCGCACGTCTGGCTGATGTAGGCACCGCAGGGATAGATGCGCGGACCTGGAAGCACACCCTCGTCAAACGCCAGCTTTAATCCCTCGCTCACACTTCCCGCATCACGGAACGTGGTAAACCCGGCCATCAGCGCATCCTTACATTTTGCGACGGTCAGCACCGTAGCGTAATCCACCGGGAATTCTCCCTTTGCGAACAGACAGCCCATGTGAACATGCGCGTCCGTCATTCCCGGCATCGCCACCATGCCCGTGCCGTCAAATACCTCGTCAAAATTTTCTTCCGATACTTCATCCGCGGTAATCTCTGTGACAAGATCGTCTTCAATGACAATCTTTTTCCCATGCGCCAGCCCACTGCTGTGCCCGTCGAATACCGCTGCGTTTTTGATCAGTTTTTTTCTGTGTTTTTCCATGCCTTATCCTCTGTGGCACTGTGCGGTCTTACGCACACTGCCCGTGTTATGAAAATTTATCACGCACCACTTCCGCCAACAGTCTCGCTGTCATATCGACCCCCAGAGTTGCACTGTTGACCATCAGATCCATATGGTTCATATCGTTCGGCAGATACCCCGCATACCGCATATGGTAGGCATCTCTCGCCTTGTCCACATCACGGATCATCCGCTTCGCCGCCTTTGTGTCCATGCCGAGATCATTGACACAGTTGACAATGCGGTCTTCGTACGGCGCATAGATAAAAATTCTGATCAGATGATCGCAATCCTCCAGAATTGCGTCCGCGCATCTGCCGACAATGATGCAGGATTCCTTCACGGCAAGTTTTTTTATCATCTCGCTCTCCGTCTTAAACAGGGCATCCTGCGTCGCCGTGGTTCCGCTGCCGAGTGGAAAACTCATGAACAGATACTTTGCCGACTCCTCCAGATTGCTCGCTTCCTTTAACGGAATGTTGTGAACTTTGGATGCCTCCTCCACAATATCCCTGTCATAGTATTCAATTTCCAGAAGTTCTGCCAGTTTCTTTGCAACCGGTCTTCCCAGACTTCCGAATTGTCTTGAAATCGAAATCACATATTTCTGCATATCTTTCTCTCCTCTCCGTCTTCGCACACAGCTATGACT
>ERZ1504675.1238-NODE-1238-length-5634-cov-2.998028_pt1 | contig 5634 bp, 4 predicted proteins | sample MGYA00572432_ERZ1504675 | MGnify/ENA primary metagenome ERZ1504675 (study PRJEB39906, sample SAMEA3182116) | gut metagenome | biome: human; feature: gut; material: Stool; isolation source: human stools | place: Canada | collected 2014-02-25 ...
ATCTACACCTCTCTATTCGTCGGCAGCGTCAGATGTGTATAAGAGACAGCTGCAAGACAGGTAGAAAAGCTCTTGTATACTATCATCTGCTTTTCCTTGGAAATACCGAAAGCCTGATCATCATGATTACCGAATACAAATGTAAACGGAATGTTTCTTTCGGCAACCGGCGTTACGATATTACGTATTGCTTCGGCAACCTTTTTGTCGCGATTACCCGTGGCAAAACTGAGGCCGTAGCCTTTTATCTGGTCACCCGTAAACACTACAAGGTCGGGTTTTTCGCTGTCAAGCGCTTTACCGATAAATTCCACAGTGTTTTTTGACGTGATGTTTGTATCTTGAGTGTCGGCTATCTGCATAATGCGGAAAGTGCCGTCTTTCTTAAATTTTAAGCTTTTCGCTTTGCCTATCGGAGAAGCCATAACGCACCAACTTTCTTTTTTATGTCAAAAGTATAACACATAATCGCGCAAAATAAAAGTCAAAACTCACAGCAGAACACACTTTATCTATATGAACATAAAAAATCACCGCACAGCAATAACTGTGCGGTGATTGAAAAATTTTAACTTATTTAAGGTTTGCCTTAAGAGTTTCGAGACTCTCTTTAAGCTCCTTGGGAAGCTTGTCGCCAAACTTCTTGAAGAACTCTTCAATACCGTTTGCTTCCTCTTCCCAAAGATTCTTATCAACATCAAGAATCTTTTCAAGCGAATCGAGTGAAACTTCACCTTCAAGGCCTTCAATGTTAATGTCTTTTGCATAAGGAATATAGCCGATAGCTGTTTCCTGAGCATCAACTTTACCTTCACAGCGTTTAATGATCCATTCAAGGACACGAAGGTTATCACCGAATCCGGGCCACATAAAGTTACCTTCGTCATCTTTTCTGAACCAGTTAACATTAAATATCTTCGGAGCTTTATCAGGGTCAAGAGTAGCACCGATATCAATCCAATGCTGCCAATAATCAGCCATATTGTAACCGCAGAACGGAAGCATAGCCATAGGATCACGACGAATTACACCGACAGCACCTGCAGCTGCAGCCGTTGTCTCCGAAGCCATGGTGGCACCTACAAATACGCCGTGGTTCCAGTCTCTTGACTGATATACCAGCGGAGCGAGCTTAGCACGTCTGCCGCCGAATACAAATGCGGAAATCGGAACACCATTCGGATTGTCGAACTCTTTGCTGAGGCACGGGCAGTTTCTTGCGGGAGCGGTAAAACGGCTGTTCGGATGAGCAAGGTTCTTGCCCTCGGCCTTCCACTCTACGCCGTTAACCTTTTTACCTGTCCATTCTTCTGCATTAACGGGCGGATTCTTGTCAAGACCTTCCCACCAAACGGTGTTATCGTCAAGATTTAATGCTACGTTTGTAAAAATTGCGCCTTTCTTTGTTGAAGCAAGTGCGTTCGGGTTTGATTTATCGTTAGTTCCGGGTGCAACACCAAAGAAACCGTTCTCAGGGTTAATTGCATAAAGACGTCCGTCCGCACCCTTCTTAATCCAAGAAATGTCGTCGCCGACAGTCCAAACCTTGTAGCCTTTTTTACGATATCCCTCCGGAGGAATAAGCATTGCAAGATTGGTCTTGCCGCAAGCCGACGGGAAAGCCGCACAGATATATTTAACTTCGCCCTTCGGATTTTCAATACCGAGGATAAGCATATGCTCTGCCTGCCAGCCTTCGTTCTTGCCCTGGTAAGAAGCTATACGAAGTGCAAAGCACTTTTTACCGAGAAGGACGTTTCCGCCGTAAGCCGAGTTAACGGAAATAATTGTATTGTCCTCGGGGAACTGGCAAATCCATCTCTTTTCGGGATCCACATTGCATTTGCAATGAAGTCCGCGAACCCAGTCATTGCTGTCACCGAGAACGTCAAGAACCTTCTTGCCGACTCTGGTCATAATTGACATATTAAGAACAACATAAATTGAATCGGTAAGCTCAATGCCTGCCTTAGCGAGCGGTGAACCTACGGGACCCATCGAATAAGGGATTACATACATTGTTCTGCCCTTATAGCTGTCTTTTGCGATAGCATAGAGCATTTCATAAGCTTTGCCGGGCTCCATCCAATGGTTTGTGGGACCGGCATCTTCCTCTTTCTTTGAGCAAATAAGAGTTCTGTCTTCGACACGAGCAACATCGTTGGGAGCAGTTCTGTGATACAGACATCCCGGAAGTAAATCCTCATTTAATTTACGCATCTCACCTGACTTGCAAGCTTCCTCGCGAAGCTTTTCAAGTTGCTCTTCGCTACCGTCAATCCAAACGATTTCGTCGGGCTTAACAAGAGCTGCTTTTTCGTCAATCCATGACAAAATGCTTTTGTTAGTTGTAAGTGCTGCCATAGTATTATCTCCTTTTAACTAATTCGGCACAGCCGAAATATTTAACTGATTCAGACGAATTTTCAGGGTTTTCCCAACCTCCGCCATTATGAATTATTATAGTCTAAAACTTTCATTTTGGCAAGCAAAAAAGTGTTAAATTGTTGTCAATATTTATCACATTTTTGATGAACAATAAACAAATAGAAATGATATGACAAATATCACATAATGATATGGCAAAAGTTATTGAACACTGTCGATATCAAGCGTTGCTCTGGCGTTTAGTGTCATATTGCCGCGAGTGCCGGAAACATACTCAAAATACCCTTGTGCCCCGACCATTGCTGCGTTGTCTCCACACAGTGAAAGCTCGGGAAAATAGATTTCGACGTTTTTCTCTTTTGCAAGAGAGAGCATACGTTCTCTCAAAACAGAATTAGCGGAAACACCGCCTGCCAAAACAAGCTTGTCGTATCCGGTAGAGTCAAGTGCTTTTCTGATGTTGTCTTCCAAAGAATCCACAACAGCCTTTAAGAACGATGCCCCGACATCGGGCACACTGACAGTCTCCCCTTTTTGTTCTGCATTATGTATTAGGTTAATCACCGAAGTCTTAAGCCCCGAAAAGCTGAAATCAAGCGGAGAACCGTCAACGTGCGGTCTTGGAAATTTATATGAGTCGGAATTCCCGTTCTTTGCAATCTTATCAAGATTCACACCGCCCGGATAATCAAGTCCCAATGTACGCGCAGCCTTATCGAGTGCCTCTCCCGCCGCATCGTCTCGTGTTCTGCCGAGAATTTTAAAGTCCGTATAATCCTTAACTTCTGTTATCAATGTATTCCCGCCGGAGACTACAAGGCACAAAAACGGAGGCTTCAAATTTCCATAAGATAAATAGTTAGCGGCAATATGAGAACGAAGATGATGCACGGGAACCAACGGTACTCCGGATGAAAGAGACAAGCCCTTTGCGTAATTTACACCGACAAGTAATGCGCCTATCAGCCCCGGTGCATAGGTTACAGCTATGGCATCAATATCGGACATTTTGCAATTTGCGTCGGATAACGCTTGTTTTGTAACCGCACATATTGCTTCCGTGTGCATTCTTGAAGCTATTTCAGGTACTACGCCGCCGAATATTTTATGTTTTTCAATCTGTGTCGCCACTACTGATGAAACTATTTTTCTGCCGTTTTCTACGACGGCAGCCGCAGTTTCGTCGCAGGAGCTTTCTATTCCGAGAATTAACATTAAACCACCACATTCCATTAAAAAGACTGACGTTCAGTTGTTTCTTATAAATATTTTGTCATTATCAACGCATCTTCGCGCGGATTTTCGTAAAAGTTTTTCCTGATACCTATTTTTCCAAAACCCAGCTTACCGTAGAGCGATATTGCCGGTGTATTAGAACACCTGACTTCAAGAGAGACAAATTCGGATTCGGCCTCTTTTGCCAAATCGATAAGCTCCGAGAGCAAACCCACAGCTACACCCTTTCTCCTGTATTTGTTTTTTACGGCAACATTAGTTATATACACTTCGCCGGAAACAAAATATGAACCGACATATCCCGCCGTTTCTCCGTTTATTTCAGCCAAAAGAAATCGCGCATTTGCATTTTGGAGTTCTTCGGAAATTGATTTTATACTCCACGGCACGCTAAAGCACTCTTTTTCAAGCTCATACACCGACATCACATCTTTATCCGTCATAGAATGAAATGACAAAACATCATCATGCTTTAGCATCATACCAACTCTCTCCCGAATGTGCGTCGCTTTTAAGCAAAACTTTCATTTTACATGCGTTTTCCATTTCTTCTTTAACAATCAGCTCGGCTTTTGTTTTTTCATTCTCCGGTGCCTCTACTATAAGTTCATCGTGAATCTGCAATATCAGACGAGCATTGAGATTTTCTTCTTTAAGCCTTGTATATACCCTTATCATGGCAATTTTGATAATATCGGCAGCAGTTCCCTGTATCGGCATATTCCTTGCCACCCTCTCTCCAAACGCTCTCAACATACCGTTTGAGGAAGACAACTCAGGAAGATATCTGCGTCTTCCAAACAAAGTTTTGACATAACCGTTTTTCTTTGCTTCTTCAACCACTTCGTTCATATATCGGTCAACACCGGAGTAATGGTGTAGATAATCCTTAATATATCTATCTGCTTCGGCTCTGCTGACGCCGATATCCTTTGCCAAAGAGAACGCACCTATACCGTACACTATTCCGAAGTTAACCGCTTTTGCACGACTTCTCATAAGCGGCGTCACCATTTGCAACGGCATTTTAAATACCTGCGACGCCGTAATAGCGTGAATGTCATCGCCGTTATTAAAAGCGTCAATCATAGCTTTGTCATCGGCTATATCAGAGAGAACCCTTAACTCTATCTGCGAATAATCCGCATCGACAAGCACTTTGCCGTCATCAGCAATGAAGAACTTTCGCATTTCTCTGCCCAGTTCTGTCCTGACGGGAATATTCTGAAGGTTCGGTTCGGTAGACGAAATACGACCGGTTCTTGTCTCGGTCTGATTAAATGTCGAGTGGATTCGTCCGTCGGCGGCTATTTCTTTGAGCAAACCGTCACAATAAGTAGACTTCAGCTTTGTGTAGGTTCTATACTCTAAAATAAACTTAACTATTTCATATTCATCGGCAAGCTTTTCCAAAACTTCGGCATTTGTGGAAAATCCGCTTTTTGTTTTCTTTTTAGTCGGTATAGCAAGCTTAACGAAAAGGATTTCTCCGAGCTGTTTCGGAGAATTTATATTAAATTCTTCACCTGCAAGTTCATATATGCGGCTTTGAAGCCCTTTTATTCTCTCACCGAGCATATCTCCGAAAGCTTCAATACCGCTTTTATCTACTTTTACACCGATTTTTTCCATGGAGGCAAGAACCTCTGCCAACGGCAATTCAATATTGCTTAAAAGTTCCGTTTGGTCCCGTTCCTCCAACAAAGCCGAAAGCTTCACCGTAAGAGGATATACGGTTTCGGAAAGTGCCGAAAAGCCGCCATCTGCTTCATAGTACACATTGTACTCTGCCGCCAATTTTTCAATGTCATAATCCTTAGCCGACGGATTAAGCAAATACGCCGCGAGCATTAAATCCATTTTTACATTTTTAATCTCAAATCCGTGAGAAAATGCATACGCATACAGCGGCTTTATATTAAAAGTATATTTCTCTGTATTTTCATCCTCGAGAATGTTTATAAAAGCTTCGACTTCGCTGTCATTCTCGGTATTTACTTCACATATGTC
>ERZ1504675.1247-NODE-1247-length-5602-cov-3.259059_pt1 | contig 5602 bp, 9 predicted proteins | sample MGYA00572432_ERZ1504675 | MGnify/ENA primary metagenome ERZ1504675 (study PRJEB39906, sample SAMEA3182116) | gut metagenome | biome: human; feature: gut; material: Stool; isolation source: human stools | place: Canada | collected 2014-02-25 ...
CCTCTCTATTCGTCGGCAGCGTCAGATGTGTATAAGAGACAGGAGTTATAGAGGACATAAAAGTTATTATGGACTTTACTGACGAACTTAAGGATGATATTAGAACAGTGGCAAGAGAAGTAATAGATGCGTATAATAATCGTACTAATGCTTTATCTGACGAAAGATTAGTTTCTCTTAATAAGAACTACTTCGGATTCTACTGTAAATATGCAAATGAAGTGTATAATTCTTTAATAGACTTATCAAGTTATAGTGATATTATAGGAACTAAAGAATATGATAAATTGATGTCAGACTTATCTATATGTAAATCTATTCTTGATGCCTGCTCTGATCATGTTAAGCGCATGTAGGTATAGAATGCCAGAGAGATTATGCTTAACAATGGTATCTAGGTAGGTTCACCTACTATATATAATTACTTAGCTGAGAATACTAAGGAGACTAATAACGATATCTCTTCTCTTACACGATGGTTTGGTGCAGGCGATAAGATTAATGATGAAGCTATCAAGACATTATTCAATATACTTCAAAATACTGAAAATACTATTAATAATAATACTTTTGTGAAAGCACACTCTTTATTAGAGAAATTAAAGGCTGCTGGTAACAATCAAAAAGTATTGTTTGAAGTAGATGATGAAGGTAAAACTACAGGCTATATAGTAAGAGAAAGGAATTACGGTAAATTTCAAAGAGACTATAAAAAGTTCTTAGAGGATACAAGGAAAGAATTAGGTTTACATCCTGGAGAATTAACTTTACCAGAGAATAGAGAATTACGTATTCAGTATAATCGTAAGCGTAATGAATGGCTTTCTAAGCATTGTGAGCGTAAATATACTAAAGAGTATTATGATATGTTTAATGCTCTTAGTGATGAAGCGTCTAATGCACGTGAAAATATTATGATTAAGATCCGAGACCTTACTAGTAAGTATAAGAATATAGATGGCATAATTCAGTATGAGAAGTTTACTGAAGAAGAGTGGAATAGGTTACAAGTCTTATTCTTAGAAAAGAAACAATTGGCAAGTAAGTATGACCTTATGGGTAATGAAAAGCCAGAAGGTTCTATTGAAAGACAAATAGCTGACGAACTTACTGAACTTAATGATAAGATAGCCAAAGGTCTTAAAATGAAGACTAATCTGGAAAAGTTTGAAGCAGTACGTAAATATAAAGAACAAGAACTTAGCGATAAAGACTATAATAAGTGGTATGAAAGAAATACTCGTACAGTATATTCTGAAGAATTCTATGACTTATTATCTAAAGTAGATAGAACTAACTATGGAGAAAAGTATGAGGAATTAAACCGTCAAAAAAGGGAAATACTTAATGCTTTCAGAGATGATAAGACTGGCGAGATTAATACTAATCTTATGTCTAATCATGTTATGAACTTAATAAATAGATTAGATGCTCGAATGAGAGTTATTCGTAAGTCTAAGAAAACAAATAAGTAGAAAGCTGGTATTAAGTTTGAAGACATAGCTAAAATAGTTCCTACTGATAGATATAGAAGAGACTATGCAGAAGCAGCTATGCTTGATTAGGAAATGCCTGGTACTCTTCAAGATTTTGAGCTTAGACATACTTATAGAGATGCACAAGGTAGAGTACATCCTAAATCCTATTATACTAAGATTGTACCTAAAGATGATAAATATATAACTGTACAACCTTCAATGAATTTCTCTGAAATATCTGAAGAATCTCCTTTCTACAATAAGAACTTTGATAGAACTAATGATGAATACTATCAGCCTAAGATGTCTTTATATGATAACAGTAAGGCTTATAAAGCTGTGATGCAGAATAAAGAGCTTAAGGAATTACGTCAAGCTATTATAGATACTATGGAAGAGTCTAATAATAAATTAGATAATTTACATAATTTAAATAAGTATAAGTTGCCATAGATATCAGGCTCTTGGTATAAATTCTTAAAGGCTCATAATTATAATCCTTTTACTGCTACTAAAGATTATTTACTTGATAGTGTATCTGTTAAGGGAGATGATTAGGGTATGCAGAAGAAGGTTAGAACCGCACCTGATGGTACTTCTTTAGCTATGGTTCCATAGTACTTTATTAAAGACTTAGATGATCCTGCTACTATTTCTGCAGATATGGTTGGTTCTGTTATTCAATACTTTAAAATGGCTGAGAACTTTAAATAGAAATCAGCTATTAAAGCTAAAGTAGAAAACATTAAAGCCTTCTTAGGTCAAAGAAAGTATACTGGTTCTAATACTGGAGTAGCAGCTGCTGTTAAGAAATTCTTCAAATAGAAAATAGAACCTAAAGATGGAGATTAGACTAACATTTATTAGTTTGCGAAGAAGTTCATAGATATGAATGTATATGATGTTAAGCTTAACTCTATTACATTCTCTATTGGAGAAAGAGAGTATAACATTACTAAGTTATTTAATAACTTACGTATTTATGGTACTCTGCGAAACTTAGGTTTGAATTTTGCTTGTGCTTTTACTGGATTCTTTACAGCTTTGCATTCACATTTAGTAAATGCAATTACTGGTAGATATTATGATTTTTCTGATGCAGCAGCGGGTTTCAAGGACTTAGTATATGATACCTTTAAGTATGGCATTAATGCTGGCAATAAGCATTATAAGAGTCCTCAGATGGCAGCTATGGATTATTTTGAAGTAGGTTCTACATTAGAAAGTTTGTCAAGAAATACAAACCGTAATAGATGGCTCAACGTATTACAGAATGAGTGGGCATTTGGAATTTATTCTATGTCTGATTATTTCATTAAAGGACAAATTCTAAATTCTGTTATGTACAACTATAAAAATGTAAACGGTGTGTTTCTATCTAAAGAGGAATATTTCAACAAATATGGTAGAACAGAAGATACTAAGGATAATTGGAAGAAATACAAATCCTTTAAAGCTTCTATCAAATTTGTTAATGGAGAATTAAAAGCCATTGACCCTAAAGACCAATATGCTGTTAATAAAGCTAAATTTACTGTAGGTAATACGGCTAAGAATCTAGCCGCATCTGCAGATGGTTAGCTTACACCTTTATAGAAAGCACAATTTACTACTAATGTATTTGGTGCTATGTGTATGATGCATAGATAGTATATACCTATCATTATGCAAGAAAGATGGACAATGTCTAAATAGTGGGACTATACTTCTTAGAGATATGTAGAAGGACTATTAAGAACTCCATTAAGAGTATTCTCTGAAATATACAAAGACAAAAAAGGTATAGATATTCTTACTACTTCTTTTAACCAACTTGTATTAAATAAAGGAATACAAGATAAGTTAACAAGAACTAATCTTAAAAAACTTAAAGTAGAATTATCTCTTATTCTTGCTATGTGGCCATTTATAGCCTATATTACAGGACAAGCCGCAGATGATGATAAGCGTAATAAATTATTAAACTTATTTGCTTATGTAATGGCAAGAACCTCTTTTGAATCAGGAGCTCCATATAAGCTTACAGATGTATATAGTACTATTAAAACTCCTACACCGTTATATAGCTTAATAGATAACTTTGGTGCAATTGTATCTTATCCTATAGAACAATTCTATGGATTATTTACAGATGAAAAAGATAAAAATAAAGTAATATCTAGAGGAGCATACAAAGGAGATACTCAACTAGAAACTCCATTTAAGAATGTTATAGAACTTAATGATATTCCAAGTAAACGAAGATACTACGATAAACAAATCGCAGGTAATTAAAAATAAAGCCAGGCTATTACACCTGGCTTTTTTGTTGGCACTGTTCACATGCTTCACATTTTAAACAATCAAAAAAAGAATCACTTAAAAAATCTTTCCAAATAATACAAACTTTAATTAAAAATTGCTTACTTAAGAGTAAAGATCCGTTTGTATAAATATCTTTATAAATGTCTATGTATTCCTTATCAAAAAGAGTAAGTACATAGGCATATTGTTTTGTTTCATTATAAAATACCAACCGTTTATTATAATAGAATCTATTCTGAGTAATCTCAGAGATAATATACTGATCATATAATCTATTATAGACTAATCCAATACTATTGTTATTAAGTATTAGCATATCTATAAAAGTATCAGTATTAAATACATGAGGATTTAGTTCAAAAAGGGCTGCGTATAATCGTAGCCCTTTATTGTATTTACTAAAATCTATCATGCTGCTTCATCAGTTACTTCGACTTTATCTTCAATTGTAGAATTATCTACTTCTTCAACTTTATTCTCATCAACTTCATCAGCCGGATTAGTAATGACACAACTATTTATTGTCATCTCAATATCCAAGTCTTCTACTGTCTTAGCCTGTAAGTTCTTCAATTCCATCATTCTCATAATATTTACGAGTATGTTCCCAATTGTTAGAACTGATATGATATGATATTTCTGTTAAAGCTTCTGATATTATGTCTTTACGCTTGAGTAACTCCTCTTCGTTAAACATATTAAATACTCTAACTTCATACTTACCATTTGTTTGTATAGCAATAATATATGCTTCTAAGTCATAATCATCTACATTGAGATTTAACTCATTAAGCATATACCAGGTAATAGCACAAAGGTAAAAAGCTATTTGCCTATAATAATCAAACTCCTCTACGGAATGTTTGAAGTTATAAATATCACTTGTTGTTTTGAGGTCTATCAAAATAATTTTCTTATTAACGTGATCAAACATAACTCTATCTAATAAAGACTTACAGTTTATGTTCTTATATTGCCAGTTAATATGAAATTCATTATGACAGGTATATGTAGTCGGAACATTAAATAACAGTTTATTAGCTGCTACATGTTCTTGGAGATTTTGCTTAATTTGTTTAAGCATATTTAAGTCTGCAAAAGAAATTACTTTCTTTGTAGTACTTATTTGAAGATAGTTAATGTAGTCACTGTAAGTTTCTACAATCTTCTTAGCTTCGTTTTTCCTAATTTCTGCAGATTTTGTATTATTGTAAGAATTATTATATGCTTCTAATAATAATTTATTATCATCTGCTAAAGGATCTGTTAATTTATGTGAACTATAATATTCACATAAATCTCTTTGTTGTTTTACCTTTGGAACTTCAAAGTCTAATATCTCATAGTCTTTCCAAAATTCCTCAGGTTGAAGAATGTATTCATGTATCATAGTACCTTTTTCAAGAAACTTAGCACTCATACCTTCTTCTTTTCCATCTAACATATCACGAAGATATCTTGGACCTTTTTTAAGAAACCAACCTATTGCTGAATTTGAAATTCTAGTATTATCCTCATTCTTTACGATCTTCTTTTACGTATTTTTCAAATTTGTCTAAATACTCAAAACCTTCTTTGATTCTATTCATTGTACAAAAATTTATGAAAGCATTCTCAAAACATCCTTGTTTTAAGGCCTTTTCAATATTCTCTTCTGCTTCTATTATATCCTGTTCCATTTCTATCTTTTTTGTTTTTATATAAAGATCGAATTTACGAGACATAACTTTTTCGTCAATAAAATCTTTTGTTTTCTTAATTGCTTTCTGTATCAAGTTCATAATCTTCATCTGTTAAATTTTGCTCATCATCTATAATAT